>Ga0194116_10002444_pt1 | contig 24022 bp, 19 predicted proteins | sample TA2MahsurfametaG_4_FD_148617 | JGI IMG/M metagenome (GOLD analysis project Ga0194116, IMG submission 148617) | Freshwater microbial communities from Lake Tanganyika, Tanzania - TA2015008 Mahale S9 surface | ecosystem: Environmental > Aquatic > Freshwater > Lake | place: Tanzania: Lake...
GGTTCACTCGAACCAGTGCAGTTGAACGCCCCGCCGCGGCAGCCGCCCGCGCTTCGTGCGCTGATCGCCGCGCGCCTGGGCGCGGTGCGACTCATCGACAACGCGTGAGGCGTGTCAGTCCTAGGCGTGGGCGAAATGAACCCTCACCCGGGGGCTGGCGGCGGATGGGTGGTCTCGGGCAAGACGGAGCAGCGTGTTCTTCGGCACAGATATCTTGCCCTCCACGAGCGGTCATCGTGAAAGCCGCAGATTCACCCGTTGGGCCTAAAAAGAGATGAATTACTGGTTACTGCTCGAGAAATCCTACGAGACCCGAGTGTCAAAGGGTATAGGTAAGTACCGTGACGCCACGGGCGAGTCCTATCACTACGACAGCCTTGTCCCAAATCACCGAAATCTCACGACAGGTGACTTGGCCGTCTTTCGGAAAGAAAACGAGATCATCGGCGTTGGAACAATGGGCGACATATCAGAAACCCCCGACGTCAAAATCCATAGACGTTGTCCCAAATGCGATTCAACCGACATCCGCGAAAGGAGAACGAAGCAGCCGAAGTGGAAGTGTGGGAAGTGTCCAGAGGAGTTTTCCGAGCCAAAGGAAACCCAAGTACCGGTGCGTTCCTTCGTTGCGGCTATCAAGGATTTCACCCGACTTAGCCCCCCCCGACGGTCCAAGCCGTCAAGATGTGCGCGGAAAGTGGCGATGGATCATCTTCTCAACTTTCGATGCTCCGCCTTGACCCAGCCAAGGTCCAAACTCTTTTTGAAGGGGTTGATCCATCCCCATCGTCTCGAAGCGCGACTAGTGGAACTAGCGGTCAAGGTTTCGGGCTATCCCCAGACGAGCGCCGAGCTGTTGAACTGCGCGCGATGCATGTAGCCCGAGCACTCTACGAAGGGACTGGCTGGGACGTCATCGACAAGTCCTCATCCCAGCCCTTTGATCTTCTTGCAACTAAGGGGAGTCTCAAGAGGTTCATTGAGGTGAAAGGCACCACAGGCAAAGGATTGTCCGTCATCCTGACCCAAGGAGAGATCAATCACGTTCGCAGCAACGGAGCAAGCTCTGCTCTGGTAATAATCTCCGGCATCATTCTCGAGAAAAGTAATGGGCACTGGCAAGCTCGGGGGGGAACCATCACTACCCGTGAAGATCCATGGACGCTCGTTGAGACGAACCTCAGCGCAACCCAGTATCGCTACGAAATCAAATGAACAGGCGCGACGAGGCGGTCAAAGTCCGAATCGTTCCGCTGCTCCCACCGCTGCGGTTCGGACAGCATCCTCCGTTTAGGCTTCCACCGACACCGCGCATTACCCCTTCGTCTCCAAACTTGCGTGTCAGGAAACTATCCCGCGCACGAAAGACTTGATGCTAACTACCCGTCAATCACCGAAGTGGCGTGCCGAATCAGGGGCATAGTTGGTGCGGGACAAGGCTTCCATTGGCGAATCTGCTCGATGAGATCATCTAGCTCGGGAGTACATGCGAGCACATACTCGTCGATACCAATACAGCTTTGCAAGTCCCCTCGACGTACTTTCGTCTCATCGGGCGAGTTGTTGACCACATAAACCTTGGCCCGCTTATGCACGTTCTTGAGCGCTGCACCCTCGAGGTCTGCCTGTTTCCAACGCTCCCGAATCGTGGTCTTCAGGCTGAGATTTACTGGCCCACGAGCCTCTGTGTAAATGATGATGTCATAGACAGCCACCGAAATGAAAGCCATCTGCGCTTGACAGTAGATTGGCCGAATTCCCTGCGCGACTAGTCCTTGCTCAATCAACGCTTGAAACACACTGCCGTTGAGTGATCCGTAGTCATCAAGCCGCTTACCCTCTCGTTGCGCGAGATCCAATCGATAACACTCGTACTGCGCCCAAGCGGCCCGCATGAACTCGCTCGCCGTCATGAATGCATTTGGCTTCACGATAGTCACAATGGCGGATAGCGCCGCGGCCCGCTTGGAGAGACCAATCAACTTATTGCCAGACGATTCATCGACCGTCAACGAACTCTCCTCCTAGTGCCATCATGACATGCATCGCCTTTGATGTTGCCGCCTCTGCTTTGATCGCCCTAGTGAGCCTGCGCGCAATCATGGCAATGACAGGCACCGCTACTGAGTTCCCCATCTGCCGATACATCTGTGTCCGCGATCCAATCAGCTTGAACCTAGCTGGAAAACCCATGATGGCTTTGCACTCGGCGGCAGTGAGGAGACGTAGATTGGTCGGCCCATCACTTACAAAGGTGCCCGTGAGTCGCTGGATCTTGTGGTAGCTCGCGACAAGTGTCTTTACTGGAAAGTTCGAATTGCGATCAACAATCTGTGGTCGACCGTCGGCCTTTTTAAACATGTAGACCTTCTGAAGGTGCTTTGAAATCTCATGCCCCTCAACATTGCTCTCAATGAACTGCCCGACCCCAACGAGCCCCTTCCTTGACTTCGGCCAAGTAAAGCGCTTCGAATGCTGGCAAACAGATGCAATCAAGGGCAGTTTGACATCCAATCCATGTATTGGCCTACGCCTGCTGTCAACACGCATTCCTACGACATAGATGCGCTCCCGATGCTGTGGGACGCCATAATCGGCCGCGTCAAGCACGGAGTACCAGACGTCGTATCGAAGTTCGTGGAGCACATCAAAGATCGTTTGCAGAGTCCGACCCCTATCGTGCGTAGCAAGCCCCGCCACATTCTCAAGGAGAAAGGCTCTCGGTCGATGATGCTCAAGAATTCGGGCAACGTCAAAGAACAGGGTGCCCTGAGTCTTGTGCCTGAACCCTTGACGCTGCCCAATTGAACTGAACGGCTGGCATGGGAATCCAGCGGTCAAGATGTCAAACGAAGGGATTTCAGCCGCATTGATCTTTGTGATATCGCCATACGGCATATCACCGAAGTTGGCGCAATAGGTCTTCTGTGAGTGCACATCCCACTCTGAGGCGAAAACGCAGCAACACCCAGCCCGCTCAAAACCGAGGCGCATGCCTCCAATACCGGCGAAGAGATCGATAAAACGCAACTGGGTTCCCTTGCGTCTTGGCATGAGTTCGTTGCATCTTATCCAACCCGCCTGCCCAAGAAGCGCCTTCACGCCGCGCTACACCAGTACCACCCAAAGCATGCACCCCTGCCCTTGAACCTAGCCAAGCCAACCAGATTCAACTGCACGATCCCTGCGCCGCCGCGCGCGGGGTGAGATCCGCGTGCCGAGCGGTTAGACACGGGACTTCTATCCGCTGTTGACTCGTACGGCGTGAGAGCTCCTTTGGGCATTCGCCGCCGACGAAGGCGCCCCTCATCACGGCCGCTTGAACTCTTCGCTGGCACTGAAAACCGCCGTTAATGCTCGAAGCACGGTCACGCATGCGGGGCCAAACCTAGGTGAAGAGTCGGCACGTTCTGAACTACCCTCCTCAGATAAAGTTCGGCGCTTGTTCGATTTAGCGTTGCGTCTTTACAACTGCATTAATTGATACCGTCTTAACGGTTCGGAGTAAACTCTCTCCATAGATGCAACCCAACTCGGGCCATTCACTCTCATCGCGACCTTCGCTCTCTCGGCCTCTCCGTAAAGATTCTCCCTTTATGACGCTTGACCAGACCCGAGCGTACGAACTGAATTGGGAGGACCTTCGGGAAATTGTCGGCGAGTTGCGGAAACTTCTCCCCCCGCGATTTGCTCGTTCCCTAGGTGAAATGCCCGAGAAGTGCCCCCCTTGGCGCGAAAGTTATGATATTGATCGTTTGCTGAGGGGCCTTGGAGTTCCGGACTTTTCGAGGCACGACACTGCGCAGTTCCCACGGCATTTTCCCGCGGATGTCTCAAACCGTGAGTACGTCCTGGTCTGCTTGAAAGCCCTACTGGAGAATGGCATCGGACCGCAGAATCGGGAGAGTGACGTTGATTGTGCGCTCTGGATCCTCCAGAATCTGCCCAATGGTGGTTTCGGACCAGATCCCTTCCTGCGGGGCCGTGCGAGTCCGCGAGTCGTCAGTGATGAGACGATTCTTCAGTGGACCGAGGTGCACGGTGCACTTATCGAGAGCCAAGTGCGGCAGTACACCGCATCAGGAGGTGGCTCATCGTGGAGCACGCGTGGGCTCCTGCGCCACCTCGGCTACCGGGTTGGTGAGCAGGGTAAGCCGCCTTCGGCGCGCCGAGCGGTGCTTACAGCTGCAGTGCTCTTGCCCGCTCGTCTCCTTCCCGACCAACACAGGGAGAATTGGGGCGATGCAGGTACGGCACAGCGAGTGCACGAAATCCGCAAGATGATCACCCTGTTTTACAACCTGGCATCGGGGAAGACCGCTGCCAACATGTCCAAGGCAAGGGCACACTGGCAAGACGACCTTGCATGGCTCAACGAGGAGTTTTCAGAGCGATGACTGCGTGACGTGAGGCCAGTGGCTCACCGCTCAAGAGGGTCAACTCGCTCCTTGCATCGTGCCTGGACAGGGCAGTACAGGCAGCACTTCGCGGCATGGCGTGAACTTGCGCTGGTTGGCAGCAACCCACGGACTTGGGCCTGCTCCAAATCGTCAGGTGGCTGTGCGGGCGTGTTCGTCGCATGCTGATAGGCACGGTCGAGTGGAGTACCACGCTCAGGTTTCAGACTGCCGAACAGACTGAATCGCCATTGCGGCTCGGCACCATGCGTCGGATGAATGACGCGTTTGGCGAAACTGCTTGCACGCTCACCGGGAGTGAGATGGCGCCAAAAGTCGCTGACGATGGATCGTGCTTGGGCCTCGTCGACTCGCAAGCCCCTAACCATCGTACCCACGGTGTTCCCGCACAGCATGGTCTGGAGGAAGCCCGGTTGGAAGGCGGGCGACGGTCCGAGCAACCACTGCAACGCAAACCGACGCGGGCACGCGATCGATGCTGCAACGGCTTCTTGCTTCAGCTTGGCAAGAGTTCTCCTAACGTCCTTATTCTCCGCCTGTGGGTCGGCTGATGAGACGACCGTCAGATCGGCTGCAGCTCCGCTTTCGGCTTGCGCTCGCTCGATCGACAGCCCACCAACTCGCTGTGCAACCTCCTCGAATCGCCGTTGGTCGGGAGTGACCAGTAGCCCGATGATGCCCGACAACGATTGGGCCTCCCCGCCCTGCTCAGCGATCCAGCTGAGCGTGACCCTCTTTCCCTCACTCACTCCATTGAGCGCGAGCCAAAGCAGGTACAGATCAGACAGCGCTGCGTAGTCCGAACGTGCTTCAAGGATGCGGCGCGAGTGTCGCAAACGTTCCCCGCCAACGAGATCTTCCCGAGTGAATGGCCAACCGACTGCAGGAACCACCGAGGGGAAGGCGCCGTCGGAGAGATTGGCGATGTGGATGTCTTCCTCGCTCGCGGTGAATCCAAGAACATCGAGTCCACGGAGCATCTCGATAGATCGGTCAGTTTCTTCATGGGGAGTCGACTCATCACCCATCTTATGCTCATCGAAACTGGCGCCTTGCCCGAGCAAGATCTGGACGATGTCGATGAGCCCGACCACATGGATGTCGTCATCATCTCCGGTGGTGAGCCCGCGCGATTCGAGTCCATCGAGCTTGGCTTCAAGTACCGCTCGTTCCCGTGCAGGGATGCTCTCCAGGCCGGCCTCAAGGTGATTTCTCAACCTCGCACCAATGTCCCTCAGATTGACCAGCTTGTTGCTTGCAATATGTTCGAGTGCAGTGACAATGGCCTCAAAGATCACTCGGACTGTCTTTGCCTGCGTGAGCGACAAGTCCCCCCAAGGGACCAGTCGGAGCGGATTGGCTACGGCGCTCGCGATTCGATCTGCAGTTTTGGAGTGTTCGTCGCGGATGCCGAAGCGCGCGACGTGATCGATGACCATTCGTTCCAGTTGACGAGCGCGCTCGAGCCACTCCGAGGCATGCTTGCAGCCGCGGAAGAACGGGAGCGCCTGCCGCATGGCGCGCGGAGCTTCGTGCCAATGGGGTGACTGCTTCGGCAGGACGAAGCCGCTGTGGACCAGGTCGCGAACCGCTTCCTCTGTCAGGACGAGCGACCATGAACCGGGGCTGCCGCCTGGCTGGATGCACTCATGCAGCCGCAGGAGGAACGCACCGATCGGCAATTGCGCGAGTCGCGCATCCATGTCGTTCGTCTGGTCGGGTGCGAGTCGATCCCAGATCCGTGCGATTTCCGCGTGTTGTGCGGCGTACAGGGACGGTCGCCGTCCTCGCTGACTCGAATCATCACCATGGTCTGTCTGGCCCTGATTGGCGGCGGTGCGCGCGCGCGTGAATTCGCTCACAAGATCGGCCACCGTCGGACACTCGAGGATCCTCAGCGAATCCTTCGTCGCGCCGCCATCGATTCGGCGCCCAGTCAGGGCTGCCTCCAACGCCGCGCCAGCCGCTGTGGCCGTGGGCGATCGATGCAGGTCGAGTGATGGCGCCGGCATCTCAAGCGCCTCATTGAAGAAGCGACGCCACGTTTCGTACATCGGCGATGAGCCGTTGTCGTGGACCACGAACACCTGAGTGACGAAATCTGCTTCACGGAGGAGCTGGAACAGCGCCCACTGCGGTGGCGTGAAGAAGTAGAACCCGTGGTAGACCAGCGTCCAGCGATCCCGTTGCCCGAAGGTGTGCTTGAGCACAGCCTTGAGATGACTCAGGACATCGGCCCGTATCTTGGCATCGCTGCTCCAGAGATCGTCTCGAATCCAGGACAACGATGGGATGCAGGCCTCGGCTTGCCGCCAAACTCTGAGCGCCACTCTGCCGAGTTCTGACGCTGGCTTCAGGTCGTCATCACAAGGCTTGAATCCTGCTGCTATCAGAGATTGAAGCACACGCTGGAGGTCTCGTCGTCCGTGGAGAAGAACAGACATCAGGCGCGCGTCCGTACCGTCGGCCTCTTCAAGTCGCCTCAGGGTCTCGTCGAACCGAACCGACGTCTGCAGGCGCAAGCCGCTGATGATCCCCCCCCATGTCTTGATCGCAGCCTTGTGTTCGCTGCTGTGAGGTTGTCCGCCCGTGGAAGCCGGATACTGACCCAGGTCAATCGGTCGCCCTGCGGTTGCCCTGCTGTATATCAACAGGTCGATTAGGGTTGCGATGGAGATGGCCTTCAGTCTGGCTCGATAAAGCGCGAAAAAGAGTGAACTGGTCGCCGAGACATGACATGCATCGTCCCATGGCAGATTCCGTGATCCGAACAGTTCTTGCAGGTCCCCTTCGCGAACGGACGCAGTCGCCAAGGCGATGAAACGATCGGCATCCGATGTCATGGTTGGCCCCCCTTGCAAAGCAGCTCGGACCATGTGTTAGCGATGCCGACGTTTGCCCCAGCCCCGTCCGTAAAGATGACCAGGCGCCGACGCGCTCGCGTCATGGCCACATAGAGCAGTCGGGTTTCCTCCCGTCGGACCTCGGTTTGGTTAAATGACGAGAGGGGATCGTTCGATGCTCGATTCGTGATGACCGTGGGGAGCTTTTGAGGCCGACCAGGACTCCAGGTCCATAGAAGTTGTCGTGTGCCTTTCGGGTCTTCTCCCGGCAGGACATGAACTTCTGATTCGATGCCTTGTGGCGTTCCATACTTGGTAAAGGTGTTTGGAATGACGACGAAGTCGTACTCAAGCCCCTTCGCCTTGTGGGCGGTCAAGGCGATGACGAGGCCTCTCGAATCAGTCTCGTCAAGACGAGGGGAATCTTCAATTCGGTTCGTGGCGATCTGGATCTTCAGCCACTCGAGGATCGAGGCAAGCGTCGCAGAACTCTCCGCGAACTGCGAGTCCATGAGCGAGACTAAGTGAGAGAGATCGAGGCCATACTGTTCCCGATCCGAACTGCCGGAGTCGGCATCGCGCTTGCATGATGCCGGGGAAAGAGCCTGGACGCATGCCACAAAAACGCTTACCGCCGACATCCGCCACTGCAGGTCGGAGAGCGAGACCAAACGCTTGCGAACGGGCTCCAGATCCGACATAGCGGCTTGGGCTCCATTCGTGACCAAGGCGATCAGGCGATCCCCCCAAGCGATCGGCTCGCTCTTCGGCAATCCGTCCCATGCTGATTGCTCAAGGCAATGCAATGGCGCGTTACCCCCGGAGAACAATCGGCCACTCCACCGGGTCTCGCACAGTTCGAGCACGGCCGCATGATCGGTCGGATCTAGCAGCGCTTCAAGGAGCACGCGGGCTTCTCGAACCGCTTCGCTCCGAAAGAAGTTCCCGCCGATCACGAGCTTGCACTCGATCCCACTGCTCCTGAGTTCCGCTCGTGCGTCCTGCGCGTGGCTGTTCCGGCGGCACAAGATGGCAATTGAGGCCCCTGCGTCCTCGCTTCGAAGTTTGGCTACGACCATTGGGAGCTCGGCGCGCCAGTCTCTGGAAGTTGCGCCGACGAGCTCAAGCGGCTTGCCGACGTGCCTGTGTGAAGGTCGTGCTACCAGTGCGCCGCCACTCTTGGGTGGGAGCAGTTCCTGCTGCTTCCAGTGATAAAAGTACCGCTCCATCGAACCAAGAAGGTTCCCGTCGCTTCGGAAATTCTGCTGAAGTTCGAACTCAAGGAGCGGGAAGTCCTCTTCGGTCCGAGCCTTCAATGCGGTGAAGGCGTCGCCGGATGCACCGCGGAAGCGATAGACGCCCTGCTTCACGTCGCCGACCGTGAACATGTTTGCCCCGAGTGCCTTGCATGCCGTCAGGAGCAGTTCAATCTGCATCGAATCCGTGTCTTGAAACTCGTCGACGAACAGAAAACGAAGACGTGATCGGCCCGATGGTGCGACCAGGAGCCGCGTCATGGCAGTCAGGGCGGCTGGAACGAGTTGCGAGGTCCTTAGCACTTGATTGCGGATGCACTCCTGCCCGAACTCGTGGGCAACCTTTTCGATGACACTTCGCACGATGCCAGGTGCGGCATCGTCGATGGTGTGCTCCTGGCCCTGCCCATCACCCCAGTTGATGTCGCTTGCATGGCCGTCCGGAACGGATTGGTACCGAATGATCGGCACGCCGTTGTTTTCAAGTGCCTCCCAGACTGCTTCGACATGATCGGCCCATTGATGGATCGGAGGGGTATCAGGGCCGTTCCTGTCGTACCAAGCCTTCAACTCCTCTGAGAGCGAACGAGTGAATCGCTCGCGGAGAAGCAGCGTCTGTGGAGAGACTCGAAACCCAGGAGAAAACCCGATTCCTGCGCCGAATCGTCGGATCAGCTCCTTCGCGAACATGTGAATCGTCGAGATGTGCGTGCGGCTCAACTGGGTAAGCCAAAGCACGGTCGGGTGGACGCACATCGGACACAGACGCTGGCGAAGAATCAGTGTCCGGGAGAGCCGTTCCCGCATCTCGCGCGCTGCTTCGCGTGTGAAGGTCACGAGAGCAACTTCATCGAGCCTCAGACTGCGGCTTGCTTGCACGCCAGTTTGCGGCATCAAGACTTCGCTCGTGGCGAGCAGGAAGACCAATCGCTCCGCCATCGTCTCGGTCTTGCCCGTTCCCGCTCCCGCGGTGACTAATACATTGGCATCTGGCGGCGCATGCACGATCCGATACTGACGGTAGTTGATGCCGCCCTTGTTCTCTGCGTCGACCAGTGTCGCTTCAAGCGACTTCAGCGCCGTTGGATCACCATCCACGATCCACCTCGGTCCCTCCGTCGCAGAAAGGGTTGGCAGGTGGGCCCACTCGAGCAGTCGCGACTCACGGAAGGCGGCCATCGCGGCGAGCAAGTCCGCCGATTGGGTAGATGTGACGAGGAAGACGCGAATGCCGTACTCCAAGAGCCCCAGTACATCGCGCAATTCGATTCCATGGTTGCCGACAAGCGTGACCGAGTACCGCGGGGTCGATCGAAGCCCGAGCTTCAGTCGCAAGACCTCCAAGCCAGCTTCGTGCTCGCTCTTCATGGCGTCGGCGAGCCTGGTGACGGGGTCCATCAGCGCAGGAACCTGATGTCTGGGTTCGTGGCTGCTGCGTACGGCAGCCTCTGCGTCGCGATACACGTTCGGGGCGATGGCGGGGATTGGCTCGTCCGCGGAGAATGGCGGCGGGTCGGTGGGTAGTTTCTGGAGCGGGGGGATGTCGATCCTCTCCATTCGGTCCAAAGGCCACGCGCGGTATCGCTGCGATGTGCCGTGCTCGTTTTGGTGTGTGATGATCTGGCCGATGGCGGCCGCCCCTTTTGCCTGAATGCGCAGCCACTGGCCAAGTCCCCCGACCGCTTGGAAATAGACGACGATCCAGACCGGGCATGATGTGGCACGCTCGACTGCGAGGTAATCCGTGAACTGGTCGTTCAGCACGGTGAACACGGACTCACCGGTGGTTGGATCTCGGAACGGCCTAGGTCGATACTTCACTTCCCAATACTGGGCGAGGCCACCCTTCTTGGACTGGAAGTCGGGCGCACGTAGTGATCGACCCGCGTACTGAATCAGCGGCGCATTGGAGCGCTCGGTGTTCCCGGTCGCGTTGCAGGTTGACTCGACGACATACCCCTTCTGCTCGAGCCAACTAGCAAGGGCGAGTTCGCACTGACGCCAAATGGTTCGATCTCGGCCCGAGATCAGGGGCTGCGATTGTGTCATGTACGGTGGTTCGGCACTTGTCCTCGACTGGATTGCATCAAACTCTCCAAGTCTTGCCGGAGCGTATCCCGAGACCTCCCCATTCGGTCAGGTACCTCGCTGACTCGTGCGGCCCAGGCTTGGGCCACGAGTTGCTGCAGCTCACCAGGAAGGATCGGAGTCATGCCCCAGCGGGCGAGTCGCTCAGCTTCCTCCGTGAATGTCGTTCGGAGGAGAGCGAGGCGGCGGGCGTCGTCCAGGGTGAACTCCGCATGGGGCTGTTGGTCCGAGCTGGTCGTGGCGGAAGCGGATCCAGTCTCCACAGTCCTGATGATCGCTTCCCAAATGGCCTCCGCTGCCTCCTCTCCTTTGCTATTGGGAATCAACCAAGCGGTTCGGAGCATCCGCTGCAGTTGTGCCAGTGATTGCTCGCCGACCTTGAGTTGCCGCATGAGCTGAGGCACCGTGGCGTTGGCGAAAATCGGCTTGGGTGACCCTTGACGCGACACAATACGTAGGGTAGCTGCTGAACTGGATCGCGTTCGTTGGTCCACCTCTAGTGAGAAGCTTTTGCGACTCAAGGAGCCGAGAGGGGGGCTGCAAGGATTCGTTCCAAACGCATTGTCGCAAGTCTAAGCCAGGCTGATGAGTCACGAAGAAAACTACCACTAATCAGCGAGATGGCACATTCGCCTCGCGTAATCGAGGCGCCTCTGCATCGCTAACGCGCCTAGTACGGCGCCATCGCCTTGGGCGTGTTATGAGAACTGTAGCACACGTCAGTGCTCCCTGATAACGGTGGCGGATACACCACACCTATTGGCAAATTCTGCGGGCAATCAACAAGTTGACCTGAACGGCGTTTTCGGAAAAATCTGCTTGCGCTCCCTAGCGCGGCCTGGCTCCGCTCGCCCGAGCTGCAACTCCAAACCGCAATATTACGAGCAATACGAATCCAGATTCTTACGAGAGGTAGACCGATGAGTGCGAGCCCCTTCGATCCGTCGCCGACCCACCCAATCGATCCACCGCCCCGAATCGATAGAATTCTGACTGCGAGACAGGAGCGTCAGATGATCTTGGTAAAGAAGGCCGGATCTCAAGAGTCGGGATTCACTGGCTCAAAGCCCAACCAACGCGGGCCGTATCTGCTGATTTCAAAGGCTTGGCTCGCACACTTTCCGGCACTATCGACCACGCACGAAAACGATGCTGCGCTCGTCGTATTGGATTGCATGCGGTACGGTCGTGTGGTCCTGCCCTTTGTGTGGCACAACTCCAAGAGGTTCCATAATCAGCCAAACGGGCGTGATGAGTATCGGGTTTACATAGCTGGCATGGAACGTGCCGGTGTCCCGTGCCCTGAGCCCGGCGATCTCATCCTGCTGCAACCGTTCTCGGAGACGAATGGCGATGGATTCAACGACCACTTCCGCTATCGAGTGGTTCGACAGAGTGAATCGATCCACGCCGAACTCGTCGCTGCGGCATCCACTGACCGCAACTACTGGGAGATATCTGGCGACTTGATTTCAGGCTTAGGCCACATGCAACGTAGCCAAAGCGATCCACCCGATCCTGCCGCCAACCACCCAACGGCCACGCCTGAAGACGATCTCGCGCCCAATGAGGGCATTGAGAGTCGCGATCCGCTTGGGGGGCAGCGCTCGGTTTCCCTAGATTCTGGTGATGTTGTGCGATTCCTCGGAAGAACTCCGGCAGAAGTCTTGGCAATGCGCATGTCCAGTCAAACATTTCGTGACGTAGTACTGGCGAGTTACTCGAGCCGTTGCGCGGTCACCGGCAAGGCACTGAAAGCGGGCGAGCACTTGAACGTTGAAGCTGCGCATATTCAACCACGGGTGCATCACGGCTTGAATCTCCCGAGTAATGGCATTGCTCTATCGCGGGATCTCCACTGGGGCTTTGATAAAGGCGCCTTCACCTTGACGAACAGTCTGAGAGTCGAGGTTCACCCAGAGTTGCTTGACACAGACTGGCGGGAATTCGAGGGTCGCAGCCTGCAGGTGCCTGAACATGACTTCTTTAGACCGTGCCCTGAGAGCATCGAACATCACCGTACCCGCGTTTACGGCCGATTTCTGCACACGGGGACACTTCGCCGCCTTGACGAGGACTGACCGTCAACGTGCGACGCTCGGGCTTGGACCGCTCCACCCTGCGTGCGACGAGAAACTGATCTGAACAGGTTGGAGATCGCGCCCGCAAGATGTTGTGCCAACAATGGCGGTACTGCGTTTCCAATCATCTTGTACTTGTCCCCCTGCGAGCCCAAAAACCTGAAGTCAATGGGAAACCCCTGGAGAAGAGCAGCTTCACGAACCGTGATCGAGCGAGCCTGCGCGGGATCAAAGTGAATGTGCCGAAGCCCATCTTTGTACAGGTGTGCCGGTATCAGATTACTTGGTTCGCCCGGCCGCAGCACGTGGTACTTATGTACCGCTGAAACTCTCCCGGTGGTCTCTGTGTACAGCTGTTTGAGCCTCTCGGTATCGGTGAACCGTGGGCGCGACCGCAGAAGATCCAGAGCAAGCATGCGAAAAATCCGTTGGTCACGCACATTGTGAAATCGTGGCACATGATCATCGATCGACTTCTTTGCAAAGGCGTGCGACCACGTCCTTCCATCTCGTCGCTCCGGCTTCCGCAGAGGCGTCAAACGGGCCAAGTGGCCTATGGCGTCGCGGACCGATGTTTGCGTGGGAATCACCCGATCACTCAAGTCGTTGTAGAAGGCGTCAATGAGTTCCACGGATGCGCTTGTGTCGGCTCGGACTCCAAAGATGATCACTCTCTTGCGATGCTGTGGGACGCCGAAGTCTGCTGCGTTCAAGACGCAGGACCGCAGTTCATCCCGAATCCGGTACCCAGCCTTTCGGAACCCATCTCGGATGCGATCCTGAATGCTGACGCCGCCGGGCTGTGCACTCAGCATGCCGGGCACGTTCTCGAAGAGCACGAGGCGTGGCCGATATCGTTCCACTACCGCGAGGTAGGACTCGAACAGGTAGTTGCGATAGTCATGGTGCATTCCGTGCTCGTCACGGACGCGGCCGGCCATGGAGTAAGCCTGACATGGCGGCCCGCCGATGACCAGATCGATCCCCCCCGCTTCGGTCACGAGTTGATCAAGCCCCGCATGTAAAGAACCACCCCCAACCTGCCTGCCCGAGAAAAGCGTCTTAAGTTGTTGAATATCCGAGCGTAGGACGCGCCTCTCTGCATCTGGATAGCCCCACTTCACTCCAAGGCGAGTGGCAAGAGTTCGGCATGGTGCCTCCTCCCAATCAACATGAGCAAGACCGCGATAACCGCCTACGGTCTCAAACCCTTCGCTCAAGCCACCACATCCTGCGAAGAGATCGATATATCGAATCAAGTGTGGTGCTGTCCGCGCCATGTCGCTCAGATCCAGTGCCGTAAGTGCTCGGCAATTGCTCGGGCGAGAAGTGGCGGGACAGCATTTCCGACCTGTCTGTTCTGTTGCGTCCTCGTTCCAACAAACTGGAATGCGTCAGGAAATGACTGGAGCCGCGCATTCTCACGAACGGTGGGAACGCGATTGAGGGAGTAATGAAAGTGATTGCGATGGCCGGTGTCGATGGTGTACGAGGGCCGATCGGGGTGATATCGAGTCCAAGCCTCGTTGAATCTTCGGTGGGTTCCAATGCCTGTGGGCAGGTCCTTGTGATCACCGCCGGCAGGAACCAAAGCGATCACCTTTCGGACGACATCGGTGTGCCGGGTCGCAACATGGTTGAAGAGGCAACTTCCTCGGCCCCGCATCAGTTGTTGAAATGGCGAGGATGGTGTCGACTTCAGAGTTGACACCTCGTCGCCAAAATCTGGCGGCTCTAGTTTCGGAAGATCGTCGATGGCCTCACGACAAGTCACAAACGGCGACGCCTGTTGGGTTCCGTGTGAGGGTGGCGGAAAGTCAAAAGTACCGAGGTCTGATCGAAGGCCGATAAAAAATAATCGGTGTCGAACCTGAGGAACCCCATAGTCGGCAGCACAGAGGATTCTGTAGACCGTCGAGTAACCAAGACGGACAAACCGACGCACCACCTCGTCGCGGACTTGGCCCCCATAGAGCGATGCCATTCCGCGGACGTTCTCGATCACGAACGCCACCGGAGCCATTTCCTTCACGACATCGAAGACGGCAAGATAGAGCCGATTGCGTGGATCATCGAAGTTTCTTGGACCAGTCAGTGAGAATCCTTGACACGGCGGACCTGCGACTACGACATCCACCGTCGAATCGCCGATTTGCCGCATGAGGTCCTTGCCGATCGACCTCGCCGCGAGATCCGAATCGAGAGCCTTCGCCTTGGGGAAATTGAGCGCGTAGGTCCTCAGCGCGGCGGCGTCGTGATCGACGCCACCCAACACTCGATAGCCATCCATCTCGAAACCCTTGGACAGTCCGCCGCAACCACAGAACAAATCGAACACTGTCAACGAGCGTCGCGTCTTTGAACGACGTGATTCTGGGAAAAGCTGGTTCATGGATGCAGTCCTTGCACTCATTATGACGCACCTTTACAAAGGTCGATAGCGCGCGCAGGTCCAAGCGAGCCCCGACAATCACCAACACGCCACCAACCCCAAGGATAGTGGGCCACTAAAGCTGAGGGGCACCTTGGATTCGATAGATCTAATGTAAATACAAGAGCGATCGTCATTGAGTTGATACGCCACAATTGACCTGTCGAAGCCATTCACCCATTTTCAGGCAGCCCCAAGACGCTTAGTTCCTTGGCGGTGAAATTGGCAGCTAACGACCGACACCTGCAGTGGGCGCTAGGTCCCCCCCGCCGCGCGGGTTACCATTCCCGTATGCAGCAGCGAAGCAATCGATCGGGCGTGTGCTCGGGTGTGGCGTTCCTACTGACCCTGACCCTCGCGGCCACCGCCGCCGTTGCACTTCCGCAGTACGGCGGCGGATATGGGCCGCCACCGGCAGCACCGCCGGCTCCCCCGCCGAGCGAGAATCCGCCTGCCAACCCGCCACCAGCGGAGACCGATCCAACGGACGTGGATGCGCCCGAGTCCCCTGCTGCCCCCGCTGCGCCCACCGCACCCGCGGCACCACCCGCGCGCGTCGACTGCGCCGCGCCCGAAAAGGCGTGGGTCGCCAAACTCGCGGCCGATGACCGCGCCGCACTCGAGCCAAACCTCGGCTACCTCCTCCCACCGCCAACGGACGGCGTGCGCGCGCTCGACAACTCATCCGCCGCGCTCCCCACCGGCAAGATCATCGTGCTGCAAAGCGTCGATGCAGCCGCCACCGCGCCGACGGTTCTCGACAAACTCGCCACCGCGCTTGGCGAACTGCACACAAGCGGCGATGTGGTCATCGTCGCACTGCAAGTCCCCAACAAGCTGGACGCGGCCGAGAAGAAACTCGCAAAGTTCCAGTCCAAGGCAACCATCATGCTCGACACCGATGGCGTCTGGTGCGACACCATCGGTCTCTACAAGAAGCCCGCGAACCTCATCATCGACCGCGGCGGCGCCGTGCGTTACATCGGGCTCAACGACAAGGGCGTTGCCGAAGCGGTCAAAATGCTCGCCGCGGAACCCGCCCGCACCACACCACCCGCTATGCGCCCCGATCTCGCGAAGGCGAAGGGCGAGGCCGACGCCAACACCGCCGGCGCCGCCGACGCCACAAAGACGGCGCAGTTCCCCACCTACACGACACCCGTCACGAACGCAATCGACCTGCGCGGCAAGCAAGCGCCAGCCCTGTCTGTCGATACCTGGATCGCCAAGCCAGCCGACACCAAGGGCAAGGTGATCGTGGTGGACTTCTTCTTCACAGGCTGCCCGCCCTGCCGAGCCGCGATCCCTCACATGAACGAACTCGCCGCACACTACGGGGACCAAGTCGCGGTCGTCGGCGTGTCGTTTGAGAACAAATCCGTTTACGATACCGGTCGCAAACGCTTCAGCACCGACTTCGACAAGGTGAAGTACGCCATCGGACTCGACTCAAGCCGCACCATGATCAACGCGTTCGGCGTGAGGAGTTACCCGTGCATCGCCGTGATCTCGGCCGACAATGTTGTGCGCTGGCAGGGACACCCAAACAGCCTCGACGCGCAAGTGATGGATCCCATCGTCGCGGCCAACAAAGCGATGGTGGAAGCATCGGGCGGCGGCAAAGGCAAAGGCTCCACGAAGAAGAGTCAACGCGGTTGGGCCGCCAGCCCTTCCTGATCCTTCAGCCAACGAATTCAATCCGCACGAAGATCGGTCAGCCGCTCAGAACGCGCGCTCGACCGTCGCATCGGCCATCAGCGCGAGCAGTTGCCGCGGACCACTCGGCGGCAGCACCTCAAGCCGCGCCTTGGCGCTCGCCACCAACGACAGCGCATGCGTACGCGCCGCACCAAGCGCATCGGTCGCCGCCATCAGCCGCAGCAGCGTGCCCGCTTCGCCCGCATCGATCGCCTGCACGGTGCGCGCACGGCTCTCCGGAGTGCACCGCGCAAGATGAACCACCAGCGGCAGCGTCAACTTCCCCTTGCGAAGATCGATCCCGAGTGTCTTGCCCACCGTCTGCTCATCGCCCACCAGATCGAGCACATCATCCTGAATCTGGAACGCCATGCCCAGCTCCTCGCCATACAGACGCAGCGAATCAGCGACCTTCAGGCTCGCCCCCGACAGCCGCGCCGCCAACTGGCAGCATGCGCCCGACAGCACGCCCGTCTTGCGGCGAATGATCTCGAAGTACGTGTCCTGCGTCAGCGTGAGATCGCCGCGGTGCGACAGTTGCAGCACCTCGCCGCTGCACAGCTGCATCGTCATCGCGCCCAGTTCACTGTTCAGCCACGGCTCACCGATTGTCGAGCACAAATGGAACGAGCTTGCGATCAGAAAGTCGCCCAGCATCACCGCGGTCTCATTCCCGCGCAGGCTGTTCACGGTGTCACCACCGCGCCGCATGTCCGCTTCGTCGAGCACATCGTCGTGCACGAGCGTGGCCATATGGATCATCTCCACAACAGCGCCAAGCGCATCCAGCGCGTCATCGACGGAAGGATTTGCCGGCGCACTGCCACGCACCGCCAACCCCGACGCAATCACGAGCGTCGGGCGCAGCATCTTGCCTCGGTAGCGCTCGACATGCCGAACAAGCATCGTCACGCATGGCAGGTCGCTCTGCAGCTGATGTTCAAAGCGCCGCGCCACCGCCTCGAGGCGTTCGCCCAGTTGAGGCAAGAATGTTTCGGTTTCAGGAAGCACGCCGATCACGGGTAATTCTAGGCGCCTTGCGAGCTGCGATCCGCGGTCGCTGCGCCGCCACGTACACGATCCACCCCTCACACGCCTCGCCGCGCGTTGTTGGCTTGAAGACCCCATTCCCCTCACCCGTTCTGCGTTCCGTCCCCTCCCAAAGCACCGTCGGACGCACGAACCCGACCTCCTCAAGCACCTCCACAATCTCTGGAATCGTCCACAACCGCCATCGGTAGGTGAACGCTCGCCGCATCTCGCTCCCATCCGGAAAGCGAAAGTGAATGTGGTTCACGACATGATGATTGATCGGGTTCACCTGCGCCTGATGCCAGACATACACGAACCCATCGAGCGAGCGCTCTTCCTCGCCCACGGACCACGACCCCGACCCACCGTAGGCATCGAAGAATGCCAGGCCACCCGGCCGCACATGCGTCAACGCTTTCGCGAAATAGTCGCGCAGTTGCTTTCGGGTATGCAGGACAAAGTAACTGAAGTTCAGTGCGACCAGCAGATCCACCGGCTCGGTCGTCGTACGGTTCACATCGCCCCGCAGCAGCGTCACCCGCGCGCGCTCACGAGCAGGCAGAGCGGCGAGTGCAGTCCGCGCACGCACTAATACGGAGGGGTCGAGATCCACACCGACACCACTGTTCCCCTTGCGCCACTGCACCCATTCTCGGCACAACAAAGCCGTTCCGCAGAAGTCCTCTCGCAGCGAAGTCGGCAGCCGACCCGTCCACTGCTTGTACACGCGATCAAACAGTGCACAATCGGATTCACATCCCTGCACGGAAAGTTCGTACAGCTCGTGGCGATCGGAATTTGCCGCGGTGCGCCAGCCTTTGCGGCTCTTGGAACGACTCTTGGCTCGGGGCATAGGGCGCGGGAGTGTAGAGGCGATGCCACACTGCGGCGCGCGACCAACCGCATCGGACACGATGCACCGTGCTACGGCGTGTTGCGCACAAGGATGAAGACGTCAGGGCAATCGGCGCGGTTCGTGCGAACGGCAAGAGTGAGCATAGACCACCGCCCATTCGGATCGACCGTTACGAGCGGCGATGTCGAACGCCCATCCTGCACGAGCGCATCCACTGCAGCCCAATCGACCGTCACGATGTGCTCACTGAGTGCCCCCTCGTAGCGGGCCTTCGCCACCGGGGGATCAAATGACAGCACTTGAAACGGCAGCCGCGTCGGTGCCTCCACGAGAAACTCTCCGTCGGGATTGACATCGCGGGAAACGCCACTCGGCCGCGTTCGAAGCACCGAACGAATCTGATAGGAGATCACCACACGCCCGAGCAGATCACCCTTCTCACCCACGAGCCGCACGAACTGCTGCTTCGGACCCTCACCCCACGCCTCCAGCCGCACCCGAACCTCACGCTCGTCGCCTGGCTTCAGTTCTGTCCCTGGAGGCAGATCCGTTGTCGTGCATGTGCAGGTGGATACCGTTGACCTCACCGTCACGGGCTGCCGCGTGGTGTTGCGAAGCAGGACAGCCACCGTCGTGGGCGGATCGCACTGTGATACCGCTCCAAGATCGACTTGGGACGGCTCCACAAGGAGGACTGTCGGTATGACACGCCGCTCCGACACGGGAACAACGTCGCCGGACATGCAGGCCGCGAGCATCCACACGCCTGTGCCGCAAAAAGCAGCGCAGACGAGGGTGCAGCAGGAGGCGATCTTCTTCGGAATCACGCCGCGAAATCTACCGCGCTCTCAATACCGATAGTGATCGGGCTTGTACGGTCCCTCGACAGGCACGCCGATGTACTCCGCCTGATCCTTGCGCATCGTGGTCAGCCGAGCGCCAAGCTGCGACAGATGCAGCCGCGCCACGCGCTCATCGAGATGCTTCGGGAGCGTGTAGACCTTCTTCTCGTACTTCTTCGAGTTCGAGAAGAGCTCGATCTGCGCAATCACTTGGTTCGTGAAGCTGGAACTCATCACGAAGCTCGGATGACCCGTCGCGCATCCAAGGTTCAGGAGGCGACCTTCCGCAAGCATGATGATGCTGCGGCCGTTGGGCAGCTTCCACTCATCGACCTGCGGCTTGATGTTCACGCACTTCGCACCGGGGACGCGCTTCAGACCTGCGATGTCGATCTCGTTGTCGAAGTGACCGATGTTGCCGACGATCGCGTTGTGCTTCATCTTCAACATGTCTTCTGCACGGATGATGTCCTTGTTGCCCGTCGCGGTGATGAACACGTCCGCGGTCGACACCACATCTTCGAGTGTGACAACCTCGTAGCCCTCCATGCACGCCTGCAGCGCGCAGATCGGATCGACTTCCGTCACCTTCACACGGCAGCCCTGCCCACGCAGGCTTTGGCAGGAACCCTTGCCCACATCGCCGTAGCCGAACACAACGGCCACCTTGCCTGCGAGCATCACATCAGTTGCACGCATGATGCCGTCGACGAGCGAGTGTCGGCAGCCGTACAGGTTGTCGAACTTGCTCTTGGTGACGGCATCATTGACGTTGATCGCAGGGAAGAGCAACTGGCCAAGCTCCTGCATCTGATACAGACGGTGAACACCCGTGGTTGTTTCCTCCGTGACGCCTTGAATGTTCTGCACCGTGCGCGACCAGTAGCCCGCGTGCTTCTGCTGCAGGGCTCGGAGCAGACGCAGGATGACTGCATACTCCTCGCTGTCTTCACTGGTGCCTGCAGGGACGCAACCCTGCTTCTCGAAGGCGATCCCCTTATGAACGAGCAGCGTGGCATCGCCGCCATCGTCCAGGATCATGTTTGGGCCCTTGCCATCCGGGAAGTGCAGTGTTTGCCACGTGCACCACCAGTATTCGTCGAGCGTCTCGCCCTTCCACGCGAACACCGGGATGCCCTTGGGGTTCTCTGGAGTCCCATTGGGACCCACCGCCACCGCGGCCGCGGCGTGATCTTGGGTGCTGAAGATGTTGCAGGAACACCAGCGGACCTCGGCGCCGAGATCGACAAGCGTTTCGATCAGCACGGCGGTCTGGATCGTCATGTGCAGACTGCCGACAATGCGTGCTCCCTTCAGCGGGAACTTGCCCTTGTACTCCTTGCGCAGCGCCATCAGGCCCGGCATCTCCACTTCTGCCAACTCGATCTCCTTGCGGCCGAAGCGCACAGTCTCGGGCGACAGGTCCTTCACCTTGAACGGTGGGAAGTCGACGAGCGAGAGGCGCGGGTTGGCGAGGAACGGCTCCGAGGTGGGGTGGGAGGTGGTTTGGGTGGCAGTGGCGGTCATGGGATTCCTTTCATCCGTTTATCCGGATACTTGAATACTAGCCCGATTCCCTCCGCTCGTCCAATGAAAGTCAGGAGTTCTCGAAACGAGTGCAGCCGATCTACACTTGCAGGCGATCCAAAGGAAACTTATGCACCTTCCCACCATGCCGTCCAACCCATTTCGACCGACCGCCCTCTTTGCCCTGCTCGGGCTCGCCTGTCTGGCGATCGGATCGGCCCCGCGCGCGGAACTGCGCGGATCACCCTTCCCACTCGCCAACTGCCCCGTCTCGGGCAAGCCGCTTGGAAAGGACAGCGTCAGCTTCGTCATCGAGGAACAGGGGAACGGTGCGCTCGATGGACGCGAGATCCGATTCTGTTGTCCAAACTGCGTGGAGACGTTCAAGAAGGATCGCGCGAAGATCCTCGAGACCGTGGATGCCGCAATCATCGAGCAGCAAATGCCGCTCTACCCGATGACCAATTGCGTGGTGATGCGTGATGAAGAGATTGCTGCGCCCAACGCACCCGATGCGGGGAACGTGAAGAATGTTGTGGTGCTGAACAAGCTGGTTCGCTTGTGCTGCCCTGGCTGCATCAAGAAGGTTCGCCGCGATCCGATGAAGTACCTGACCGCGATCGACAGTGCCGTGATCGAGAAGCAGAGTGGTTCGTACTCCCTCAAGAACTGTCCCGTCTCGGGTGAGCCGCTGCCCGCGCAGCCGACCGACATTGTGATTGGGGAACGCCTTGTTCGTCTGTGCTGCCCGAGGTGCGCGGATTCCGCTCGGAAGGATCCCGCTGCAGTGTTGGCGAAGTTCGGTGGATCAGGCGCTGCGCCGGCCGCGCCGGCCGCTCCCGCCGCGCCCACTGCTCCCGCTGGCACCGCGAAGTAAGGCGCTAAAGAGCCCCGGCCCCTTCGCCTCGATCGCCGGCGACATCTTGTGCCAGCGTTCCACGCGAAGGCCGGCGGCGAACGCCCATCTGCGGATATCCGCCTGCGAAAAACCAAGGTGTCGATGCCCCATGGTGGATCGGTACTCGCCGCGAGCATGCGCGATCATGTCGATCAGCAGCAGCGCGCCGCCCGGCTTCAGGAGCTTCGCCACCGCCTGTACCGCGAGCGCAGGATCCGCAACGTGGTGCAGCACGAGCGACACCACCGCCGCATCGAGCGTTCCCGCGCGGATCGGCGGGCGCATCAGATCGCCCTCCGCACACACGACATTCGCTTGCCGTGCAAGCCGCTGACGCGCAGCCACGATCATCGCGCGCTCGCTGTCCACGGCGAACACCTTGCCCACATAAGGGGCGATGCGTTCGGCGATTTCCCCTGTTCCGCATCCGAGATCTGCAACGACCGCATCGGGCTGCAGCAGTCCCAGCGCCGCTTCCCATCCGATGATGCCACCGAACAGTTCCTTGCGGATGATGTCCCAGTCGCCGCCCACACGGCTGAAGAAGCCGTTTCCCGCGCGACGTGCCGCGATCACCGCCGTGAGACGCGCGTCATCCTGCTCCAAATCCGCCGCGCGGGCGAGCGAAGTCTGCGCCAGTTTCCACAGCGAACGCACCGCACCCGGCATGCCATCGCGGTCAACGCGGTACAGGCTGGTGGTTCCCTCGACTCGCCGCTGCAGCATCCGCACATCAAACAGCAGCTTCAGTTGCCGACTGACTGTGGACTGCGGCATCTGCAGCGCACGCCCAAGTTCACCCACGGCCAACTCATGCCGCGACAGTGCACGCAACAGCCGCACTCGGTGCGGATCGGACAACAGTCCAAGCACCGATGACCACTGCTCCATCGAGAGCGTTTCATCATCCGCGCCACGTGCCGCGCCAGTCGAGCGCGCGCGAGGACTCATGCGTCAAAGCCCCGGCGGCAGTGCCGTCGCCGCATCGATCGCCACGCCCTGCCCCTGCAGCGCCTGCACGACTCGCGGATCGCTCGCTGAAATGCCGTATGCCTGCCGCAGCCTGCGCACCGCCTCATCCTTGCGTCCGAGCGACAACTGCAGCATCGCCATCTGGTAGTAGGGCTCGGTCGTACGCGGACGCACCGCACCCGAATCCACTTCAATCGCCGCAGCAAACGCCTGCTGCGCGCTGTCGTTGTCCTTCAGGCGGATCGCGTAGAGCCCGAGCGTGATCCACGGATCAGGCGTGCCAAGCGAAGCGCCCGCGCCGCGCAGCAGCTGATACATCGCACTCGTGTCGTTCTGGCGGAACATCACATCCGCAAGCGACTCGATCACCTTCATGTTGCCAGGCGACTCATCGTTCGCCGTCTCGAGACAGCGGCGCGCCGTGACAAGATCGCCGAGATTCGCCATCGCGACGCCATAGCCGTACTCCGCCTCCCACTTGCCGGGACTGTTCTTGATCACGGGTTGGAACGCATCCGCCGCCTCCTGCCACTTGCCGAATTCGAGGTAGTGGTTGCCGCGCTCGATCGACTGCTCCGTCGATGGTGGTCCTTGGCATGCACCGAGCATCAAGGCGAACGCAGCCGCGGCGGCGAGCGAGCCGTGAATACGTGTGCGAGCTGTGAAGGCCACAAGTCGGTCTGTGGCGACGGTCAGGGTCGTTGCGATCCATCGCAGGGAGGTTTGGCAGTCCATTGCGCGGGAGTGTACGGTCGTCGCGGTGATGACTGCGAGCGAGCCAAACTGGCTACCCATGGCAACGGCGCTGCATCGGCTGCCAGACGGATCCTCGCATTTTGACTGGTTCTTCGGGCAAAGTGCCGACACGAGCGACCCCGACGTCCGCTCCGCGCGCACCTTCCGCTGCTCCCTCGACCCGCGCGTGGCGCGTGCCGGCTGGGAGTGCCCGCTTGAAGCGCTGACCGACCACCGTGCGCACTATCTCACGACGACCGCCGAGCGCCGCCTCGCCGACGGCAGCACAGTCACGCCGCTGCAGCGCGGGCAGTGGATGAACGCCGGCAGCCAAGAAATCATCAT
>Ga0194116_10002446_pt1 | contig 24007 bp, 21 predicted proteins | sample TA2MahsurfametaG_4_FD_148617 | JGI IMG/M metagenome (GOLD analysis project Ga0194116, IMG submission 148617) | Freshwater microbial communities from Lake Tanganyika, Tanzania - TA2015008 Mahale S9 surface | ecosystem: Environmental > Aquatic > Freshwater > Lake | place: Tanzania: Lake...
AAGAGGTCCATAGTATAAGTCTCTATGTTGTGTATTTTGACGCGATTTCTAAGGAAATCGCGTCAAAATTTTCTTGAGTTACTCAAAGTTACTCGAAAAATCTTCAGATTTACTCGATAATTTCTTTCCGGAGTCCGGAAATCTGGTTGAAGTTTCTGAATTTCCAGATTCTTAGTTTTTTGGTACGCGATTTCTTAGGAAATTCTTGCGGAAATATTCCTACAAATCTCTGCACAACCTCTCTTAGTATCTTATTTCCTTTTCCGTTAATGTCTAAATAGCGAGTTTAAGATTATTCCCGATTTGCGGAACATATTATCTCGTAATATTCAAACCTCTCATGTCAACTGCACCGTAACATTTCATTAAAGAGATTATTTGGTTTGGCAAGAAATTTATTTTAGCATTGAAATTGGGTGTGTAATTGACGATAGCTGCAAGTTCAAACACATAGTATGTCATAATTTGGATTGAAATGTCCGGTGATCGGATCATGCTTGTTGAAGCAGGTATTCCCAACATGAGTACATTTGCGGTCCCAGTAACGGTCTTCACATAAATAACCAACTTGTGGGATTATGGCTTCACACTCGTTGTTGTCGTTCAAAATGTATTGTGTTGGACCCATGAAGAAGTGTGATTTTGATGTTTTCCCTCCTGGCAGACGCAATCGGTCCTCAAAACAAGCCATGGCCTTAGTAGAGCTAGGTGGTGGCAGCGTCTGACACCAGTGCTTGGCGAGGAATCTTGGGTGAGGGCATTGCATGAGTTCACCTTCTTCACTCCACAGACCGAATCCGAACGTAGCAATAATTATCGCAGTGATCCCGATAGCGATAAGCGAATTTTGAATCGGCATTGTTTGCAAAATAATTTTTTGCTTCTTCACTCGGAAACGATTTCAAACAAATTAAAAGTAACAGCTCTTTCCCAGAATCGAGTTTTAAAAAAAAATATGCTTTATTTTTAAAAATTTATTATAAATATTAAATAATAATTACATAATTTTTATGAATGACGAAATTCGATCGCAGGTCATAATTTCTTGAGAATTTTGGAAAAAGTTTGAATTTGACACCGTCCAGGATTTTTCCTGAGAATTTAAATACGATGTCGGGTATATTACAGTTACGCTTCGTTGTGCGACGTCCAATTTTTTTGCGATAAAAGCATCAAAGTTTCTATGATATTTTTATCCAAAGTATCTGTCTTGTTCATAAATGTTGAAGTTTTACTAAAAAAATCTCGTATAACTTCGATATCTAAATCATATTTGGTGATGATATTATGGATTACATATATGAAAAGAATTAATAGAATCATAAATGTGAATACACATTGAAATTTTCTTCTACAAAATCGTATACACAAACTATCGTTATTCCCAATTTGATTGGTGTTTGAAGTATTAGTATTCGAGGTTACAATCTCCGGCATCGAATCAACCATGAATTGTGGTTTGATAATGGGGATGAACTGTTCAGCTTCGCGAACACTCATTTTGGTGTCAAAGTTTGACCGCTTTATTCGACTTCGAGTTGTCAAGTCGTAAACACTCGGTTAAAAAAGTGAAGTGATTTACAAGGAGGTCTGTAAAATGTGGCGTCGTGATGGCTACTCGAGGCTAAGAGAAGAAGAGGAGGGCTGGGAGAGGAGGAGAAGGGAAGAAGAGGAAAGAAGACGAGCCGAAGAGGAGAGGCAGAGAGAAGCCGAAGCGAGGAGACGAGAAATGGAGCAAGAACAGCGAAGACGAGAGGAAGAAAGACGAGAGGAAGAGAGGAGGAGAGAAGAGGAGGACAGACGTCATCGGGAAAGATACTACAAAAGCTAACTTTCCCACCGTCTATCGCACTCTTGACGCGATTTCTTATCGCGTCAAATATGACCAACCATAAAAAGAAATTGGAGATCAGCCAGGCACCTTACATCTAAATACCGGCTTGGCTAGAATAAAAGGAACGTCTCGGTCACCATTTTCGCTCACTTCTGCTTCGCTTCTTCAACTGCTCGGCCATGCTTCGCGTCCTCCTCATATTGATGGTTGTCGGCTACATCAGTAGCTTAGACAACTATCAAGAGTCTTCCACCCAATCGTCTACCCGATCGCCCGGAGAAGAGTCGGAGGATTTGAAAAAAGGTCAGAAAAAATTTTTTAAAGTTTCGTCTGCAACTTTAAGTTAAATTTGAAAAATACTTTAACTTTTAAAATTAGTATTTTTGGAGATAGGTTTCAGAAAATCGTACTTTGAACGAAAAATTTCGGCCAATGTTACATATGTGTGTGTGGCGTAATGGTCAACGCGGCCGGTTTGCGTCTGGGATATCCGAGTTCGATTCCCGGGCGCAGCCGGCCAAAGTTGAACTCGCACTGCTGGAATCTTTCAGAGGAAGGCGTGAGCGTGTAAGGGCCAGATCGCCACACATGACATATGCCCTTTTGTTTAATTTTTAAGGTTTTTTCTTAATCTACAATTCTTAATACCAGAAACCTTTTTATATAAGTTTGTTCTAATATTCTATTTACAGCTAAAACTTCTCGAACGATCAATAAACATTCATGATTTTTTTTCGTTACTATTTCAGAAATCCAACGTATCCTTTGGGAGGATTTTCAAAAATTACAAAGTTCGTCTTCGTCTACCACCGAATCGACAACTTCCGGTTTTTCGTTTGAGGACGGGACAACGGTTGCGGCAAATAACATGAAGAGCAAAGATGGGTCAGCGGAAGCGGCGAAGAATATGAAGAAGGAAGTAGAAGTAGAAGACAACAATAGCGAGAAATGGGACGATTCCTTGGGTTTGTTCAGACCTCCCTATTCGTTATCTCTTGTCGCTTTTTTATCTTTGATTGCAAGTGTCCTATTGAGTCTTTTTTGTTGTACGACTGGAATTCTTATCGGCAAAAATCATGCAGAAAAAATTGACAAAAAACTCTTCAGCATTGAACAAGGGAAGGAGGCTATCTCATCCGAGGCATCGGGTGTAGATATTCCTCTAGGAACTTTACTCGAAGCAACATCTGTCAAGTACGACCCAAAATTTAAAATACCAGATCAGCCTTCCATCATTAGAAGGAATCACCGTGTGTGGGCAGCTCTCAACACGGCCGATTCAAATCCTGGATTTTATAACGATAGATGTTGGTTCGAATCAGAGTGCGACGGACCGCCAAAATCTGTTAAGTCTCCTCCTAAAACTTCTGGTTCAAAGTTGAAGAGTGAAACGTCTAAATCTTGTCTTGCTAGGGGTACGTCTTGTCTTGATAGCGAAACGTCTTCCGATTCTCCTCAACTTTCAAAGCCGTCTCGCCTTGGTTCTTTGAATCATAGGCGAAATGCCCTACATCTAAAACTTGAAATTCCTCCCCCTCCTTCTCATTTTTCCTCAATCGAAACCACCGCCGATATAGAATTCCCGTCAAACAATAAAGACTTCAACACCGCCTTACAACGTAATGATGACATCATTGATGTGGAAAAGGGCACAGTAACAAAAAATAAAAAAGATAAAAAATCGAAGAAATAGGGAGTACGGAGGTTGCTCGAACTTGGATCGAACCTGGATTAGATAATGCCTAACGGAAAACCCTAGTCATTAAGGATTAATTTGCACGTTTTATTTCTGTATTTTTGAAATATTATGATCTCACCCCATTGTCTTTCAGTAATTAAGAGCTTAAAACATTTGTAACATTTGTGATGATTTTAAAACATTTTATTTCATTTCATATAAATATTTTTGTATTTTTACAACAAATAATAGTTATAAGGTTAATAAAAAGCTGCAGCACAATTTTTACTTTAATTTACAAACGGGGCATTTGCTTTTGTATTTTTTAATTAGGTACGATCCGTAGGGCGCACTGTGCACAGAACAGTCAAATAACCATCTTTTTGTGTCGATATATGATAAAGATAATTTATTGATGAGGACAGTCTTGATCTGGTGTTTTAACGATCGGATAGTATGAAATTGATTTCTAAAACAAACATGTTCTAACAGACATTTTTTATAATGTTCAAACTTCATATCTGTTTTGATAGCGGATCTGCCAATGCCTTTCGCCACTTTTTTGTCAGACAAAATCCTACTATCTATTTCTTCTAACTTTAATGCGTAACATTTCGACCTTAGTCCAACAAATTCTAAACACTTGTGCGTGCCTGCAAATTCATCTTTAAAATAGCCAAGCATCTGTTTCCGATCTACCGAAAAATATTTGTGATTAATGGGGTAGTTAGAGAAATCCATATGGTTTTTGAATTTCTTGTAGAATTTTTTTACATTCGATACTTTGAATAAGAACGAATCGGTGTCCGTCATACAGAGTTTGAATTGAAGGCCTGTCGTCATTATTTGGTTATACCAAGTGTTAAACATGAAGAGCTTGCTCTGAAATGTAATTAAATAACAGCTTTAATTAAACACAATCTTTCAAATGTTTACTAGATGTTTTGGAGACTTATTTTACAACAATCCTTCCTTGACTAATAGTATGGGTATAGTAAAACCTCACACTCTCTACATTTTGACAAGGAGAGATTGTGTAAAAATGCGTACTATATGGTCACCATTTTCGCCCGCTTTTGCTTTGCTTCTCCAACTTGAGCTTTTAATTTAGTTTAATTAAAACTTGCTAGATGTCTACACATGTAGAGACTTATTTTACAACAATCCTACCTCGACTAATAGTATGGGTATAATAAAACCTCACACTCTCTCCATTTTGACAAGGAGAGATTGTGTAAAATGCGTACTATACGGTCACCATTTTCGCCCACTTCTGCTTTGCTTCTCCAACTTAAGTTTTTAATTTAGTTTAATTAAAACTCGCTAGATGTCTACACATGTAAATACTCACCAATTCCAAGATGGTGATACCGATAGCGATAGGTGTGTTATGTACAATTTCTGGCCGAAAATGTGATGTCTGGACAAGGTGTTCATCGATGATTGAGAAATTTTTGTAAGTGTGCGACGATGCAGCTTTTATGGCTGATTCAGGTCTTGTGTGTAGTTTTACTTCAATATAGGACCTCACGCATTGGAGTGTTTTGCCATAAACACTGTTTGACTAGAATAAAAAGAAGTTTTTTTCGTTATTTCTTGCCTGGCCACCATAGCTCAGTGGTAGAGTAGACGGGATTTAGGAGCAAAGTAGTCGTCTAGCGAGGTTCTTGCAGGATTGACTATTGTGGCCGGGTTCGATTCAGGCGACTGGCTCGAGAGATTTAATGACTGCCAAAAATATAATAATGTTGCTGTCTTAATAAACCATATACGGATAAAGTACTGATAATGGTTGAAAGACGTTACGAGGAGCAATATTTTTTAACTCACCAACTTCTTGAATAAGTCCGTTTCGAATTTTGATTTCGCATTTTGCCTTGCTTCTGTCGTTTTTGTGATGTATGGAGCAAGAACATAATCTTGATCAAATTCTAAGATGCGTGTGACGTTTCTCAAAACGAGTCCAAGAGAAAGATAAAGTTGAAGATTTTTTATGTGACACACATAGCCAATCTTATCTCGAAATGTAGACATGAGCTTTGAATCTTTATAACATCGCGTCCCTTGTGTCATCTGGATAGCTTCTTGAGCGAAAGGAGACAGATCATCAAAGCATACATCTAAAAGTTCGGGAGCAAGAGGCAGGTTGCTGTGATATTTATGCAAATGTTTCGGATATTCTAGATCGCATTCAACAAAATATCCTTTTTGGTCGTCAGGATCGATGTTGATATCAAATTTTGATATTTCTTCTTTTGATAACCATCTGAAGTTGTTGAGGGGTAATTTTTGCATTTGACTCCATCCATATCTGTAGAAATAAAGAAAATAAAAAGTTAAAAAAAGCAAAAGGCATAGTCCCCACCTACCTTAATCCTCCCCCGCCTTCCATATTACTATATATAATTGGCGCTCTTGTTCGGGCTCGGCTGTCGGATATTTAGCTTCACTCAAGACTTGACCGAACCACTCAATTTTGTGTGCAGGCAGGGATCTATGATCTAACCACTCAATCTGATCGTGTTGTGGTCCAGCCAGGATATACCACTACTACTAATCGCTCACAGAAACCACTTGGAAGTGAACTGACAGCCGCAACCCCCAAAATCTGACACGTTGATCTCGAAATTCATTAAACCTCTCCAGAAAATTCATTACATAGCCGAGCCAGAGCAAGAAAACCAATTAAAAATTCATTGCGGGGGGAGGGCGCGAACCTAGATATTCCGCTTTACAAGCGGCCGTGCTAACCACTACACTATGGGGACTTGCCAATATTAAGATCGCTGGAACTTATATTTATTTGCAATGGTCGACAAATTTGACTAGTGCGCTACCTAAGTTAAGGTCTTGATGTTTGTTAATTAAAAAATGAGATAAGAACCTAGCAATAAGTATCAACTAGCGCACTATCTCGGCTAAGATGTTGATGTTTTCTTAATTAAAAAATGAAATAACGTACACGGAAAAATGGCCGAGTAGTGCAAAATTATTTTTAATTAAACATTGGTTTTTTTTGAAAAATAAATTTGTCAGATGTCGGATTCGAACCGACGATTAAACTTGATCTTAAGTCAAGCGCCTTAGACCGCTCGGCCAATCTGACTACTTTAGATTTAGGTAGAAAAATTGAGTATTAAAATAACTCACAGATTGTTCGCGTCGATGTAGACAAGGTCTCCATGATCGTCACTACGCTCATGACGATGATTGATGAAGCTAACACCGCCTCTTTTTCCACGTTCGAGAAAATGAACCATGCTTATATCTGTTAGCAGCTGCATTTTGGACTTTGTGATTAGAAGCATGCTATCATATCCAAATGATGGTAGCGAGATGTAGTGAGCAGGGTCGATGCCACTAAATTCAAACATTTGACGTCGAAACTTTTGAAATACTTCTGCTAGCAAAATAGTATCTATTTTGCAGTACGTTTCGCAATATTGAATTAGACTCTTGCAGCCCATTTCTTTCCAAACTTTTTCAGCAAATAAATGATCTTCCGGCGAGATGGTTTTACCAGATAGTGTAGAGTAGAAATCTTGAATGTTAGGTAGTTTTTTTGCTTCCAACATTTTTTCGTATGATGTGCAGTATTCATAGGGAAAAAATGATTTCCCTAAAACCATTTCAAATCTCTCTTTGTTGAAGGCTCCTTTCTTTCTTACAAGGTACGTTTGCTTCAGAATAGGATAGTCATGAGTTGTTAGCCTCAAATCGGCAGTTAGTTGGCCTAGAGATGCTTGAAGGAATGCTAAAGTATCCACAAATTCAAAAGAATTAAATCGCAAAGTCCTAAAGTTTTCGCTGTTATAAGGAAGAACAGATAAATTATTAATTTTTTCATGAAAATGAGAAATTGCTTTGATGATGAAGTGCATATCATATTTGGCACAATTGTGAACAAAAATTTTTAAAGTTGAAGGCGTTCGTCGTCTTAGATTGCAATACCTGCATGCAGCACCTAGGTATTTACCGCTATAGTGGCTGTGATCACGGCACTTTATTTTTTGCTCATTAAACACCGAACCGCACAAGTAACAATTTCTAGATGCTTCAAACTCTATTTCATCATCTCGTGTCATAATCATTGCTTTAAAGCTATTTAGAAGAGCTTTGATCCAGTTAGTTTCTTGATCCAACAAATGGTCGATATAGTGAATGTGTGCGTTCGGACCCGAAAATGTTTTTTCATGAATGATTTTATCGTTAGGTCCAAGTACTACAAAGCTATAACAAATAGGTTCTTGCAGATTTACTTCATGTGTAAAACTAGCATCACATTTACATTTTATACTACTGCAGGTCAGACATTTTTGACGAGAATCTGGCAGGACACATTCAAAGTCTAAATAAGCTATGTAGTCCATGAAGTGTTTTCTTTCATAACGCTTAAAGAATACATTCTTTTTCGTGTCATCGGGAACTTTTTCAATTCTAGGTTTGTTAAATGAGCATAGTTTAGTATGATCATCAAGAGTCCGTTGACTTGAAAAGCTATTTAGACAATTAAGGCAAAAAAATGTTTTTTGATAAGAAATTTTGCTGTTTCCTTTTTTCAAATAGACTTTTTTTAAAAAGTTATTGGGATTTTTTATGACCATGAAATGTGCTCCAGATGCAGTGTCAACTAGAAGCAATGTTAGCTGTTTCTTTCCGTTTCCTAATCCGTATTCTATGGGAAATATATCATCACCAGTTGTTCTATACAAAATATTAACTTTGATATCTAGCTGAGGATTTTTCTCTATAAACTTCTTAGCGTCAGACAAAGTGATCGGAAAATTGATTTTACTTGTTTCAAACTTTTTTGTCATTTTTTTGATTCGGCAATTATCTTTCAAAGTCAATTTTTTGTTCACAACCATTCCAAAGAGCAGAAAGTAAGCTATACAGTAAAGAAAACATTTGTTATCTTTTTTGTTTTGGGGATTGTAGAGGTTGAGTTTGTTCTTAAATGATTTATCAAGCACATTCCAACAACCGCCTCTTATCGGGTTCACACCTGAGACTTCTGCATCAAAAGCTATAGCCCTTGAAAATTTCCAACCACTTCCAGAATTCATGAACTCATCCATGTGAGCTTGCTGTTGTAGGAAGCATTTTCTGATGCTAAAATCGACATCTTTTTTACTTGATGCGTTCGCAAAAAACGATGAAGACCTGAATGGGATTGCAGCTTGGGTCATCCTTTGGCCAGAAATGTCCTCCATCACCATTTCGGCCCAAAAAATTAGACTTATTCTAGTCATAATTTTTTGAGCTGCTTCGTTCATGATGAGACGCCGAACATTCTTCCTCACTTTAGTTTGGGCACCGAGGAACTCCTTTTCACCATCAGGAAACGTGTAGCGATAAGTCACAAACTTCTTGTTAAAAGCAGATTCTTTAACGACAAATCTTTTGGTCGGTTTGTGTGCGAGCAAATAATGTTCTTGAATTTCGTCGCAATTCTTGAAAATTTGGCCGCATAATAGACATTTCTCAATTTTCTCTTCACTATTCATATGAAGGTGAGTTATGTGGCTTTGTAGATGAGCTTTTCTTGTAAAGGACCTGCCACAATTTTCCACTTTGCAGACAAACATTTTGGTGAACCAATCTGTGCTAACGGTCGCAAAAGAATGATTTTCGGCTTTTCGGCCTTTTCTTTGATATCAAGATAACTGCATTGCATTAATTAACATAAGCAGAGCGCGCTCTAGCTTTTGACCTATAGACGCACAAACAAATGCCCTACAGTAAAATTATTTAGGTATAAAAAGGCAATTTTTCCGAGTCGAAGCATCATTCTATTTCGAAACCTACTTGTGGTATCTACTCGTCTCGAAGTCTCGAAAAAAAAGAACTCAACATGCCGCCGAAAAAGATTCAAAAACGTAAGTTTGTTATTTTTTTCACTCCCGACATATGGCGCTTATAGGTCACCATTTCCGCACATATATGTGTGGTGTAGTAGAGCACTCACTATTTAAGTTTCTAGAAGTCTCAGTATATAATTAGAAAGAACTCTCAGTATGTAAACGAATGAGCTATTTTCTTTAAAATGGTGGATATTCTGTTCCTATATCTTTTGTATTGTTGTTATAAATTTACATTACAACAAGCAATTCTTATATTTTCAATAGTTTACAATGGCAAGAAGGAGAAGGAATCCGTCAAGTCATTCCAAGATGAGGAAGCCGAGGAGGCATCGCAGAGCGAATCGGAAAACGAAAACGAGGAGGAGGAGGAAGGCGAGGTCGTCAGCTCTGATGAGGAGGATCCTCATTCAGACAATGGGTCCGATTCAGAGGAGGATGGGCCGGAAAACCAAGGCAATGCCAAGAATGTACCGAGGTCTTCACTGAAGGCTTCCAAGAGCGTCGTCGACCCCCAACCTTCGGTCTCAAAGGCTATGAAGGATGCTACCAAGAAGGCTTCTAAGCCAAAGCCTGATTCCAAAAAGTCAGGAAAGAAGAGATCTCATGAAGAAGCAAAGTCATCCAAAAAGAAGGATGAGAGGGAGGTTCAACATCCCAAGGTCGATGCCGAGGACGCCAAACCGCCTGCCGCTGCTGAGAAGAGGAAGAAAAAGGGTGAGGCTGTTATGTTTACGGAGGACGATGTAACCTTCAACCTCTACAGAGCGTCTCCTCAAAACTTGGTCTTTACCAAGGTTCAACTGTCCAAAAATCTCATGCTAACTTGCCGCATGATTGAACAAGAGGGTAGAGGAGGGCAGCCGTCTTACGAGTACCCTGCTCTCATCTTTCAAAGAAAGACTGCAGACAACAAGTGCTATGAGAATAGCTATGCGATGAGCATGTGTCCGACCATCATGGAAGGTCTAAAGATCATCATGAAGGAAAACAAAAGCTTCTTCCAATCCGAGCCTACTAGCCTGTCCTAAGTTGCTATCTATCATTTCTTACAGACACTACTTGCAACAGATGTGGGAAACCTGCAGCTCTAAAACGTTCGTCTGTCTGTGTGAAATGTCATATGTATGCATACTTAAATCATGCTGAATGCTCTGACAGTTGGTGCAGCGTTGAATGCAAATCCAATATCTTTTGCCCCATATACAAGCCGATATTTCATCACTTGTTGTAGGTTGCATGAGGTGTGCGGCAGACATCCTTGACGAAACACATCTTGAAGACAAATTTGTCTTGCTTTGCAACGAATGCTTTATCATGAAAACAATATTTCCACGAGCCTTTCTACAACATTTCGGGCAAAGAAAGTGCGAATATCTTGCAAATTTGAAATCATTGTGTTCACGGGAATGGGAAATGCTTACTTGGTATGATAAGAAAAATGAGGAAGAGAAAGATAATAGTTCGAGCATTAGGTCACGGTACGCCCAAGAAAACAACCTTATCAAGCGTTGGTGGGAGTAAAAACTACTAAATCTTTGTTTGTAGGTCATTGTATGAGGTGCGGATACCACTTTGACGGGACTGAGGGAGATTTTCTTGATCAAGACGGGAAACCTTTTGAAGACAAATTTGCCTTGCTTTGCAATGATTGTTATTGTATGAAACAGCTATTTCCACGTCATTTTCTACAATTTTTCGGGCAGATGAAATATTGGTACCTCAATAATTTGAAACTTTTAGGTGCACATGACTGGGAACATCTTTGCAAGCTTGATAAGAAAAATAAGGCTGTACAAGATCAGACAATTTGGTATGACTAAAATGAGAAATGTTGTTTTAGGAGACTTGTGTAGATGGTGTTTCGAACGAGAACAAGAAGAAGAATTCATCTATTGCTCAATTTGTATGCTAAATCTGTATGCATCCCAATGGAAGATGGAAGCATTCCCTCCAGAAAAGAACGCATACCTTTAAATTAGAAATTTTTTAATAGGTTTTTGTTTCGGATGTCTACGTGAACCTACATGGAAACCAACTTGTGCTTACTGCTTTGATTGTTTTGTTGAATGCTTAAAATTTTACTATGCTAATAACAACAAATCAGAATATGACCTGTTACGCATCAAATATATGTTAACCAGACCACCCAATTAATTCCTCTTTTAGATTTTTCCATCTGCTTTGGGTGTTTACTTAAACCTTGGACACCAACCTCTGATAAATGCTTCAAATGCTACATTTATACTGTCTATGCTTGAGCAATTGACCCTCCCCTTTTAACGAATTGAAAATGCTTTGCTAGCGGAAAATGACTAGGACGAAAATTAGTTTATAAGGAAAAAATCAACGTTGTATTTTTGTTTTTTAAATTTTTTACTTTTTTACTTTTTATTTTTAATTTACTTTTTTAATTTTTATTTTTTATTATTTATTATAATGACATGACGAAAAAGAATGCTCAAATAAATATGTTTTTTGAAAAAATTGTGAGAAACTTTATTTTAAAATTTCAGGTTCTCAATTCCACGATAATTTCCACAATATGATTACACGCAGCAAACAAAAAATCCGTAAGAAAGAGATGGATGATATGTTAGAAACTGATGTCTATGAATACTTCTCAGCATTTAACTTCAACTTAGGACGAAGAGTGATGGTGTATGACTTTTAAAACAAAAAAGCAAAACAGTGGATCACAGTTGGATAGGTGGTCAAGCCGTTCAAGTCGCAGGTGTTCCAAATGTGCTGCAACCAATGAGAGTGCAAGACCGAGTGACCAAATCGAGCTTGGTCACTCGGTCTGTCACCCTGCGGAGCGTCTGAACGCCTCCGATGTGTCCGAGCATCGAGTTTGTCGTCAACAACAGCAAATCCCAAATAAGGGGAAGACTGGAGTCGACCTCGTTCCGCCCGCACCGCAATCGGCGACGCTACCCACGCAACCATGGGACCACTGGCACTTATCGAGCGCTCGAAGTTATATTTAAAGTATAAGCTGAAGTTGATTAACCTAGCGCGTTATCGATTTGATATCTCAATTTATCATAATCAAAAAATTTTATAACGCGCTAGCTGCTAATTGATTAGTTTGATTTAAAAGTCGCCAGATGTCTCTATGAAATATTTTTGAAAAATTGAAAATTGTGATATTTTTATTTAAGAAATAAATGATTATCTTTTTTAAAAAAATTTGAACGTATTTAAGCAAAACAGAGGATCATAGCCGAACTAGCAAATCAGCCCTTGCACGCTGAAGATCATCGTCGGAGACCGATGCGGCAAACGTGTCTTTGCCATCTCACATAGAACTAATGCAAAGCGCTCCAATATGTAGCAGGTTGAGCTCAGAGTCGAACTCGTTCCGCTCGCATACAAGCCGGCAACGCTATCCATTCAGCTATGGGACCTCTGGCAACAAATGAGGTCTCGAACTTATATTTATTTTGCAACTGAAAGTTTATAATTAGCGCGTTACCTCTAAACTTTCTACATACATTTCAGTAAAAATTCTCTTTACCGCGCTATGCTTAAAGTAAAAATGAGACAAAGTTGTCTTAAAAGCATTTATTTGCAATATAAAATTTTATAAATTGAAAAATCATAAACATATACTAACGAATCAATATTTGAAGTAGTTAAAATACGACCATCGATAATGTGAAAAATATTTACATTGATACCTTCTATTTCAAAATATATATCTTTTTTCGCTATGATTTCTTTCGCATATTTTTTTAATTCTTTCTTTATCAATCCTTGAATTAACTTTGACATGGTAACCTATTAGTAGCTGTATGAGAAGTGGTTTCTTCCAAAATTGACTGTTTGATCTTGATTGGGATTAATTTGACAGTCTCTGAATTGCTTGAGGAGTTTTTTGAGAGATTGACTATTTTGTCTGTGGCGCCGCTTCTTCTCTCTTCTTTCTTGCCGCATTGATTCCGTTTTTGCCGCAAGATTCATGATAGAATCTGAAGCGTAGCGATCGATTCTCATTGCTATAAGATCGATAACTTCAAAGCCAGCTTTGATTTCTGCTTCATCGGCTGCTATTTGCGTACGCGTTTTTTTGTTGCTGCGATCTCCGTTTGTTAGCTCTTCATATTCTTTGAGTAAATCATATGTAAGTTCTCTCAGACGTCCGGTTTGTTCTAAAATATCTCTCTGAAACTTTTCAACATGTTCCAAAGTAGTAGTCATCTTGCTTCGTGAACGATTCGAATAAGACTGGACAGATAAATATTTTTCATGGGTTTATATAACTTTTTATTATAGCTTTAGGCAAACTTTCTAGTTTGACCTCGTTTAGGCGATTGCATCATGAAAAATTTCTAAAAAATGTTTCAAATATCAGGCGATCATAACATCATAACAATGAGTGATTGAAGTGATCATGATTCATAATTAGAGAACTCTAGATTGAGAATAACATCCTGTGAGGTAGCAAAATTTATAAACTGGCCATCATGTGCGCATAAACTAACTTCTATTACATCGATATTGTGGGTTTCCAGATTATAAAATTCCTTATTTTCAAATTCAGTCATGGTGTAATTTAAATTTGTCTGTTTCATATCTGCTAACCTCAACATTTTCTTATACTCCCCTCCAACTATGTGTGCCTGAATAATGTTTGAATATATCATCATGTACTCAGGCATCAACAAATGAATGTTAATATCTTCTTCACCTATTAAATGAAATATGTTAGAATGACTTCCTTCATCTTTGATTGAAAAAAATCTTGGTGAAGGAGTGAAATTTTTTCCTAAAGTTGTTTCATTAGAAGTAAAACCTAAAACAGAAGCTATGAGATGACCAAATACTAGATCACCTCTAGCCAAAATATTAAATTGAATTTTTCTTCCTGGTATAATTTTACAATTTCCGATATTGTTCTGAAGCAAAAATTTGTTTATATCATCTACAAGCTCCATGATCGATTGTGAAACACCAACTCTGGGCATGTATAATGTATTATAGTGAGGTGATAGTTCGGAAGGCTTAGTAGTGTCTGGCAAAAAGCTTATAGCCATTTTAGCATTTTCAGTATTACCCTCATACATTTTGAATTTTATAGATGGGCTTTTATAAGATTGTTCGCCAACAATTTTGGCATATTTTGCAGTATTAAATTTTACATCTTCTTCACCAGCCGGCTTGTATCCAAGTATTCTAGCTAAATAATTAGATAGTATTAAGGTTCCTTGCGCAACAATTTTCATATCACATCTCTTGCTCGTGTAATTTGCCTCACCTATTCCATAAGCAGACAAAAAAGCATTATTTAATTCTTTTATCAGTTCTTCTTCATTGTAGATATAATTACCTTTAAAAAGATGTACGTATTCCGCACCAACATCACCAATAGCTCCTGCTAGGTCTATGAAAACTATTTTACGTGTGGATTCATCTTCCAAAAATGTAGACCATTTACATGGATGGTTAATGCTATTTAATGATACTTTCCAAGAAGAATTAAATTCTAATGTTGAAGGCAATTTCATCTTAAAGTTGAAATTAGTATTTTCTGGGTAGTTTTCAGTTGCTTCCGAAGTCAATCGTACGTTGAACGATTCTTTTCCTAAAGGCATTTTTTTAATCACCAACTTCACGAACGAAGCTATTCCGTCAAGAATTTGTAACTGGTCGTTGTTTTCATCCAACAATTTGATGTCGATACTTGTGATTGTGCTATTTAGAAGAGGTATGAAATCAATATTTTTTATGGATCGAATGGTATAATTTCTGTCTATAGTAAAATCAGGTGAGAATACCACGAGTTCTTGAGAATAAGAATTATTAAGTATCTGCGGCCTAATAACATCCGACACAATTTTGATGTATTTAGGGTATTTCTTCTTTGACAAGTCAACTTTATCAGAAATCAAGGTATTGTTGACAAGCTGGTGTCTAGATATAAAATAAGCGCTATACTTATCGCCTTTAAACTCTGTTTCCCTAAGCATTTTTTTCTTACCTCCTATATTTATCTCATAAGAATATTCATCCCTTTGTCGTCTTTGCACCTTTTTAGACGAAAAATCAAAATTAAATGTTTCCATGAACGTTGAATGCATCAACACCCAACAATATTTATGATCTGGTGTTATCTCATGAATATTCTTAAAACTATCAGATATCTCAAAAAACAGTTTGCCATCTTCAGTCGCAGACACAGTAACTCCAGTATCTTCTAATATTTGTTCGAATAAAATGTCAAAATCTATTTCTGAATATTCCTTATTGCTTAGATAATAAGGCCAATACATACAATTGGAATTTTTGCATTCATCTCTTTCCCCATCTTCGACACATATAAGTTTATCTGCGTGGAACTGAAAAGAGTAGGGTCCAAATTCTATATCTTGGGTATCTAAAAAATCACACTTTATGATTATTAGACTGGGTATTGATGGTTTATCAGGAATGCGAACATTCTTAAATCTGGACGAAAAACCAAACTCACTAACACCAATTTCATACCTACTATCAACTTCGAGAGGTAAAGGAAGCAAATTAGTAAACTTTGTCAGTGTATTGGAAGGATACTTATCTCGACAACCGTTCGAAAAAATGTGGATGTATGTTGTAGCAGTCATTTTTATTTTCAACTAAAACACGAAATTTATCTTTACATAGTGAATAGACAAATTTGGGCATATTAGATATTGCTTGTCTAAGGTCTGGAAAATTGGCATCCCGTTAGTGTTAGTATAGCAGGAGTGGGGGAGAAAAACAGATTAATTAAAACAATAAATTAAAACACATTCGTTACTTGGTTAGAATCAACCCACGAATTATGAGAATCGTCAAAACCTTTCCATTTCACAAATAGTTGCTGTTTTCCTCTATATTTTCTCTTTTTAATGACTTTTTCGACTCGAAATACTTCACCGACGACCTTAGCGAGTTCGAATTCGTAAAATTTGCCCTTTATAGTTTCGTTACCAGAATAATTTGAAAGTATATACATGGGTATCTTAAACTTGTTAACAATATCTTGAATTTTAAACATTTCAGTGCTACTACGTTCGTTATAACCACGGTCAAATTTGCCTTTAAGTTTAGCAATTCTTACAACATCACCAATTTTATATTTAGCTTTTTTAGGTTTAATAGTATTATAATATAAAGACATTTTCCTTCTTATTTCTGAGTGGCTGTTTTCATTATTTTCGGCGATAAATGGGGTTGTGCCAATCATTCTATGGTACTTATTATTATAAGTTGTAACCAATTCTTGTAAAACATCTATGTATCTTCTAGTTTCATTTTCTGTCATATATTTATAGAGAATTCCCTGAAAAGTTCTGTTAAATCTTTCTATGTATGCTGCATGAATGGAACTATCTGGGCTAAACATTTTAATATTATTTGAATTACAAAAGTCGATAAAAGACTTATTATAAAATTCAAGACCCCTGTCCAAAATAAGGATAAGAGGTGGTGTAACACTCTCTTCAAGCATCGACTTAAATTCTCGCACAACTTTTGCACCAGTTTTATCGACAAGAGGACGAACAAATGCAAACCTAGTAAAAGTATCAATCGCTGTAAAAAGATATCGAACATTGTCATTATCTTTAGATAACTGTTGTATATCAACCAAATCACATTGCCACTGGTAGCGCTTAAAGTGAGAATAAGATGGGTTGCGTTGACCAGAATGAAATTCGCGATGCAGAGTGTAGCTTTCAACGCTGGCAAGAACATTTTCTATATCTGGAATGCTCAAATGCGGTCTATAATATTTATGTACTGCATTAAGACCAGAGAATGCTATCGGATGTCCCGGTGTAGTGTATGACCTTTTCAAATCTTCAAGACACGAATCCTTATTGATGCAGTTGGCTCCGTAGTTGATAGCGTCAGGCTCTAAATATTTTTCCATTTTAATCTAATAGACAAAATTTTCCTTTCTTGTAAACAAGTCTATTGTTCTTCTTGCAAGGTTTCTTGCATAATTTTCGTTTCTTCTTGCCGCCGCCTCTGATCGTCTGAGCAATTTTGCTTTTAGCATTTTCCACTTCTTTACTTAATGATTCTTTCACATTTTTTCCTTCCAAAGCATCTGCTGCTACATTTTTTAGGGCGTCAGCTCCCATTTCCAAAGCTGTCTTACCCACGGACTTGGCTAAATCACTGTTAAGAATTCTTTTACCTGTATTGATACCCATTTTTACCAAAGGTTTCATACTTCTAAAAAAACTACTAAAGAGACTTCCAAAGCCTCTACCAGATTGAAATCTGGATCCTCTATGAATGTAATCGTTCATATTTTATGAAACGCTGAATAGATATGGGGCTCACCGATGCACACTCAGAAATTTTTTTGATACTAATCTTTCTATTTGTTTGTTTGCAAATTATATATATACAGCCTGCAACAATGGTTGTAGGTGAATGACCTGCTTTTACAATCGACTTCATTTTGTCTTTAATAAGTGAGCTAGTTTTAAAATCAATGTTTAACATAGCGCAATATTTATCCACCAATTCGCTTTTGTTAATTTCTACATTTACATTTTCATACTTAGATTTGTTATCTAAAATCTTACTTTTTGGACATGCACTAACATTTGACAATTCTACCAGACTTATACATATTCCTTTCTTATTTAAAACTGAATAAGCGCACGATAAAAGATTTTTTCTTGACTTTTTTTCACATTGCTGTTCAAAGCTTCGAACTATATCCGCTGCGAAACGATGAGGAATATTCATTCTGTCCAAAATGTCTCTTGTTTCTTCGAGCCAGTATCGACTCTCTTCATTTATGGCATCATATTTCTTCTCAGAACTGCCCACGTAATATGAGTCTATTACAAGGCCACATGTTGTGCATACATAGCAACCTTCACGCTCATCAATTATTGTGTGTTCATGCGAACAAATTCTACAACATTCCATAATTGATAAATATTTTTGCAGCCTAACAAAACAACTTTACCTGAATGGAATACTATAGCACAACCGTCTGCGCATTTAACAAACATTCCCGGAAAACGTTCAGCATTATATTTAGCACACTTAATCTTCTTTGACAACTCATCGATGCGTATCAGTTTCGATAGATTGTAGGTAGCTGTTATGTTGTCGATTTTATAAGAAATCACATTTTTATTTAGCAAATCAAAAATTTCTTTCAAACAACTATCAACATCACACATGCCTTTCAATCCAGTCGCATTTAGATGGTTAGTTCTATTTTTACTTGTTTTGTATAATACAAAATGATACTGTCTTTTGAATGTGATGTAGCTTGGATAGCTTTTATAAGATAATTGTTCTTTTTCTAAAAGTCTACGAGCACTATCTAAAGATATTTCTTCCAATTTTGCACTGATCTTGATATTTCTGATTTCCATTTTTTGTAAAACATCGTCAGAAAAATGGCAAACACATCCGGCATTGGGTTAGTATCAACTGATTACAAAATTTAGAATCTCTTCATTATATAGGCAAACATAAGATCCCTGCCTTATATAGGCGGGAGCAAGATTGCGCTCTTTTTAATTTATGCTTTGAGCAAAGTTTAATTAGAATTTCTAGAAAAAGCAAAAAGAGCGATATTGTAAATTTTCTACTTATTTTTTCAGAACATTTGTGACAGACGAATACGAACTTGCAACTGATGCTTTAGACTTCTTTACACTACCGCCTGTAGACAGTTCTCAAATCCATGGAAAGACACAGACCTACTATCCTCATGCAACCATCAATGATCAGGGACCGTATGAAATCATTATTCCTAATGATTCGATGGAAATGGTTCAACTGAGTAGTATCAGACTTCATGGTTCGTTTTCAGTTGTATCGTCAACTGATGCGAATATTGCAGCTATTGACCAGGTTTCGGTTATTAATAATACTTGCCAGTCTCTCTTCAAACAAATCGAGCTATCGCTAAATGGTGTTACAATCAACGATCTTTCTACATCTACTTACCCTTATAAGGCTTACATCGAAAATTTGTTCACTTTTGACAAAGACATAAAGGATACTACTTTGCAAGGGCTGGAGCAGTTTTATAATGATCCTGTTCAAGGAGCTACTACAATTGAAGACATGCTGAAACAAGATACAACGGTTACAGGAGGTTTCAAAGATAGAAAAGCACGAATCATCGGAGGAAATAAAATTCACTTTATCATGTTGATTCATCTAGACTTCTTACAGTCTAGAAAACTTCTCATTCCAGGTGTCGAAATGAAATTTAGATTTATTAGGGCTGACGATTCTTTCACAATCTTCGCAAAAACCGCAGGACCAAAAATTAAAATGCATCATCTCGAACTTGTTGCTAGAAAGATAAATTGCGACCCTCTTGTTGTTGCTGGTATTGAAAAGGCATTAGCTGGCACAACTGCGAAGTATCCTATCGCTCATGCTAAGATTAAGACTTACTTACTTCACAGTAGTACTCAGTCTCAAAACATTTCGCAAATCTATAGAGGAAAATTACCTAGAAGCTTTAATATGGTCATGGTCAAGTCAAAAGCTTATGATGGTAATCATGCAGAAAACAGCTTCCGTTTTCAACATTTCGGACTCAATAACTTTAATGTGTATATTAATGGAGAACCTATTCACGCCAAAGCTATTCAACCAGATTGGACTAACGAAAAATGTATGGAGCAATACTGGTGGCTTCAACAAAATATTGGCCTTCACATTGGTGCAAGTAACGGTATTACTTTTGAAGATTTTAAAGACCACGCAGTAATGTTTGCTTATGATCGGACTCCTGATCTTTGTAATTCATTTACTGGCCATGGAGGTGAAAATGGTACTCTTGATATAAGCGTGGCTTTTAAGACAGCACTAACTGAAAATGTTATCATGCTCTTTTACGCAGTCTTTGATGAAATTGTAACAATAGATAAAGACAGAAATGTATTGCTTGTACAGTAAAAATGGCAAAAGGCCTCACAAATTCTTATGTGGAGAAACTATCTAAAAAAATACTAAAAAATATTAATTTTAAAGGAGTTTACCCATGTGACATCCATCCCAAGATAAAAAATAATATATTTTCTGTTATATTTAACACTGGCGATAGTCAGTCGCATGGAGAACATTTTGTAGCTATATATGCTAACGAAAAAAATTTATTTTACTTTGATTCTTTTGGTGAAAATATATATGATGTTAATATTAAAAAATTTATAAATAATGTTATTAATTCAAGAAAACTTATTATAAATACTAATAAAATTCAAGATGATGGAAGCACTTTTTGCGGTTTTTTCTGCATCGCGTTTTTATTATCAAAAGAAAAACGTGTTAAATATTTTAAAAATATTTTTAAAAAAGATAATTTAATGAAAAACAATGATATCGCTGTTAATTTCATAATAAAATTTATACAAAATTAACAAATTCGTCTCATTATTTGGAATGCATCCATCTGCTAACATCTAAATCAGTCAAGCGGCATTTTTAAAGAGAATCATCAATTCAAAGAGCCGAAATTCTCAAACGATTTGATAAACAAAACTTTTGAACTAATTTCCGCCTCATTAAAGCATCACAGCAGCATAAACAGTAAACAAACTCACTGTTAAAAGAAAATTGAGAAGCGAAGCCAAGCTTATCTCAAAATGTAAACATGAACTTTGAAATGTTTATAACATCGTGTCCTTGTGTCATCTGGATAGCATCATTAGATAGCATCATTAGCGAACGTCTCATAACTCTCAAAACTTTTTTGTAAATAGAAATATAAGGTGGTTCCATAGCGTAATGGCTAAAAACAACGATTTGTATCCGTGCGGAGCGTGTTCGAAACCCGCCGAACGCAATGAGTCCCACTTTTTAAAATTTAAAAGTCTTAAAACTTTTTTGTAAAAGAGAAATATAAGTTCGAGCGATCTTTATGTCACAGTGGTTCCATGGCGTAGTGGCTAACGTCGGCGATTTGTATGCGGGCTAATCGGGTTCGAAACCTACGCTATGCGTTTCCACTTTTTGAAATTTAAACCTCTCTAAAATCTTTTAAAAGATAAATATAAGTTCGAGCGATATCTCTGGCACAGTGGGAGCCATAGCGTAGTGGCTAACAGCGACGATTTGTATGCGTGCTTGAGTGGTTCGGTCAAGTCTTGAGCATAGCATACATTCGTTTGTCTGGAAAGCAACGACGTCTTCACAAGAGGATTCGTTGCTTGCTTGCTTTACGAGGTCTGCGCTATGCCCTTCCACTTTTTAAAAAATTTTTGCCTCTTAAATTTTTTCAGTGCTTTTATTACCGACGCTTGCGCAACGCGCTAGCAGTGAGCGCAAGCGTCGGTCGACCTAGATAACCCACATTGATTCGAGCTATCTCACAAATAAAGAAGTATTCAAATCGCAATCATGCCGAAGAAGAGCAAAAAGACAAAGTGGATTCCGATCCCAGACTTTAGAGACTACTTCCCGGGACCGGTCATGCTTTACCGAAGCACTGGACATGTCATTCATCGCTGTCGGCCGGACGAGCCTTGTCACTGCCTCGTTGACACCGATGTTACTGAGAAGAGAATCGAACCTCAAAATTTCATCGATTTCTATGTTGAGAAGCCGCCTCGTTAAAAGCAGCCCTTGATGCGAATTATTCTTTTACTTGATTTTTTATCGTTTGTACACCATATTAAAAACGTGTAACGCGATGAAAATAAATGAAAAAAACTAAAATGATAAAATATTTTATTTCTTTTAGTGTATAACAAAATTTGATTACCAAGATTTGAAACTTTTTTTAGCATAAGGGTCTTTTCGTAAAATATCTAAATTGTTATCTCTGCGTTTACGAACATTTCCAAACCTATCAACAGGAGCCCAAGGCTTGAAAGAAACATCTCTCTTCATCCTATCTTGATCTCGGCTCATTTTAAAAGCCTTAAATGCTGCCAACGTCGGCTTTTTTTCCTCTTCCATCTCTAACATAGATTCATCTTCAGACGACAAAGGCGACTCTTCTTCCATGGGTAACGGGACATCTTGGCCACTTATTTTTTGAGGTGCATTTTCTTGAATTCCAGAATGAATATCACTAATATGTCTAGCAAGATTCCAACTTCTAGAAAAAATTTGTCCGCAATGCGGACACGGCTTGTTTCTATTACGGCCAGCTTTAGGTGTACTTTTTTGAATTTGACAGAGCTTAGTTTTACATTTATCCCGCACACCAGGCACAACAGGCTTATCGGCATCTCTAAATTGACTGCTAGTGCTTGGTATAGGATTTTGATACAAAAGATTAGTATTAGTAGAAATTGGTTGTTGAGAAGAGCCAGGGACAGGTGTAATTGTCTGCTGAATAGGCATAGACTCTTCTAGAACAATAGGTTGTTGTTGTTGTTGTTGTTGTTGTTGTTGTATATCTTCATTTTCAAATTGTGCTGTTATATTTTCTTGTGGATTAATCATCTCTTGCTGGTGAATTTGATGTAAAACTTTTTCGGACATACTTTTAGGTTCTTCTTCAACCATAGGTTTGTTTAAAGACTCCATGACGCTGACATCAGCTTTATCCATAGTCCTCAACATCCTTTGCCAGATGGCTGGAGAAACTAGATACATCTCAGAATAAGGAGACCGCTTCGCCATTTTAGCTTTTAGGTGAGAATAAGCTTGTTAAAAATGGGATAACTGATGCCAAAATCAATCCTAATCCAGAACCTTCTTGCTTGAGTAATTTTCTTCTTTTAGATAATGAAACTTTTTTATTGGAAATTTTCTTGATTCTTCCAATATCACATCTTGTCTTAATGTGATTCTTTAACTTTGTGCGGGATGCCTTAGACAATTTAGCACAGACATGTTCGCTATGCATTACATTGTATACACATTCACAAAGTTCATCAACAAAGTTATCTGAAACATTGTCCAATAAAGCATCTAGCTGTTCCGGTTTCAATTTTTGAATAATCTTAATCATAGAAAGAGTATGCTTCTTCGTCATTGTTCAAGAGCAACTTTCAATGGCAGTTCATGCGGGAAAATTTGGTACCTAAACTTAGTAGTAGGTGGTGTGTCAGAACGAAAATCTAATACCAGATAACTATATGGACGTTTTGTAGCGTTACGAAACACACTGACAAGAAAACTTGCGTTACCTACACATACCTGTTTTGCTAATATACTGATTGTAGATACATCACGATCGTTTTTCATAAGAACCATGTAATGTGTGTTAAGAGACATTGTCCTATAAACTTTATCTTTATAGAATAAGGATTGGCTCATAAGAATTGTTGACGCTTTTTCATGATGAGATAGATTTAAAAACACACGCTCAAAGTCGACCGTTAAGTTAGTTAACATATCATCGAATATTAATAACGATCCGCCAATATTTTTATAAGGAGCAACTAGCTTCTGAATTTCTTCGTAAGACGGGAAAGTTTGCTTGCTGTCAAACATTTCATCGATTAAACCTTCTCTCTTCATTTCTCCATAGATAGGTTGATCCATGTTGTAAAACAGAAATACCTTGGCAGGAGGTGCCGTCATTAAAACTTCTCTTACTTTTAGAAAGTTTCGAACCCATGTCGTTTTACCACTAGATGACGGACCGACGACCATACAATTAAAAGGAGCCTTAAAGCGAGTATCGAAAGGCATTTTGTTTTTTAACTTTAAAAT
>Ga0194116_10002450_pt1 | contig 23983 bp, 16 predicted proteins | sample TA2MahsurfametaG_4_FD_148617 | JGI IMG/M metagenome (GOLD analysis project Ga0194116, IMG submission 148617) | Freshwater microbial communities from Lake Tanganyika, Tanzania - TA2015008 Mahale S9 surface | ecosystem: Environmental > Aquatic > Freshwater > Lake | place: Tanzania: Lake...
AAAGCCCGTCATTTCGGGGCAATTTGTTCCTGCAAATGTTGTCGACAGGTAAAACCTGAAAAGAGCTTCATAGAGCCACTGACCAAATGTGCAGCCACGTTCCTTGAGATGTTTTTGCAAGGCAACCTGATAGACCGCTTGCATCATTGTCGTCTCCAAGAAGGAAACTTTACTCCATTCGCCAGTAGCCTCAATGTGAAGCCTGTAACCGGTCTTTGGGTCATCAGCCTTAAAAACAGCAACTGACACTTGACCAGGAGCCAACATTTCTGGGGTAATTGGGCAGTTGTAAATGCAAGTGCCAGAATAAACTGGGGCACCAGCAGGAACTTCAGCCGAAATCAATGTGCGCGGAGAATCGTCTTCATTGAAGAAAATGGCTTTTGCCGCATCAGACTTGAAAAAGTCCTCGAATGTCTTTCCAGCCACAGTTGCCAAGATAACGTTGTAATCAAACCGGCGATACTTGAGAGCATCAAGAGCTTGGACCACTTTGCCAATCATTCCATCTTTGCTTTCAGCAAGGGTTTTGCGAAGTTCGGCATCACGGATATAAAGTCCGAATGTGGTAATCGCAACACCTCCACTTGAAAGTTGTTGTTGGTGAATACTCGGCATCATCGATAACTTGTATAAGTCATTGCAAGTAGTACCAGACAGCTCAGTTCCATCAGCATTTACAATTTTCCCAGTTTCTGGGTGAATTGTAAATAGAGACATCACACGGCACATATCCGCCCAATTTTCTTCTTTCACAAATTTATGGAATTTTTCACGTTTCGCCATCAGATCGCGAGGTTGTCCGGTAGAATACCAGCCATTCTGCATAAATCTGGGGTCAGCCTGCGGGTCAGCCTGCGGGTCAGCCTGCTGCATAGCAGCGAGAAATTGATCAATAATCGTCGACATTTTACTTTGTAAGTAAGTTGTATAAAATTAGTTTTAAAAACCCATCAATTTTTTATAATATTATATATTTGATTAAAAATTTCTAAGTAAAATTGTTTTCATTTGACTTGACATTTCAGAATCCTTAAAACAAAATAATTTTTGAATAAGAAGCCTACTGAGACCAGATATTACCAACATTTTTTGTCTTTGAGCCGAAGAAGACTTCCGGAATTTTGTAATATCAAAATCACATAAAGGAAGTCTTAATTGGAAAAAAGGAATCGGGCGATGAATAGGAATGAATTTCATAAAATATTTGTTAATTTCATAAAGATTATCATAAAATTCAAATCCCATATATTCAAGTTCTTCGTATCGAATTGTTTTGTATCCCAATTGTATTTTTCTATTTTTTCTAAAATGGACAGCATAAGGACCAAAATTTGGGTGGTCAATAACAGAATGAATTATACAAAAAAACATTTTTGTCAATATTGGGTCCACATAATTCAAATATAGGACAAATGATTGAGAATCCCAAAATCTTGGTTTGTAGTCATGATGCATAAGAATATACATACATTCTGGAAATAATTCAGAATCTTCTATTTTATTCGCAACTTTGATTACAAGCTGTTTAAAATAGCACCAATAGGCATAATCACGCCCAAGTAGATTCTTATATTGATTTAAATTATCGTTAAATTTTGTTTCAAAATCAGAAATTAATTTAAGTAAGTTCATTATGTTTTTTACATATTAAATGAAGAATTATAATCTATCAATTTTTTCGGATTCCCCCCAATTATTTTTTATATCTTTAATAATAATGCTTCCATTTACACCTATTAATAGTCGTGATACTAAGCCAACAATTCGAGGATTTGAGAATAGCCAATTCACAATGGGTGGTCCTGTGAAACAGGACCTCCAATTCCCAAACCAATCCAATGATTTTCCAGTATTTGACCCAAAACTTTTTTCCTTAGGTGCCGAATCTTCTAGCCAGTCAGATAATCTTAAGGAACATAAAAATATTGATAGAGGATTTATGTCTCAACGTAATTATGAACAAGAGACATCTGAACGCATAAATGGATTTTCTATAATTCCTCGAGATACACGTCATGATACAACTAAGAAAACGGCTGAACAGCAAATTTCTCCAATAACAAACCGAACAATTGGTGTTCCTTTTAATAAAATATAAAAATCTATTCATAAATTACTTATGAATAAAAATCAATTATTTAAAAAATTACCTCCAATCGATTTATTTGAACGATTAGTCAAAATATATGGATTGACTGATATAAATGATTGCCGAAAATTTACTAAAGAACATCTTATTAAAAATAAAACACTGGAAAAAATAGAGGGATTACGAGAAGAATTAGAAGAATATTATTTACCCTGTAAAACTACTAAATATTTAACAGATTTAGATGAGAAAAAACTAATAACAATACTACGCCAAATCGCAAAAATTTTTGATTATCATGTTACCAGTAATGAAAAATACTTGAATTCTAAGAAAGTTTTACAATATAGTTTGGAAAAAAATGGAATGATATTTGATGATGTGAATTATAATTTGAAGATAATTGACTTTTAATTATTTTCTAAATAATAATTATATGAATGAATCAAGTGTATCTCATAAATCTCATCATTATATAATTGGTAAGCGCCTAAATAAGAATGATGCTATGAAAATAAGAGAAGTGCAACAAAAAATATCTCAGAAAAATCCGTATTTAGATGATGATACTAAAATAGGTAATATTTATACACCATTTGTTTATCTTGGATATTTTGACGAATCGATAGAAAATAAATTAAAAAATATGATTTTACCCGAATTTTTCGCTATTGCTGAAAAAATAACGCCAATAAAATGTCCTCTAAAAAAATATACCTATACGGGGCAGTCTAAACGCTTTAAATATTTAGGATTAGAATATGACACTCCCCAAAATGTTTTATTGCGAGTTATTATACCATTTGTAAAACATTATATGGATAAATATATTGGAAAAAATTTAGTTTTTGAAGATGTCCCCATGATTCCTCTTTTTCGTTTGGATAATAAAAATAAAGATACATTTCTTGAAAATAACCCTCATACTACAACTAATAATCAATATGATTTTATGGATATTCCAATGCCAAATGTTAGTTATAATCGCAACAAAAATGAACGATATATTGAAATTGACTCAATTGATTTATTAAGAGCAACACCAGTAAAAGTTCGTTCCGGTAAAAAAACATTTAATGAACAATTACAAATTGATACATTAATGAGTATTCCATTTAATAGATCCAATACTAATTTGTAAATCTACCTGGAACAGGTATATAAGTTCCACTTCCATTGCTAATATTAACACGATCGCCAAATCCTAGATATTTATTTCTGGATTGTATCCAAGATAAATATAAATTATAATAATATTTTTGGCGCTGAAATGGAAAGAATAAATCGAGGAATTGTTTTGGAATTCCTGGATCCTTTCCAAGTAAAAGTGTTTGTGAGATTGTGAATAATTGATTCAAAAATATAAATGCAAAATATATTAAATTATAAAAATTAACAGTTGTTAATTCTCCAACTATTGGAAGACCTAATACTAATCTAATTAAATTTGAATAATTTAGCCTACCATTATTCCTAGAACTGAATAAAGTATTAAAATAATTAATTGACAAATTATAAATTATATATTGGTCATATTGAGTAATTGGAATATTTTGTCCATATGTATAATTAAAAACTGTTGCTGTATCAAAATCACCTAAAAAAGCTTCTAAATTATAAACAGTTTCCCATGGAACTAAATTATTATTGCAAGTTTGTTTCGCTTTATTAAAAAACAGATATGATTTTTCAATATTCAGAGCAAATGCAATAAATTCATTGCGGATATTATCTTTAAAATTAACTTGTTCTGGTGAGTCTTTCGTAGATGGAACAATTCGAATAAATATTTCTTCCAATGAATACAAATTAATTGGTCCAAATCGTAATTGTTTTCTTAAACATACTGAAATTGGTTCTGTTCCATTGAGAGCTTCTCTGTAATTTTTGAATCCACATTCAGGAAAATATTTTCTAAAATAGTCTGGAACAAGACGGTAATATTGGAAACGTGTTGTATTATTGTAATTAATAAATATGATTGTTGAACGTTGAGGTCGTAATATACCTTTCTCATTATAATAAGTATAATTATAACAATCAGATGTTGTACATTCATCTGGTAATTCTTCACTCATATAATTTAAGATATAAAATATATATACTAATTAGAACAAGGAGGGTACCCAAGCCCACCTGTGTATGAACAATATGTTAATCCCTGAGAGTTCAATGTTTGTCTTAAATAACCTCTTAAATTCCACTTAATAACATATAATACAGCAAATATAAACATACTTAAATCGCCACTATTTGGGACTGTAAATAAAAGATAATTCAGATTCCACATATTTCGGGAATCAACATTTCGAATATTACCCACATTTTGCCATTTTACTTGAAAACAGCAATAGGTTCCTCCATTATTTCGGTATATTTGGGCTTTATAAGTTTGATTACAAAATTGTCGCAATAAATCCACTAAATTCTGATTCTCCGGTTGATTCAATATTTCAACAACTTCATCTTTTGTATAACCCTCTAAAATAGTTGGTAATAAATCATCAGCCAAATCAATTGTCTCTTGATTTGCATATTGTGATGGTGGGCTGGAAAGAATATAATAGTATATTCCAGCATCTGTACCTAAAATTGCACTAATATCTGATAAAGATAAATCATTAATATTTAATTTACTGAATTTTGCACTAACATTCCAATCTTTCCCACTATTTGCCGTTTTATAAACTAAATTTAGGGAAGATGTCTTAAGGGCTACAAAACCAATTGTATCTACAACTTTAATTTGTATAACATCTGTAACATCGGTAACAGGTAATACTGTCTCATTCCAAAAATCACCGGTTATATTTGTTGTATAATATATTCCATCATCGGTGCCACTCCCGGCAATTGCATTTTTTCCAGATATGGCTAAAGATAGGAAATCACCATTTATTACATTTGTTTGATACCAAATTTGTCCTCCATCTGTTGAAGTCCATATTCCATTTTCAGAGTAACTTCCTGCAATTCCATAATTTCCTGATAAAGTTACAAAATAGAAACTACCACTTAAAGGAGTTTCTCCATCTAAAGTTCCTTGAGCCCAAGTTTGACCATAATCTATTGTATAATATATTCCATCTTCGGATGCACTACCTGCAATTCCTTTTTCTCCAGATAAAATTACTGACCAAAAACTACCACTTACAGGAGTTTCTCCGTCTGTTAAAAGTCCCTGTTCCCAAGTTATTCCTCCATCAACTGTATAATATATTCCATCATCAGATCCACTCCCTCCGATTCCATTTGTTCCTTTTAAAAATACAGATAAAAAGTTTCCACTTGTGGCAGTTTCACCATCTGTTAAAGTACTTTGTGTCCAAGTTTTACCTTTATCTTGTGTATATAATATTCCATTTTCAGAGTAACTCCCAGCAAGCCCATTAATTCCACTTAAAATTACTGAATTAAAATTACCTCCTATAGGTAGTCCATCATCTATTATTTCGCTTTTAAACCATGTTTTTCCACCATTTATTGTATAATATATTCCAGCTCCAGAGCTGCTACTGGCACTTCCATTTATTCCATTTAAAAATACAGAAGAAAAATTGCCAGTAGTTATATTACTTTGTGACCAATTTTCTCCTGAATCAGTTGAATACCATATTCCTAAATCAGAAATACTACCAGCAATTCCATTTATTCCACTTAAAACGATTGAATTGAAATTATCACTATTTACATTTGATTCATTCCAGTTTTGTCCTCCATCACTTGAATAATATATGCCATTTTCTGATTGCCCTGCAGCGACTCCATTTAATCCAGATAAAAATACAGATGAAAAATCACCACTAAATACGTTACTTTGACTCCAAATTATACCCCCATCAATTGAATAATATAATCCTGTATTAGAGCCACTTCCAGCAATTCCATTTGTACCATCTAAAAAGACAGAAAAATAATTATCACTTATTAAATTACTTTGTGACCAAGTTTTTCCTGTGTCTGTTGAATAATATATTCCATTTTCAGATGCACCTCCAGCAATCCCTATTGTTCCACTTAAATATACAGAAATAAATGTTCCAATTGTAGGGGTATCAGACCAATTTACTCCTGAATCTGTTGAATAATATAATCCATTATCAATACTACCTGCAATTGCATTCGTTCCAAATAAAAATACAGATAAAAATGATCCATTTAATGGTGTAACAATTTTACTTTTATTCCATATTTGTCCTCCATCAATTGTGTAAAGAATACCTAAATTAGTATTACTAGTTGCAACACCATTTAATCCGATTAAACTAACTGAATCATAATTACCACTAGTAATATTACTTTGGTTCCAATTTTCACCATTATTGGTTGTATATAATATTCCTGAATCAGAACCACTCCCTGCTATGCCATTTCTTCCTGATAAAATAACAGCATTATAATTTCCTAAGGAAATATTACTTTGATTAAAAGTTAGTCCTCCATTAGATGTGTATAATATTCCTAAATCAGACACACTCCCTGCAATTCCAATTATATCATTTAAAAATACAGAATTAAAATTACCGGAAACTGGTGTAATACCATCTGATAAAGTACTTTGCTGCCAAACTTCACCACTATTAATTGTAAAAAATATTCCTAAATTCGAAGCACTACCTGCTAGACCATTTGTTCCTGATAAAACTATTGAATTAAAATTCCCAGTAATAATATTACTTTGTGACCAATTTTTTCCAGTATCCGTAGTATAATATATTCCGTTATTAGAGCCACTTCCTGCTATTCCATTTTCTTCTAATAAAAATAAAGAATTAAAATTATCAAGAATAATGTTACTTTGTTCCCATGTTGTTCCTGTATCACTTGAATACCATATTCCTGTATTGGATCCACTTCCAGCAATTGCATTTTCTTCAAATAAAAATACCGAATTAAAATTACCAGTTAATAGAGTTTCACCATCATTTAAAGTACTATTATTCCATATTTGTCCTTGATCATTTGTATATAATATTCCTGCATTAGAATTAGCACCAGCAATTCCATTTAAGCCAGAAAAATATAAAGATAAAATATCAAAACCACCAATAATATCACTTTGTTGCCAATTTTGTCCTTTATCACTAGAATAATATAATCCATATGTATTACTAGATGCAATCCCATTTGATCCATTTAGAATTGCAAGATTATAACTACTATCTACAATATTTGATTGTGCCCATATTTCTCCACCATCATTTGACCACCATATTCCAGCATCATTATCAAATCCTGCAATACCATTTAATCCATCCAAAAAAACAGAAAAAATTTTACCTGTTTTAAGATTCGCCTGAATCCATTTTTTCCCTCTATTTTTTGTAAAATAAATTCCAGTATCGGAAGCACTCCCTGCAATCCCATTTATTCCGGATAAATTTATAGAATTAAAACTTCGTAATGGTGAATTTAAAAAACTAGGATACCAAATTTTTCCTTTATCAGATGTATAAAATATTCCTTGTTCAGAATTACTACCTGCTATACCATCTTCTCCATTTAAATATACAGAATTAAAACTACCAAATATTTCTGATACTCCATCTTCTAATGTGGATTTATTCCATATTTTTCCTCCATCACTCGAATACCATATTCCATCATTATCACCAGTTCCTGCTATTCCATTTAATCCAGATAAATATACTGAATTATAAATCCCACTTTGTATATCACTATGTAACCAAGTTTGCCCAAAATTTAAAGAATAATATAAACCATTGTTAGATGCACTACCAGCAATACCATACCTTCCAAATAAAAATACTGAATTAAAACTTCCAGTAATAGGAGTTATTGTATCAATTTCAGTGCTTTGTTTCCAATTTGCATCTAAATTTGTAGTTGTATAATAGATTTTACAAGTAGAATTTGCTGTATCTAATGCTGCCGCCATCGCTGTAATATTATTAATAACAGGATTTGATACATTTTCAACTAAATCTTTTCCATAAATTACTTCTAATGAAACTGATGTAAAATAAGTATCAGGTATATTATCAATTGATATTGACCAAGTTAAACCACCATCAACTGATTTATATACAAATCCACTATTCGTAAGTGGATTTAAACCTCCTAATAAAGCAATTGGTCCAGATATTGCTAATCCAGTTGGATATGTCTCAAAATAAGGTAAATTATAAACTAGACTAATATTTTCACCACCATTTGTTGAAGTATATATATCTAAATCCCCATATTCCAAATTTTTCAAAGTTAATATATAAACAATTGAAGATGAATAAAGAGAAATAGCTGAATTACTTAAAGTTGCATCTGGAATATAGAAATATTCTTCATCAGCTGAATCATTAATAGTTTGATTCCAATTATTACCTCCATCAATTGAATAATATAATAAAAGAACACTTTCAGCAGTTTGTACTGCAATAACAGCATTTAAACCACAAATATTTACCAGCATTTTATAAACTTCCGTTTCTGAAAGGTCAGGTAATCCAGATTCTGAAAGTATCCAACTTTGACCAGAATTAGTGGAATAATAAATCGAAGAGTAATAAGTTGTATTATCTATTCCAGCAGCAACCGCATTTAAAATACCATTTCCTCCTTTTAAAGATAATGCAGTAACAAAACTAGTATCTGGAACAGATTTTGCTAAACACCAAATTGATCCTCCATTAAGTGAATAATATAATTTTCCAGTTGATGTTTCTTCGTCATATGTAGATGCTATACCATTTGTTTTTGTTAAATTTGTTAAAAAACTACCAGAAGTTATATTACTTTTAGAAAATGACATCTATATAAATATTATTATAAAAATATAGTAATATTTTTTTAATTCTTAATTTACATTGGAAAAATTGAGCCAGTATATGGACAATAGGAAGCCCCCGATGTATTTAAACATTGTCTCTCATAACCCTTTAAGTTCCATTTAACTACATATATCACTGCAAAAATAAACATACTCAAATTAAAACTATCTGGGGTAGTAAATAATAGGTAATTTAAATTCCACATATTTCGTGGTTCTATATTCCTTATTTTTCCTACACTATCCCATTTTACTTGATAACAACAATAAGTAATATCATTATTTCTGTAGAGCTGAGCTTTGTATGTTTGATTACAGAATTGCCTCAGTAAATCTACCAAATTCTGATTCTCTGGTTTTTCCAATATTTGCGCAATTTCAAATTTCGATTTCCCCTTCAAAATAGTTGGCAATAAATCATTTGCTAGATCTATTGTCTGTTGATTAGCATATTGCTGTGGTGGTTTATAAACTGGTTGTGGAATTGTAATATTATCTTTACTCAAGCGATAAATAACTCCTGAGTTTCTTATTCGTATCGTCATTATATTATTACGTAGATAATTAAACTAATTTCTCCAGTAATTTATCAAAGGGTTCCTGAATTACATAATTCTTATTATACCACAATAATATCAAAAATTGTCCTGGAATAATAGATGAATATTGCTGGTCCTCTGGAAACCATGTTGGAGTAATCATATTATAGCAATAATATCTTCCATTACTTCTAAATTCCTTTGCCATTTCAAGAGCTGCAAAGAGAGACTGATAAAATTGGCGTCCTTTTATTGTTGCAATAAAGCTTCTATCTACTTCATCTACTTCAATCCAAAAAAATCCAACTTTAATAGGCTTTGTAAAGTCATATGTGTAAGGATTGGGAACCCAACTACTAATAAAAGTAAGTGACATAATATCATTCTGGTCATATATCTTGGGATAAAGTCCTTTTTGTTGTGGAACATATTTATAACAATAGGTCTGTCCTTGGGCATGCAATTGGCGCGCCCAATCCGTTGCTTGATAAAGATTCGTTAAATAGACTTCATCCACAAAGGCACGCATAATGAATTTATCACGGGGTGTCAATGTTTTCAAATCTAAATTAAAATAAGTAAGACTATTATATGACATATATCATATAATAAGAATTATTTTTCAGCCTTATCACCACACTGGTTCAATAAACAAGGCTTTCCTTTACGGCTTGTTGAATTTGCATATGCATCACTATATGTAAAAGTCAATTCACGAAGAGCACGACCATCATATTTAAGTGGCTTAAGCTCACACCCAGCCAAATCATAAGGAATATTAACTAAATAACAAAAATCCTTGCCCTGGGTCAAATAGAAGAAGCAATCAGTACAAGCCTTATATAAACTCTGGATGTAAGCACCATTGGCATATAATAATAGAACCTGTATATCTAAATTATCTAGCTCCATTTCCTGATATTGCTTTGTATATGAATTAAAATAAGTAAGTTTTCTAGTTGTTAGAAGTTCCTTAGCAAAAGCTGGGTCATTCCTCATTTTCTGGCTTGTTATCCAAAAAATATAAAGTGTTGTAGCATAATATACCCTACTGTCTGGGAGACCCTCACAATAGTTGCAATTATTACAGGGATCCGGTAAATATTTGAAAATATTATAATAACGATAACAGTAATAATTTCCTTGGGCGCGCTGTTCTACACCTGCCAAATAGAATGCTTGGGTAAGTTCAGTAATTGCCTTTTGATTACACAATAGAAATCGAACAAAAGTATCCGTCTTTCTACGTTCTGGGTTTGCATCAATATATGCTTGGTCATAGTATTTATATCCACATGCGGTTACCATATATTAAATCTAGATATTTATTTTCTGAAGATTAATAAATATTTCTCTTCGAATTGTTTGGGCAAAATACTGCCCATAACAAGATTAATATCTTTTCTTGACATGAGTTCATCAGTGCCTTTCTTAAAAAATCTCACATAATTAAGGGGATTTCGGGTTCCAGCACTAAAACTCAATTTTCGAATACTGTAAATATATTCTTCCGGATCTCTGTCATTTTCTAAACACCAATTCCTCCATACTTCGATCGCATTATCTCCTGTTTTCATAAGGATTGCTTCAATAATTACTTCCAAATGTCGAGTTTTCAAATCATTCAGTATAGCCCGAATTTCATATAAAACTTGGCGTTTTTCTAGAGATATCCATTCATCTTCCATAAGAAGTGGAAAATCCATAATGCTATCCGTTAATTTGACGAAATTGGTTAGTTCTTCGTGTTCAAATGGCTGGTCAAATGCAGGCAATATTTTCTCCAATCTGACAAATATTTTCGCAAGTGTCATATCAACCCGCTTTACAGTGGGATGATTATATACTTGTTTGTGTAAGCGATAACGGGTATCGAATAACTCAAAAACATTGAAAATGATTTTGTCACAATAACATATTTCTCCTTGAATAACTTTGCAATGAGGAAATATACGTTTGTGATCAAATCCATAATGGATTCCTAGGGCTTTTGTATCCCGGGCAATATAATCAAATTTATCAACATCGATTCCATTTTTGCCATTGCTGACAATTTGATATAGGAAATTACTTTTGTCTTTTTCCCTCTCTGGATGAATCATTGTCTGAATTTGCTTTATATTTTCAAGGGACAATCCGATAGAATATTTTTCATTGATAAGCGCCAATATGGCACAACTTCTTTGTTCATGATGGCGAAATGGATGATTGTCCGGGATTTTATCCTTCAAATAAATATCATCGTAGATATGAGAAAAAGGACCATGCCCTAAATCATGACATAATCCTGCTAATTCAACATTAATTTTTTGTTCCAATGTTATTCCTAATTCGGACTGATTTGTTGCAATTTCATTGATTAGAGAACGTGCCAAATGGGCGGTCCCTATGCTGTGCTCAAACCGATTGTGGGAGGCACTTGGAAAAACATAATATCCAGAACCAAGTTGTTTTATATTTCGCAAACGTTGGAATTCTGGGGTGTCAATGATTTTTGCCCCAAAAGAACAAATTTCAATGGGTCCATGTATATCGTCTTGAAAAATCTTACTCATTTTTTTTTATTATCTATTAGATTAGGATAAAATAAATCACTTTTTGGGGGGGGGAACTATCGTTAAGTCTTAAAGATGAAGTCTTTAAGACTCAAGGGATAAAAAACTCGAAGAGTTTTTTATCCGTTCCCCCCTTACACTAACGAATCGCTTGCGATTCGTTACCCCCCATGCTCTTGCAGCCCCGTAATTGCAGCCCCACAATTGCTGCTTTGGGGAAAAATTACTGATAAATTTATGATGGAATAAAATAATTTATAAATATATTTTGCAATTATGCGGCAAAGAAGAGGGGAATTTTATTTCCAATCCAATTCCCAATAATTGCCAAGATTTGCAATATGCAAGCGTTTTGGGGGGTAGTTAAAATGACTCCGTCATTTTAACTTCTGAGATTAAAAACTTGTAAAGTTTTTAATCTCTTAGCACCTTTAGCCACTTAGTGGCGAAAAGGGGCTTTTTGCAATTCTTCAAAAAGGCATGGGTGGCGAAGAGCATTTCTAATCCTCAAATAAAATCTATTATATTATTATGAAAGTAGCATTTATAACAGGAATAACTGGACAAGATGGTTCATATTTATCTGAATTATTATTAGAGAAAGGATATAAAGTACATGGACTAATTAGACGTGCATCTATTATAAATACTCAAAGAATTGAACATATATTTTCAAATAAGAATTTAAAACTGCATTATGGAGATATGACAGATGGAGCCAGTTTATATAAAGTTTTAAATGAAATAAAAAATTTATATCCGAATATGGATAGATTAGAGATATATAATTTAGCTGCACAATCACATGTTAAAATATCATTTGAAATGCCCGAATATACCGCTGATACGGATGCTTTTGGCACGCTAAAATTACTAGAAGCAATTATAAATAATAATTTAAAAGATATTACACGATTTTATCAAGCAAGCACAAGTGAATTATATGGATTAGTCCAAGAAGTTCCCCAAAAAGAAACAACACCATTTTATCCAAGGTCACCCTATGGTGTTGCAAAATTATATGCATTTTGGATAGTTAAGAATTATAGGGAAAGTTATAATCTTTTTGCCTGCAATGGAATTCTATTTAATCACGAAGGTGAAAGAAGAGGACATAATTTTGTCACAAGAAAAATAACACTCGGTCTGAAAAAAATAATAAAAGGTGAAAATGATAAATTAGTTATGGGTAACTTAGATAGTATGAGAGATTGGGGAAGTGCCAAAGATTATGTTGAAGGTATGTGGAGAATTCTCCAATATGATACCCCAGAAGATTTTGTGCTAGCAACTGGAGAAATGCATTCAATAAAAGAATTTATTGAAGAAGCTTTTAGATTAAAAGGTTTTGATATAATATGGAAGGGACATGGAGTAGATGAAATTGGATATGATAAAAAAACTGGGCGAGATCTTATCTTTGTAGATCCTAAATATTTTAGACCGGCTGAAGTTAGCGAATTATTAGGTGATTCAACAAAGGCTAAAACTTTATTAGGTTGGACACCAAAAATAACTTTTAAAGAACTTGTTAAAGAAATGGTGGAACATGATTGTAAATAATTAGTTCGAGATTATATGGAATGAGATCTTATAAAATACCTGAAAAAGACGATAAGAGTAAGAGGTTCCGACATTGTATCTACTTCTTATAATAAAAATATTATATTTTTACCATCAATTTTTCAAGATAAGAATTCCACAATTTCCGCCTCATCCCGAAATTTTCTGGGAACCCGCCTTCCATTCTTGAAAAGCCCATACTGATTCAGCTTATATCCCCGGTCTTTCGCAATTTTGCGGATTTTCCGACTGAATTTTTCACCACTGCGAAAATACAGTGTATAAAATGGCTTCTCTTCTTTGGTAGCTATTTTCACATCAACGTGCACAACTCGAGGATATTCTGGAAATTTCATTAAAAAAACTCCCATTTTCTCTCCTAATTCCGCCTCACAAATTATCCAATCGCCTAGTGATTGGACAATTTCCCCCATTTTCCCGCCAATAACCAAAATATCCAAATCCTTTCCCTCTTTTTTTACAGGGTCTTTCATCCCAAATCCACCCATTAATTCTACTTCCTTCCCAGGTAGTTTGCATTTAAATTCAGCAAACATTTTCATTGCATCTTTCCGCGGAATAGGGTGCGCCAGATCTCGAAAATATTTTATTCCAATCTCTTGCTGTTTCGTTAATTGGAGACTACCATTTTCGTGGGCTTTTTTTATTTCTGCAACACTGGAATACCCTTTTGCCGCCCAATCAGCTGCAACTTTTGGACCAACCCCATATATTTTCTCCAATTCAAGTAATGCTCCTACTTTTTTATTCGCCCTTATTTCCTCTAATTCATGCATCTTCCCGATTTTTAAATATTCGGCAATTTTCATTCTAGCACCTTCTCCAATTCCCGCTTTTCCCTTGACATCATCAGCAGACTTTATTTTCTCCATTCCAGAAATCGCTTCTATAATATTTTGATAAGCGCGATATTGATATATATTTCCCTTTGCTTTGTGATAATTTTTAAATTCAGTGAATAAATCAATCATCTTCTGATTGGGATTTCCACCACCAGCCATTTTTTTAACCATAGCCAATTGTGGTTTAAAATCACCATGTGTTTCAAGAATCATAGGAATTGATTTTTTACAACACCAATTAACAATTTCATGTAAAGCTTTTTTGTTATTTTTAAAAATATATCCTTTTTCTATATCGGCGTGTTTATCTATTTTACCATCAAATGGTGTGGCACTGTCATTCAGATGAACCACAGCAATTTTATTCTTTCCAACCTTTTTCTCAAATTCATGAATATATTTTTTCCAGCCACTTGGCTCATGAATTGGATAACCACATACAAAAATATGGCATGTATCTATACAAAACATTACACGTTTTTGAATTTTCTTTGGTAATTTATGATAAATATAGGAAATATTATCAATTGTATTGCCGAATAAATTATTCTCACATGAGTTTGTTTCTAAAATAGGAATTGCTTTTTTGTCTGCATTTTCAACACAATAAATAATAGACGCAATCATATTTTCATAGGCATCTTCTTTTGGAATTCCACCTGCTGATACTCCAAAATGAAGAATTACACCACGCATTCCCAATTCTACAGATAAATCCAATTCCTGAATATATCTTTTGAGGAAAATTTTATTTTTTGGAATTAAGGGTCTCCCAAAATTTAATAAATATTTCGAGTGAATATAAGTTGGAAAATTTTTGAGCACATCTTTTATTTCCATTTTATCTGATTTATCCAAATCATAAACTTTACCTAATTCAAGAGATTGAGGTGATCCTGAGAAAATTTGCATACAATTTCCTCCGATTGTAGAAGTTTCTTCTTTTGCTTCAATAATTCCATTACTAATACTTGCATGAACACCAAGATATAACATAATAATATTATTATGTTATAAAAAAATTATTTAATAATTGGTGCCTTCATTTGATAGTTTATTGAACCAAAACCGAGAGATGTTGGATCCCAACCCATAACAAAATCATCATTTTCCGCATTTATCATTGTATCTTGACATTTTTGTTTTGATAAATTTTTTTCACGACCTAAATTTTTTTGAAATTCTTGCTTCTTATCTAAATCAGCAAGTCTATTTTGTTTATTTCTATATTGTTCCTCTTCTTCATATTGTTGTTTTTGAAATTGTCTTTTTTGAGATTGTTCTTTATGAAATTGTGTTTTTACAAATTGTTTTTTTTCTAATTGTTCTTCTTCTTCTTGATTTTTTTCTAATTGTTTTTTTCTATATTGTTCTTCTTCCATAATTATATTTAGCTTTTCTCGTAGTAATTTATTTTTATTAATTATTTTATTTTTTTCATCTAATTTTTCTTTAAGCATTTTATTTTTTTGTTGCATCATGATATTTTGTCGGAATCTTATTTGATCGCGAATTCTATTTTCTTTAATTTCTTCCATTTTTTTACTAGTATCTTTTACAGGTCCTATTTTTTTTCTGGTTTCTTCTTCTGATTCTATTTTTTTGTTAATCTGATTAACTCTTTTATTACATTCTTCTTTAGTTATATATTTATTATCAATCATTTTCTTCATTTCAACTTGATATTGATTAAACCAATTTTTAAATCTGGGATCTTCTTCTATGTTAATAATTGGTGGCGGATAAACTACAGGATTTGGACATGCTGGAATTTGACTTTTTAAAACATATTTTGATAAATCAGGAAGTTCAGGACAAACTGGTATTTGACTTTTTAAAACATATTTTGACATATCTGGAGTATTTGTTAATAATGGTATTTGACTTTTTAATATATAATTGCTCATATCAGGACAAGTATTTACCATAGATTTTAATGCGTATTGGCTCATATCAGGACAAGGGGGGACACTTGATTTTAAAACATAACGATCTATATTTTTACATTTATATGCTTCACAATTATTACAAGTTTGCGGCGGTTCTTGTTTTTTCTGGCTAGGATAAATATAATAATCATTTTTAATTATTGTCTTTTTATCATCTAAATATTTTCCATTAGAACATGATTCTTGTTTTGTTTTATTATCTTTTTTTAATCCCCAATCATAAAAAGTAGATGCTCCTTGCTCTACATCATTCTTAGAACTACTTTTAAAATTTTCTTTAATCATTTCTTTCTGTAAATCTGCAATTTGATTTTTATAATATGTATTTCTATAAGGTAATCCACAAATAATTAGAATAAGAAATATAAAAAAAATAAAGAAAAATATAAGATAATCCATTATATTATATTTATAAAAAAAAATATGTATGACAGTAATAATTGGGCTTTTATTTTTTGTTAATCTTATTTTTTTGATTGCTGTAATGCGGCTGCTTCTAAAGCTAATTTTAGTTGCATTTCAATAATTTTTTTTAGTCTGTCTAATTTTTGTCTATTTGATGACGAATTTGATGACAGATTTGATGACAAATTTAATGACGGATTTAATGACGGATTTGATGATAAATTTTTAAAATTTGTATTTTCTGATAATAATTTTACTAAATTTTCACTAAATTCTGGATTTAATTGTTTTAATAAATTTTGTAATAATTGTATTTCATTTTTACCATTTTTTAATAAATTAGATTGTATTCTCTTATTTTGTGTTAAACTTGGATTTATTGAAGGTTTTGCTCCTTTTTTAATTAAATGATGAACTAATAATAATTTTATTTCTCCTGGTATAGTTGCATTTATTAAAATACAATATAAGATAGTATAACCAAATGGTAAATCTTTACTATTTATATCACTCCAAAATTTTGGTCCTTTACCAATATTATTTTTTTCCAAAATTTGTAATAAAAGCGGTATAGATGCACCATTATTCATAGTTAATTTATTTTTATTTTGAAAATTAGGAACTTTATATGGTAAATTAGCTAATTGATGTAATATACTTTCTCTTAATTCAGTTAGACCTTGATTTCTTTTTTCAACAGTTATATTTGACAAAAATATTCTAGTTAAATCAATTCCTGAACCAATAGATCCTAATAAAAATAAAATATACAATAAACGGTCTAGACTAATAAAATAATTATCTATATTTGACATATTTGTTATTTTAGATAATGCAGTTTGATATGATAACATTAATGTAGCAGTATCTTTATTTTCTGATTTATAAGTTATATTTGGATTTGCACCACACATTAAAAAATAGATAACAAGATGTTCTGCACCAATAATTGAAGCTAATCCTAATAATGTTACATTAATAAAATAAGAATCATCTAATCCAGATATATTTGGAAATAATCTGTTTAATTGCACACTAAAAAATTCATCTATTACAGGAAATCCAAGTTTTTTAATTTCTAAAATTATTTGAGATTGATATATTTGTGTTGAATTTGTATTTGTTTTAGATGACAAAATTTCTCTTACAAAATCTATAAATCTATTATAACTCGTACTATCCATTAGTTGGTTACCCTGACTATTACCAAAATTCCAAGTTTGTTTATTATAATCTAAAATTTTTTCTGCAATAGACAAATTTACTTTTTTATTTTTGGAATTTTGAGATAAATTCTCTACAGGTGTTGGTTTATTTTGTAAAATATAATTTAAATCAATCATTTCTGGAAATGGATTTTTAGGAACAAATTTATTTTTATTATTTGGATTCGGATTTTTTTGAGGAGAGATTGATGGTATAAATTTTGTAAATAATCCAGGTGGTTTTGACATATTTGATTATATAATATAATCAAATATAATAATATTTATTCATGCTAAATTATTTAACGAGCACCAGAACCTTCCCGATTGGCATATTCACCAGCAGACTCTGGTGCATCAAGATTGCAGCCCCAACAAGGTATTTTACTTTTCTTAATGTAATCCTTTGAATCAGGATGCTGCTCAATATCAAATTTTCTAAAATCGCATTTATCTTCTGCTTCAAAATTACCGCGCCATTTTAAACAATCAGGTAAATTTTTATTCTCTTCTTTCCAGCAATAACATGCTGAATCAATATCTGAATATTTTGAACAATATACATCAACACTCCTTTTACATTGACTATTATCTGGTATGCCTTTCGTCCAATCCGTATTTTTACATTCAAATTGATTACATGGATTTTCAGGTTGAAGCATAATAAAAGGGCAGTTTTCTAGATTTGCTTTATATTTATTTTTGTCTAAAATATCCGGTAATTTACATTTTGGAAAATTAATTTCAAATATTTTTTTAGCATTATCAATATTTGTTCCATAATCTCTAATTCCACCGTAACCAATATTTTTTGATAATTTTGAATCATAAGGAACAATAACATAATAATGATCATTTTCAAAAATAACTTCTGGACAATTATCATCAATTTTATTATTTATTTTTTGTCTCATTCTACCTGTAGATTCAATACCACTTTCACTTTCAACTTTTGCTCCAATTTCACTCGCTTCAACACCTTTTACATTCTCATCTTCCATTTCTTGTTTAACATATCCACTACTTTCACAAACTTGATTATCATATGTATATCGTAAAATAAAATCATCTATATTAATATCTGAAATTGGAATCTCTAATTCGTCACCAGTTGCAACAATTCTAATAAAATATTTTGACATTTTTATAATATCATCTTTTTTCATTACATCATTATAATATGCAAATGCATAAAAATTACCCTTGAAACTGCCATTTGGATTAATCATAATGGGAGGATTATTAAAATAAATTTTAGGGCAAAGTACATCTAGAACTAATACTTCATTTAAATATAAGAATATTCTTTCACCATTGTAAGTGATTGCAATCATACTTTCCAGTGAAACCAAAAATTGTACTTGTGTTTTATAAGTTTCTCCACCAGCTATTAAATATATATGACCATATTTTTCAGGTATAATAAGTTCTAGAGCTGTATATTGATTTCCCGAAATTTTTAAAATTGTTGTTCCAATTGGTTTTAATATAACTTGTGTATCTTCTTCTTCAATTATTCTATTATTATTCAATAAAGGTTTGGATACTGGAGGTGTAAAAGCTTTAATGAATAAAAATAAGGTAAATTTATCATAATATTTTAAACGATCTTTATTTTGTAATAAAAATGAATTTGGTCCAGTTAGGATATTACTTGTCAAATCAACTACCATTTTTTGTACCCCAACACCTCTTGATGCAGTAAAATTATTATTATTTCCACTTATATCTTTTATTAAATTATTTGATGGTTGAACAGATTTTGGATGAAAAGTATTTAAATAACATCGTAAATTACCAATTATAGGAATATTGTATCCATCAAATATTTCTTCTAAAACAACATCAGTTATATAATTATAACCAGAAATATTGTTAATATTATACATTAAACTAATAGATATTTCAACAAGTTCATTTTCATCACTTGGAGTTTGAAATAAACAATAATTTGTATTAAAAGTTGAATTATCATTATTATGTAATGTTTTCAGAAATATAGATTTATTATAATTTTTATATTCAATTTTGTGGATAAGAGGCAAATTATTTGTAGAAAAATATAAACATTTCAGATAATATATTTTATTTTCTTTAATATTTAATTTAATTTTATAAAAAATTTCTTTTCGAGGATCCATTTTACTATTTTTCGATTGTCTTAATACATATTCGCTATTACTTGGATTTGGAAAAACAATAATATCAGCATTTCCAGATTTATCAAAGAATTGTTCTATATTTTTACCATTTTGAAATGAGCCATTTTTTAATATATTATTTTCAGAATCAGATTTTGTTTCCGATATAAATGATTCACTTAATTCATTTTTTTCTTTTTTTTCTCTTTTATCAAAAATAAATATGAAAGAAATAATTAAAATTAATAACAATAGAAAAATAAATATATAAATATGAATCATATTATTTTATAAAGAGAAATAATTTAGAGTATTTCTCTAAATTATGTTAAACAAAATTATATTTACATTGTAATACTATATACCTCTAAATCCTTTAATTGATAATTTTCTGCTGTATTCTTTAAAATTCCTAATGGTCCTCTATCATTATTTAAAAATGTTCTAGCATAATTATAAAGATTTTTTGGAGACCAAGAAGCTAATGTTAGAAAATCTTGACCACTTCCAAATGTTGGACCCAAACTTGATGACTGCCAAATTGCATATTCACTTGACTTTGAAGTGTATTTATTAGTATTATCAAATAAAAATACATCCGGATTATTAATATATTTATTTTCAACAATTCCCCAACTAATTGGACTATATGCTCCTATATATCTATCATCTACTAATGTTCCTACAGTAACTGTTGGACCTTTATTATCACATAATTGATGAAATATTTTTGCATTAAAACCATTTGTTGATGCTTTGTATAATAATTTCCAAGTTTTTATTTTTTTCGGCAAAAAATCATTTATTTTTTTAATAAAAGGTGGCATACTTAATTGTTCTTTAATGTTTTTATTTATTTTTTGAAGATCCATCTTTGTAAATGCTAAATTAGGATCTGTTTGAATACCAGATGCTTCAAGAAAATTAGCTAATATTAATCTATCACCAACAAATTTTGTACTATATGCTTCCATATTATTATAATTTCCTGATGATAAGTTTAATTTTGAAGATTTTTTTTCAATAATATATCTCATTTTTACAGGAAAAGACTTTAATGTATTGGTATATTCTAAATCACTTGGTAAAAGTTTAAGAATAGCTCTATAACCTTTATATTCACCAGATGGTATAATACCAGTTAAAATACTAGAACCTGCATTAATTACATTCATTGTAAAATTTAAATATTCATCTTTTACTATTCCATTACCATTATCATCTAATTGTATTACTAAAAATTTAACTGTATTAATATTTAATGTAGCATTGTAACTTGCAACTGTTCCATAATAAATCCATTTTCCATTCCAAATTTTTCCATAACTAGATTCCCATAATGTTCTACCTTTCGATTCAATAATAATATTTTTACCATTTACTTTACTAGATAATTTCCAGCTTGGATTTTCAACATTTCCATAATCTGTTGGAACTTCTAAACCTATAAATGAATTTACTTTATTAGGTTGGAAATTTTCAATTAAATTATTATTTAAATTTCGTTCCATAATTTGTTTTATATCCCAATCATACTTGCTAGATTTTGTTAAAAATACAGATCCATCTGTATTATATAAATATCCATCAAAGTCTGAATATCCTAAATACATATTTGATTTTAAATGTTGTATCTTAAATTTTTGATTTTCTGTTTTTATAATATGCCATTGTTGTCTTAATCCTGCTTTGAATCGCTTTGCTTTTAGAACCATTATACCATTTTCTAATTCTGCATCTAAATAAAAATGAGGTTTTGAATAAGTTTTAATAAATACTATTAGTGGATTCGTTACAATTTTAGTAACTGGCTCAAAAGACCAATATTGAGGTCTTTGGGTATCTAAATATGTATTACTAATTGGACCAACATCTTCATTTGGACTCTTTGAATATAATGTAATTTGATCTTGTGCTTTACGAGAAGATAAATAAACAAATGATTCATTATTTTCAATTGTAATTGATAAAGAATAATTTTGATTTAATAATGCTGGAGATATAATGTTAATTTTAGAATTAATAATGGGATTATTCGATATAGATTGTATTACTTCATTTGTTTCTACTTCTTCAAATACTTCACCGCCATTTGTTATAACTTTATCTGGATCTATTTTAATAATTTGATAAAAATTTAAAAAATTTAAATTATTTAATGATTTTTCAACAATACTTTCATATGTATTATCAGGTGATTTTGCTAATACAATTATTAAGGACCCTAAATTGTTAGTTTTAAACCAATTAGAAAATTTATAATTACTAATAAAAGTATCTTTTATACTAGAACTTGATGAATATATTGGACTAATTTTATTAATATTTATAATAATATATGATGAAATAGGTGCTTCATCAATTAATTTTTTTAAATTTGTTAAATTTTCAAATCGTTGTATTCTAGATGAAACATTATTTTTAATATTTTTAATTGTTTTAAAATCATCCTCAATTAAATAAGTAAATAAGTTTTGAGAAACATTGTAAGTTGTATATATTTCATACCATTTATTATTATATATTATATATAAACCATTTGATGTATTTGCTTGGGCATATAAATATAATTCAATTGGTTTAAAATTATTTTTAACTATTGAAGCATTAATAGGATTATAGATTAAAGGAAATTTTTTAAATTGACTCATCTTTTTATTTTCTTTTGACTGTTTTGTGTAAAAAATATCTAATGATGAATTCATAATTTGGTCATAGCTCGAAAAACTTTCTTTATTCATATTATTTTTTTCTAAATATTGGAAAGGAATTACTAAAATTATGAAAAACATAAAAATAATTGGTACATTTTTAGATATTTTACCTTGATAATGTAAATAAATAAGACATATTAATATTATAAAAAAAAATAATCCAAATATTTGTATCATTATATTTGAATTAGATAAAAATTATAGTAAAATTATTAATCAATTGATGTCCATTTTGACTTTTTTTTACATTGACTATTTGGTGTAACTTTTGGTAAATTTTTATTTAAAGGATTCGCTAAATATGCTGGATTATATTTAGTGATTCCGTCTATTCCAGAATTTGTTGATCTTTTAATAATACCACCATCATCAAATCTATATTTGTTTATATCAGTTGTTTTATATTTATCTCGAGAATTATTATGTGAATTATCAAAATCATTTAATGTATATGGATTATTATTATTATAATTTACATTAATATTAATTGGATTAGCTGTTTTAAAGTTATTATTTAATAATCCTTTATTTGGACCATCTGTAATATATCTATCTTGTATAATAGGCATATATTTATTAAATGATTGATCACGTTTAGTATTTCCATATAATCTAGTAGATTCTTCTTGCATAATAGGTTGATATTTTCTAGAAATTTCTTCTTGCATAATAGGTATATGTCTATCAAATGTTTGTTCTCTTCTTTGTCTGTTATTTATTGAATCATCTTGTATAATTGGTCTATATCTATTGATTTGCTCTTCTTGCATAATAGGCATATATCTGTCAAATGTTTGTTCTCTTCTTTGTCTATCACTCATTGTTTCTTCTTGCATAATAGTTTGATATCTATTAACTGGCTCTTCTTGCATAATAGGCATATATCTGTCAAATGTTTGTTCTCTTCTTTGTCTATCACTCATTGTTTCTTCTTGCATAATAGTTTGATATCTATTAACTGGCTCTTCTTGCGTAATAGGTATATATCTGTCAAATGTTTGTTCTCTTTTTAGTTTATCACTTATTTTTTCTTCTTGTATAATAGGCTGATATCTATTAACAGGCTCTTCTTGCGTGATAGGTATATTTCTGTCAAATGTTTGTTCTCTTTTTAGTCTATCACTTATTTTTTCTTCTTGTATAATAGGCTGATATCTATTAACAGGCTCT
>Ga0194116_10002458_pt1 | contig 23938 bp, 23 predicted proteins | sample TA2MahsurfametaG_4_FD_148617 | JGI IMG/M metagenome (GOLD analysis project Ga0194116, IMG submission 148617) | Freshwater microbial communities from Lake Tanganyika, Tanzania - TA2015008 Mahale S9 surface | ecosystem: Environmental > Aquatic > Freshwater > Lake | place: Tanzania: Lake...
CGCGCCGCCGAGATCGGGGCGGAACTTGATCTGCGGCTCTGTGGCAGCCAGCGCGGGATGTCGACCGCCGAGGAGCAGGCGGTGGCGGACGACTTCTCCCGGATGCTCGCCGACCCCGCTATCGCGTGGAACCCTGGCTTACTGATAGGAAATTGCTTTTTGACGCTGCGCGCTTGACAGCCTTTGCCGCAGCCAACGTCAAGAATTTTTGCTCCCGGCTTAAGGCCGTATTGAGCAATCGTCCGTTCCGCCACCGGACGCCAACGACCATCGTGACTCATGCCGCCGCAGCCAAAGCGCCGCTCGCCGTCCCAGTGGTCTTTGTCAAACTTGCATGCCACTTCGGCGCACTCGGCTTTATCGGCCTGCATAACAAGACCGACATAATCGCGCTTTGTTGCAGTGTGGACTTTAGTGATGAAATCAATCTCGGCCGTATCCAATCCTTGTTGATGACGCTCTCAGGCTTTGTGCTGATACTCGTGCGGCAGTCTCTTAATCTCGTCCCAATTATCTTTGACCCACGCCACAACCTCAGCTAGCCCTTGCTCCAGAGTGACATCTGGGCGCCAGCCGGTCTTCTTACGAAGTTTTGTGGAGTCGATCACATAAGCGGCATCCTGCCCGGGTCGCTCAGCGACGTTCTCCGCTACCGCTGACAGCTCTTTACCCATCACTTGAGCAATGCGCGACACGACATCGCGAACCGCAACCCCTTCCGTAGGCGAAATATGATACAGCTCACCGATATCTCCACGCTCGAGGACATCAAGCTCACCGCGCGAAACATCGCGAATGTGGATATAGGATTTCTTGGCTACCCCGCCACCGTGCAACTGCACGATGCGCCCACTTAGAATACTAATAACGGTGCGCGGAATAATCTTAAAGAGCTGCTGCCGTGCGCCGTAAACATTCGTGGCGCGCACAGTAACGAGTGGAAACTGAAATTGCTTCCGATACACGGTAAGCAGCGCATCTGCAGCAGCCTTCGATGATGCGTACGGCGTGCTCGGCTTAACCGGAGCGCCTTCAAGCACCGTGCCGTGACAGGTCCCGTACACCTCGGGCGATGAGATATGGAGGTAGCGTTTTAAATAATTCTGGCGCCGCAGGTGATTTACGAGCAACGCAAGCGCCACGGTATTAGTTTGGTACCAGTGCTCAGGGTGCTCCCAACTCGGCGCCACCTCACTCTGCGCGGCGAAATTAACGATAGCCGCGGGGCGTTCTCTGTCAAAAAGACCGAGGATCGCACTTTTATCAGCGTTGAGATCATAAGCATGGTAGCGAAAGCGTTTCGCCAGGTCGGCGTGCCGTTTATATTTGAGAAACAACGCTCCTCGCTCAGCAGATCGACTAATACCAATTACATCTCGGTACCCGCGCTCAAGCAGCAGGTCGACAAAGTCTTGGCCCGAAAATGAATTTGCGCCGATTACCACTATCGGGTCAGAGTTTGAAATCATAGACTAATCCTCGCCAAGTAACTACGTAACAATCGCTCCACCCGCTGATGATCGCCAAGCTCTCTGCCACGCGGGTCGGCATAGCGCCGACGTGCGGCGGACGACGGCACGTAATGGTTAAGCATGATACAGCACCACTTAACGACATAACAGGGTAACAACAACGAGACACGTGTCGCGAGCCACGGCTCGGAAAAGCCCCTGGCTCCTGCCAATTCGGCGATAAGCACCTCACCGTACTCCTCAGGCACAGGAACCTCTGGCTGACACAGAAAATCGGCCACGAGCTTCCCGGGATCGTCCCACCCAGCGTGCTCAAAGTCGACAAACGTAACTCCCCTTCCAGCATTGCCGACAATCGCGTTATGAAATCCAAAATCAGACGGAGACACCACCAGCTCAGGGTCTGTAAGCGGCGCATCGAGAGCAGCATCGTTGCGGATCATTTCCCGCACAAACGTCACGATCTCGTTCCAACGCGGAACGAGCTGCTGGGCAAAAATCTCCCTTAGATTTTCTGGAAGTTCAGCCTCTCGCAGCACCCGATCGACACGGCTCTGCACCAGAAAAAGATGCTGTTCAATCGAGCGACAACTCTCACTCGCCGCTGGTAGCGCCCGCGCGTCCTCCGATTCAAGGTGGTGTTGGAGACGGACAATAAACTGAATCGCTTCGGCAACCATGCGTTCGTTCATCGTTATCGAACGGCCCGGCGTCCCCGCAGTAAACTGGAACGCTATTGCTTCACTTCCATCGGGACGACGATGCTGAGCCAACGGTTCGGGTACGGCGGCACCACACAGCCTTGCATATCGCGAAAATAGCCACTCCGCGGATCCTCTATCGCGCCCACCGGGCTCGAGAACATAACGTTTTACAAACGTAGACGAACGCTCGTCTCGCAGCAGAAAGCTGCGATTATTGCGGCCTCCGGCGACAGGCAGCAGCAAGGCATCTTCCGCTGCGAGCTTTTCCGCAGCGCTCATCTCACGAATGCAGTGTCGATCCACAGCAGCACAAAGCGCGTCTGCCACCGCGCGCCACGAGGCACACTGGATAAGGGTGCCAGGCAGATCGCGTCGCACCGCTCGGTAATCGATTAAGATGCGTTGCGTCTGACTCGGGAATGCCGGCTCAAGGAGTATTTCAGGAAGATCATCGACGTAAACATCACAACCACAGAGGCCTATGCGCTCGAGCTTGGCTTCCTTAGTTGTTTCAAAATAAACCCGATCCGTGGGTACCAACGCTCCGGGGGCTGAATCGACAACTCCGTTCGCCACGAGCCACCGTCGAGCGGCGGCATGAAGATCGTGACCGGGGCCGCGGAATGGGCGCTCCGTTTTGTGGCTGATGATTGAAACAGTGTGCCCTGCATCACGAAGTGCAGCGATGAACTCGATAACGCCGGGAAAAGCTCGTGCTTCGTCAATCCGCGCGCCGTATACCTCCCCCTGCATTTCGGTCCAGTCCGGCTCACGGCCAGTCGCGCGAAGATAGTCGCGCACCGCCTCCTTGCTCTGGGGTAGGTCGGCTGGAATTAAGCCCCGCTCACGTGCCACGTGCCAAAAAAGCTGATCGTAGCAAATGATGGTGTTGTCAAAATCAAGCCCAATGTGCAAGCAAAACCTTATCCTGCGCGGAGATCGATAATCGGCCGAGCTATTGCTCCACGCTCGATGTCGAGAAGCGCTTGGTTAATATCAGACAGTCGGTACGGAGCGGAGAGCAGCCCCTGCAGATCCATCCGCTGATCTCGAAGCAGGGTCATTAATCGTGGCATGTCGCGATCGGGAACGGTGTCTCCTCCCAAAGTACCACGTAGCTGCTTACCCATATTGAACTGCTTCGGGTCGATAGTCACCCGCTCGTCGGCTTTGGCATTGCCAATAACCACTGCGGCACCGCCTTGATTACGCACTACAGATAGTGCCTGCGCTATTACTTCCGGTCGGCCACTTGCCTCGATCGCAACGTCAAAGCCACCTTTGACGATCTTACCGAGTGCCTCGATAACATTACCCTCGGCCGGATTTACGCAATGCGTGGCCCCGAGGTCCTTCGCTAGCGCAAGCCGTGCGGGATTAATATCGACTGCAACTACCGGCGTACCTCCGCTCACCACAGCGGCGGCCACCGAACAGAGACCAACACCACCAACTCCGAACACCACCACACTCTGCCCAGCGCGCACAGCAGCAGTGTTGACTACAGCGCCGAAGCCCGTTGGCAGAGCACAGCCAAGAAGTGCGGCTGTGCGCGGGTCTACACCCTCGATTAACGGGGTCAAACGATTCTCACTGATCACAGCGTGACGGCCGAACGTGGTAATGGCGCCCGAATTAACCTTTAGCGCCCCAGCCTGGTACACCGTGCTCGGAACGTCAGCCCCACTACCCTTAATCCAGGAAAGCACCACGCGATCGCCGGCTTTAACCTTACTGACCCCGGCACCCACTTCGAGCACCGCCCCCACCCCTTCATGGCCCAGGCAGTGCGGCAGAAAAGGGTCTTTTCCTTTATGCCCGCGCCACTCCATTACCTGGGTGTAACAGACCCCGCTCCACAGCAATTCAACCAGAACCTGCCCTGGTTTAAGCACTGGAACCTCAAGCTCCATAAGTTCAAGCAGGCGATTTTGCTCAACTAATACCGCAGCGACAGTCTTCATACGTCTAACCCAGGCTTAATAAACAGGCAGCATTTACACCACTTTAGCAAGTCGACTTGGCCCCTGAGAAGGGGCAAATATTCCCATATCTGGGCCATATTCCGCTTACTGATGGCGGCCTCCACCGCGGGATCGTGCACCAGCCGGCAGCCGAGGACGGCCGCGACGGCGTCGCGGGTGCGGTCATCGCAGGTCGGCCCGAGGCCGCATGTGGTTATCACGACATGAGCCCGCGCCCAGCTTTCCCGGAACTGCGCCGCAATGAAGTCGGGCGCGAAGCCCAGGTTGCTCGTCCTCGGCGCTGGGTTCCGCGCGCCGAGGGGCGACGGCGAGCGGTATTCCAACTTGACGGTGATCATCATCTGTGTCCATACCCTGCAATCATGGGTAAAGATGAGCCAGGCTCCGGAACCTCCGTTGAAACGTCCGCGGACAACCACTCCGGAAGTATCGGCCGGGCGTGTCCAGATTTCGGCGCTATTTATAGGAATGTGCTATTAACGCTTCTCAGCTAGCATTGACATAGACCGTTTCCTCTCCGTCAAAAAGACCGCCTGCATTGTCGGCGGTCCATTTAAGGTTCGCCGTGGACTTTCAGAATCAAATCCGAAGTGGCTTTATGGAGCTGGGGCGTCGCGAGTTTCGGATCCTTTGCCGTTGCCTCCCGAACTTGCAGGACGAGCGCTTCCACGGGCTTCATCCGCCTTAACGGCCTGCGCCTGCGCGTGAACTCAACGGTGAACGGGGCGAAGAACATGGCGAAGCTGCACTGATAGGAAATTGCTCTCTGGACGCTGCGCGATTCAGGGAAACTGGTCGACGCTTTCCTTCCGGCCGATGAGGTTGAAGGTTCGGAGGCGGCCGCGGTTCTTAAGGTCGATCTCACCTCGCTCTTCGAAGGTGTAGCTCTCGGAGAGTCTGGCGTACAAGCTCTCGCTCACGTGGATCCGCATGGGCTCGGCGCTGCCCTCGAGACGGCTGGCGACGTTGACCACGTCTCCCCAGAGGTCGTAGGCGAACTTCTTGCTGCCGATGATGCCGGCAACCACGGTCCCGGAGTGCATTCCGATCCGGATCTGGAGCTTGCGCTGAGACCCCTGGTTGCGGGCGTTCAGGCGCGCAATCGCCTCCAGGGCCAAGTCTGCCATCTGTTGCGCGTGCGTCGGGCTCCGCTCGGGCACGCCGGCGACGGCCATGTAACAGTCGCCGATCGTCTTGATCTTCTCGAGTCGGTGCTTGTCGGCCAAGTCGTCCAGCATCCCGAACAGCTCGTTCAGGAGCTTTGCGACGGCGCGCGGCTCCACCTCGGCGGCGAGGCTCGTGAAACCGACGACATCCGCGAAGAAGACGGTGACTTCGGGGAAGGACTCGGCCGACACCTGCTCGCCGCGCTGCATGCGGTCGACGATCGACGCTGGGAGGACATTCAAAAGGAGCTTTTCGGCGCGCGCTTTCTCCTGCTGGAGGGCCTCGGCCCTCTCGGCGAGCCTTTGCATCGCCTCCGCTTTCTCGCGCTCCCGATCCTGAAGTGCGGACGACATCCGGTTGAAGGTATCGACGAGGATGCCGAGTTCGCGCGTCCCACCGGCCGCGGCAAGCTTGACCCACTCGCCGTGCTGCAACCGGAGGGCCGCGTCGGACAAAGCCCTCACCGGCTGGACGACCAGCCGGACCGTCGCGACGTATCCGGCGGCCAGGACGACGAGGATCGTGGCCATGAGCGCGCTGGAGATCCCGAGCCTCCTTTTCATGTCCGCTTCAAGACCGGCCGTGAAGTTGCGCATCCGACCGGACGCCCCGACCATGAACTCCTTGATCGGCGCCATGATGGCCGCCTTCGCGCGGTGGTACTGCTCCCCATGGAGAAGCCGGATCGCCATCTCGCGATCGGGTGGCTTGACGATGGCGAAAGCTCCCGTCCCGTCGTCGAAGCGTCCCTTCACCGCGTTCATCGCAATCCGCTCGAGCACGATGAGCGCTTCGCTCTCCTTCTCGGCCTTCTTAAGAAGCGCGAACTCCTGCACGGTGAACCCTGCGTCGATCATGCGGCTCTCAAGCGCGGAGGCGGCCGCCTTCGCGTGGGCCTCGTGATCGGCGGGATCGAGAACCAGGTCCCAGTAGACGGCTTCGTACCCGATCGGCCGTGGGGCTTCGCCGCTCCGGATCGCGCGGATCTGATCGAAGAATCTCATGAACTTCTCGTCTTCCGTGATGGCGTAGGTGCGCGCCATCCGTGTCAGGTCGTCGGAGCTCTGCCACAACTCGGCGGCGAGTTGCTCGGAGACAAACCGTTGCCTTTGCGCCTCGACCAGGTACAAAGCGTCGCGCTCCCTGAGCAACGAGTTCCCGAGAAGGAAGATCGCAAGCAGGCCGACCGCCCCAAAGACGAGGACCATAACGGTTGTCAGTCGCATCTGATCGGCCCCCACCGAGTGGTCCGGGTGGAAGGTTAGTTTAACTGATAGGAAATTGCTTTCTGGACGCTGCGCAATTCAGGGAAAAACGACTTTGCGTCGAGCTCACTTTACGCCATTTTGCGTTGTTGTTGGCGCGCGTCAACCCCTTTTCTTGGCATTTCCTGGTTGTGTGGCGAGGGACACGGCTGTTTGTCCGGTGGTAACCGACAGAGGCAGGTTTGGCGGAAAAAAGTGGCCATATCGGGGCACCCCCCAACGGCTGGCGCAGGCGGCAGCGTTTCATGCGGCGCACTGCGCTGGGTCAATCAGTCAGAACATTTTCGTAGTCGGGCATAGGGTCACGTCGTCGCAGGGCTCGCATAAAGGGGTCAGTTCTTGATAATGAATAATGGCAACGGACGGCGGGTCAGATGGAATTGTCGTAGATGCACTGGAACATCTTGTCCGCGCCTTCGCTCGCGCGATTCGGGTCGCAGATGGTGATGCCGTCTTTGCCGAAGCGGGCGGTGACGGTCGCGCCCTCGCCTTCGGCCAGGTATTTGAAGTTCAGGTCGCGCACCTTGGCGGCGGCATCGACGATGGCGCAGATGATGCGGGCTTCCTCGGCATGGCGGCGAGACTCGCCATTCAAGGAGGAATGCGCAACCTCTAAAGTCTCCAATAGCCGGGACTGACACCTTTTCGATCGCGCGGTTCGGGTCGCAGAGGGTGATGCCGTCTTTGCCGAAACGCGCGGTGACGGTCGCGCCTTTGCCTTCGGCCAGGTATTTGAAGTTCAGGTCGCGCATTACGCGGTCCAGTCTTCGGTCTTCAATCCTGACACGCGTGCGGGCGGTCGAGATCGTTGTGGAAGCCGCTGCTGTCCGCATAGCGCGCGAGATCCAACGGGAGCCGGCCCCAGCGCTCGCCGTAGTGTGGGCTGGCCAGCAGCCGGTCCACGACGCGTTCCCAAGCCTGCGGCGAAGTGTCCTGCACAAACGCCTCGACCTCCTCCGGCGTCGGCGGCAAGCCGAGCAGGTCAAACGTCGCGCAACGGATGAGCGTGCGCCGATCGGTCTCGGTGGACGGCTTCAAGCTCTTCGCCTCCAGCGCGGCGAGGATGAAGCGGTCCACTTCGCTGCGCGGCCACGTCGCATTCTTGACTGGTGGAATTGCAGGCTTCGTGAGCGGCTGAAAGGCCCAGCGTCCAATCCAACGATTGAGCTCTGTCCGCCCCATCCTGACGCTCCTGCTTGTTATTATAGCTCCGCGCAGGTTTTCCCCGCGCCGGTAAGGACGCTCGACAAGCTCCGGCGGTTCCGCACACTTCACATAGCGCGTGTTTATAAACCACTCCCATGATCACTCTCCTCGTTGGCACGAACCGTCCCGGCAGCAGCACGCGCCTTGTGGCGCATCAGATCGAAAACTTATACGCTGAATTGGATTATCCCGTGCGGGTGCTGGACCTAGCGCAGTTGCCGTCGGAGGTTTTTCTGCCTGCGGCCTACGCGGAGAAGCCTGCAAGCTTCGCGCCCTTCAACGACCTGGTGACGCAGTCGTCCGGCCTGCACGTCGTGACGCCGGAATACAATGGCTCGATGCCCGGCGTGCTAAAGTATTTCATCGACTTGCTGAAGTTTCCGGAAAGCTTCGAGCGGCGTCCAGTGTGCTTCACTGGGCTGTCGGCGGGCATTTGGGGCGCGTTGCGGCCGGTCGAGCAACTGCAGCAGGTTTTCGGCTACCGCAACGCCTACATCTATCCCGAGCGCGTTTTCATCCCCGGCCTCGGCAGCCAACTTGGTGCAGACGGGCGGCTTAAAGACAAGGAGTTGATTGGTCGGTTGCGAAAACAAGCGGCAGGTTTTGTAGAGTTCACGCGGCGGTTTACCGTGAGGTGAACCGGCGAAAAGGGCAGGGGTGGTGCGCGGTGCAGGGTTCGAACCTGCGACCCCTACCGTGTCAAGGTAATGCTCTACCACTGAGCTAACCGCGCAAAGCGGGGCGTAAAGTGCCGAGCGGCATTTGCTTTGGCAAGAGTGGACTTGCCCGGGAAAACAAGATCAAAAGGGGGCTGCCCACAGCCATGCCATACGGGTTGCCATGGCACTTTTGCATTTCGGCGCACGGCTGTCTGAGCTAGGTTCCGCTTGCACATGGCAAACAATCCCGTCGCCCTCATCACAGGCGCCTCTCGCGGCATCGGACGCGGCATCGCGCTCGAGTTAGCAAAGGTGGGCTATGACTTGATAGTGAACTTTGCTGGTAACGCGGACGGCGCCCGGGCCACGGCGGTGGAATGTGTTGCGGTGGCGCAGGCGGCGGGCAAAAGCATCCGTGCAGAGATTTGCCAGGGTGACGTGGGCAAAGCCACTGACCGCGAGCGGCTCATTACCTTCACGCGCGAGCAGGTGGCTCGGCTGGATCTGCTCGTGAATAATGCGGGCATCACCTCGATCGGCCGCGCCGATTTGCTCGACGCGACGGAGGAAAACTTCGACAGGCTCATGGCGGTGAACTTGAAGGGGCCCTACTTTCTCAGCCAGCTTGCGGCGAAGTGGATGATCAAACTAACCAACTCTCAAACCTCAACGCTCCAAACTATACCGGGCGGTTATCGACCAAAGATCATCTTCATTTCCTCCATTAGCGGCTACGCTGTCTCGACGAACCGCGGTGACTACTGCATGGCCAAGGCCGCGCTCGGCATGATGACCAAGCTCTACGCCACGCGCCTCGCCGACCACGGCATCAACGTCTTTGAAGTCTGCCCCGGCCTCATCGCGAGCGACATGACCGCGCCCGTGAAGGAGAAATACGACCGCCTCATCGCCGACGGCCTCTCGCCCATCCGCCGCTGGGGCACGCCGGAGGACGTCGGCCGCGCCGTCACTGCCATCGCCCTCGACTACCTGCCGTTCAGCACGGGCGAGACGATCAACGTGGACGGCGGATTTCATGTGAGGCGGCTTTGAGATGATGCGTAATGCGTAAAACGTAAGAAGACACGCGCTCAGGTTACGCACTACGCATTACGCGTTACGTGTTACTTCCCTTCCCCCATGCCAACCAAAATCAACCCCACGCTGACCGCGCAAAAACTTCTCCCGAAGATCACCCGGCTCTTCGAACTGTCGGCGGAGAAAATCCTCGCCATCGAAAAATCGTGGAAGCCGGAGAACGGCACGCCGGTCTTCACGGTGAAGGGCAAATACACCTCACGCGGCTGGACGGAGTGGACCCAGGGTTTTCACTTCGGCTCGGCGATTCTCCAGTTCGATGCCACCGGCGATGAGCGGTTCCTGCGCATTGGGCGCGAAGGCACGCGGCGGCATATGGCGTCGCATGTCTCGCACACGGGCGTGCATGACCACGGGTTCAACAACGTCTCGACCTACGGTAATCTGCTGCGCCTGATGCGCGAGGGCCGCATCCCGCAAGATGATCGGGAGCAAGATTTTTACGAACTGGCGCTCAAGGTCAGCGGCGCGGTGCAGGCCGCGCGGTGGACCAAGCTCGCCGACGGCACGGGTTTCATCCACAGCTTCAACGGCGCGCACTCGCTCTTTGTGGATACCATCCGCTCGTGTCGTTCGCTGGCCGTGGCGCACCAACTCGGGCACACGCTGATGGGCGAGCAGGACGCGAAGATTTCCCTGCTGCAACGGCTCGTGGAACACGCGCTGAACACCGCGCGCTACAACATCTACTTCGGCGAAGGCCGCGATGCTTACGACGTGCGCGGGCGCACGGCGCACGAGGCGGTGTTCAACGTGGCGAGTGGCGTCTTCCGCTGTCCGAACTCACAGCAGGGCTACGCGCCGTTCAGCACCTGGACGCGCGGGCTGGCTTGGGCAGTGTGCGGGTTTGCGGAGGAATTGGAGTTTTTCGGCACGGTGCCTCGGGAACACGTTGATTCAGCGAGTGCGCGCGCGGTGCGACCTTGGCAGAGCTGGTTGTCCAAGCCGGTTCGCGCAGCACGCCCTTCCACGCAACTTGAAGTCGTGCTCGTCGAGGCCGCCACCGCCACCGCCGACTTCTACCTCGCCAACTCTTGCGCTGACGGCATTCCGATGTGGGACACCGGCGCGCCGAATTTGCACCGGCTGCCGGCAAACTATCTGAGCAAGCCCGCCGACCCACTCAATGCCCAAGAACCGGTGGACAGCTCCGCCGCCGCCATTGCCGCGCAGGGCTTGATTCGCCTCGGCAGTTACCTCGCTGCGAAGGGCGACCAGAAGAACGGCGCGCGCTACCGGCAGGCGGGATTGACCGTGGCGGACACGCTCTTCTCCGGGCCGTATCTCTCCACGAGCGCGAAGCATCAGGGCCTCATCCTGCACTCAGTCTATCACCGGCCGAACGGCTGGGACTACATCGCGCCCGGCCAGAAGGTGCCCAACGGCGAGAGCTCGATGTGGGGGGATTACCACGCGCGTGAGCTGGCGATCATGCTCCTGCGCGAGGCGCGCGGGGAAAAGTGTCTCACGTTCTTCGGGTGTCTGCCGGAGTGAGCTGACGTGAAGGGGACACTCCTGTCCGCCATGGCTGGACTGCGGGGCAAGGGTGGCGCTCCCACGAAAAGGCAAAGGGCACGGCTCGCGCCGCGCCCTTCGGGGTCAGTTGCGTCGGGTGCCGACTACGCGCCCATGCCGTCCTCGAAGGAGCCGGCGGCCACGGGGAAGCACAGGTGGTTCTTCACGTAGCGCACGCCATCGGTTGAGCAATAATCGAGATTCTTGTGCGCGCTTTCGGCCTCGACCACCAGCGGTGCGTCCTTAGTGCCCATGAGCTTCATGTAGCGCTGGGGGTAGCCAATGTGGATGAGCAGTTCAGCATAACGCTGCATGTTCAAGTCACCACTGCCGAGGTCGGTGAATTGCATCGCCCGCTTCCCCCAGTCCGGCTGCATCGCGCGGAGCGGAAAGCCGGCGCGCACGACGAAGTTCTTGATGTGTGCGGCCCAAACGCGGCTGCCGACCTTAAGGAAACGACTCTCCCACGTTTCACCCTCCCAGCAGTGAGACGGATCAGCGTTCACGCCCAATGCAGCATCGCCGTCGCAAATCTCCACCAGCAGATTGAAGTCATCGGCCGTGCTGGCGGCGGTGCCAGGGTGGATTTCGTGGCAGAGCTTGATGCCGAGTTCGTTGGCGTGCTTGCGGAGCTTGGCAGTTTTCTTGACGAAGCGCTCCTTACCCTCAGCTAGCAGATCAAAGCCGCCCCCGGCCCAGAAGCCCCACGGGTAGCCAGTGGCCAGCTCCCAGCCGAATGCCACGCCCCAAAACATTGGCATGATCTTCACGTCCAGTTCGGCGGCGAGGTCCATCAGCTTGAGCAGGTAATTCTCGTGCCACTTCTCGATTTCTTGCGGGGACTTTTTAGCGATGTCGGGCGAGATGAACGGATTGCCAGACTTGGTTCCAGTCCAAGCACTGGTGTGGACCCAAAACGGACAGTGGGCGGAGATGCCGTCGAGGGTCATGCCACGCGACTCGAAGGTGTCGCGAATTTCCTTGGCGGACTTCAGGAGCTTGCCGCCGTTTAGGTGGTAGTTACTGGGCTGAATACCGGTTGCTCCGGCGGCCTTGGCGAAGTCGAGGACTTCGGCGAGGGACTTGCCGCCGTGCTGGGCGCATTCGAGACTCGGATGGAAGATCGCTTGAGGCATAGTTGTTCTGATTAATTTGGTTCGCGCTGTCGGTCGAAGGGATAGCAAACGTGCCTTGCAGGACGCAATCGGAAACCCGCAGGAGGTGTGGGTTTTTGCAGAATTGCCGATTGCGTCACCACTACGCCGCGCATTATCCAAGGCAACGCCAGCTGGGCTGGTTTTGCACATGACCGAGTTTTTTGACACGCACGCACACTTGGATTTTCCAGACTTCGCTGGCGAACTGCCGCAGTTCGTCGAGCGCGCGAAGGCAGCGGGCATCACGCGGCTGGTGAGCATCGGCACGGACTTGGAAAGCAGCGCGCGCGCGGTGGCGCTAGCGGAGCGTTTTGAGTCGGTGTTTGCCGTAGCCGGCTGGCATCCGAACGACGCGGTGCGCGCACCCAGTGATTTCCGTGCCGAGTTGCGTGCACTGGCACAGCATCCCAAGGTCGTCGCCATTGGTGAGACGGGCTTGGATTACTACCGGCTGCCCAGCGCGAACGGCGGCACGGCAGAGCAAGACCAGCACGTCAAGGCGCGGCAAGCGGAGGCATTCCAGCAGCAGCTCGAAGTCGCGGCGGAAACCGGCTTGAACTGTATCATTCACACGCGCGGCGAATGCTTCGAGGAGACGCTCGCGATCATGCAGCCCTTCGCCGGTCGGGTGCGCGGCGTGTTCCATTGCTTCGTCGGCACGCCGGAGCAGATGCGACGCGTGCTGGCGATTGGCTCGCTCGTGAGCTTCACGGGCATCGTGACCTTCAAAAACGCGCAGTCGGTGCGCGATTCGCTCGCGGCCACGCCGCTCGACAGGCTTATGCTGGAGACCGATGCGCCATTCCTTGCGCCAGTGCCATATCGCGGCAAGCGATGCGAGTCCGCCTATGTGCGGGAAATTGCGGAGGCAGTCGCGCGGTTGAAGAACTGTTCGCTGGATGATCTTAGCGCCGCCACGTGTCGTACCGCGCGGGAGTTTTTTCCCAAGTTAAAATGAGCGAGCCGTGGGCAAACGACTGGGGTCTCTCGCACGCGACTGTGCTGGCCCGAAGCTTCCAGCATTGGTTGCGGCGCGACCTCGTACCCGGCTTGACCGAGCCACGCGCGCTGGCGGGAGCTCTTTTCCATGCGCCGTTCGTGCTGGTCTCGCACGGTACGCAAACAGATCCCGTGCTCAATTACGGCAACCGCGCCGCGCTCGCGCTCTGGGAAATGCCGTGGGCTGAACTAATCCGCACGCCCTCGCGACTCACTGCAGAGCCGATCGCCCGCGAGGAACGCGCACGGCTACTCGCGGAGGTCACGGCAAACGGGCACATCGCCAACTACGCGGGTGTGCGCATCTCGAAGACGGGCCGGCGTTTCCGCATCCAACATGCTATCGTGTGGAATTTGCGGGATGAGACCGGTGGCCACTACGGTCAGGCGGCGATGTTCGATCACTGGGATTACGTGTGAAATATGTTCTGCCTCATTTTTTCGTGGTCGGGCTGGTCAGCGCGTTATTTTTCGCCGCTTGCCAGAAACCGCCCGTGTCGCCGAGTCCCGCTGGCGCTGGCTTCGAGCAGTCGGACGCGCCGCCGTCAAAGTTTGAGCCAGTTAGTCCTGCGCACATCATCCTTGTAAGCTTCGATGGCGCGCGGCCCGACGCGGTGCAGTTGGCGGCCATGCCAACTTTGCAGAACATGGCGCGGGAGGGCGCGGCTACATGGACGGCGCGGAGTATCGTCCCGCCGCTTACGCTGCCGGCACACACGTCTATGCTTACGGGCCTCGGGTCAGAGGAACACGGGGTCTTCTGGAACGAATGGATTCCGGTCTTTGGCGTCCTGCGCTTTCCGACGGTGTTTTCCCTAGCTACTTCTAATGGGCTCCTCACCGCCGCGTTTTCTGGCAAGGACAAGCTGGCTTATTTGTTCCCGACTGGCTCAGTGAGTCATATTTCTTATCCGAAACCCGACCAGGCTGATTACTACCGCACTAACCATCTGCAAGGCGCACGGCAGGTGGCGGCGCTGGCCGCGGCGCACTTCATGGCGAAGCGTCCGCATTTGATGTTTGTGCATTTTCTCGATGCGGACTTAGCCGGGCACTTTAACGGTTGGCTGTCCCCGGAATACCTCGCGGCGCTCGGCGAATGCGATTCGGCACTGGCCTTGTTGCGGGGGGGTATCGAAAGCAGTGGGGTTACCCAAACGCTTTTTCTACTCACTGCCGATCACGGTGGCTCGGGTCTAAGTCACGGCGTAGATCGGCCCGAGGACATGACAATTCCGTGGATCGTGTGGGGCGCGGACGTCCGACGAGGTCATGTGCTAACTAATGCGATCACCCTGCCGGACACAGCTGCGACGATTGCTTGGCGGTTAGGGTTGCGATTGCCGACGAACACCATTGGTCAGCCGGTGCGTGCGGCGTTTGATCTCGCTGGCCGTTAATCCTAAGAATGCGAGAATGGCCTAAACTCCAAAGTCTGAGGCAAGCCTTTGGCATACCTTTTTCATTCGTGCTGCCCGGGCATGAGCCTGTCGTATAGTTCAAGATTCTAGACCTCGGATTTTCCCAAAACTCGGATCCCGGAAACCGGTTGCGGGAACGCAGACACTTTGCAGCTTGGCGGCGGCGTGTCGCATCGGCTTCACTCCCCACATGTCCGCCCCCGCCGTTGCGCCCACGCGCGCGCGCCATACGATGATGGCTTTTGTCATCCTGCTGGCTGTCATCACGTACATTGACCGCGTGTGCATTTCGCAGGCTGCGCCGGAAATCCGCCGCGAGCTGGGCCTCTCCGAGAAACAAATGGGCGCAGTCTTCTCCGCGTTCACCCTGGCCTACGCGCTGTTTGAAATCCCCGGCGGCTGGTTGGGCGACCGCTTTGGCCCGCGCAGCATCCTGATGAAGGTCGTCGTGGCGTGGTCCATTTTCACCGCCGCGACCGGCGCGGCGTGGAATTATGTCTCCATGCTCGTGTGCCGGTTCCTTTTCGGCGTGGGTGAGGCGGGGTGTTTTCCGAACGTGACAAAGATTTTCACGATCTGGCTGCCGTCCCGCGAGCGTGTCCGAGCGCAGGGCATTCTGTGGCTCAGTGCGCGGTGGGGCGGAGCGTTCACGCCGTTGCTGGTGGCGGGTGTGCTGGCGCTGGTGAATTGGCGCGTGGCGTTCGTATTGTTTGGTCTGCTCGGGGTCGTCTGGGCCGTTGGTTTCCATCGCTGGTTTCGCGACCGGCCCGCCGAGCATCCGTCCGTGAACGCTGCTGAACTAATGCTCATGGACGGCGCGGAGGCCAACGCCCCCGGCCACGGAAAAATGCCGTGGGGCAAGCTCGTCGCCAGCCCAACAGTCTGGCTGCTCTGGCTGCAATACTTCTGCATGAGCTATGGCTGGTATTTTTATATCACTTGGCTGCCCACGTACCTGCGCGAGGCGCGCGGAGTGTCATTGGAGAAAAGCGCCGTGCTGGCGGGATTGCCGCTTTTCTTTGGCGGGATCGGGTGCTTCGTCGGCGGTTGGCTGGCGAAGCGTTTTGCCGAGCAATGGGATAGCGTGCGCTGGGCGCGCCGCGTGGTCGCTTCCGTCGGCTTAGTCGCGGCGGGCGTGATGCTCGTCGTCGCCACCAAGCTCGGCGATCCAGTTTGGGCGATGGTCGCACTTGGGTTGGCGAGCTTCTCGAATGATTTGGCGATGGCGAGCGGCTGGGGTGCGTGCATGGACGTAGGCGGCCGGCACGCGGGAGCACTCTCCGGCAGTATGAACATGATGGGCAACCTCGGCGGCGCGGTCGGCCCGTGGGTCGTGGGCCTAATCCTCGAGGCCGGGAAGATAACTCCCGATGCGAAGCCGTCGTTAGAAAGTTGGATCACCACGTTTCTCGTGGCAGCGGGGATCTACTTCCTCGGTGCGGTAGCGTGGTGGTTCATTGACCCGGTCACGCCGTTGGAGAAGGAAGGCTGATTTGGAGACGCACGGCCAACTTAACTTAGATTTGCCGAGCTTGCTGCCGTGTTGCCTAAGGCGGATCGCCTCTTTTGGCTCGGGCGCTGGCATTTCGTATTTGCAAGTAGTCGGCGCGCCGGGCACGAAATGTAGCTTCCCATCCAGAGTTCACTCTCAGCGGCCTCTATGAGGAGTTTACGATATTTGATTTGAGCGCCAGACGTCAGGAGCACCGCAACGGAGCCTTAAGGCCAATAGACAGGCTGATGCGAATTCCACACCCGAAACCGTGTGAACGCGCTCATTCTTTTTCCCCCTCCACCTTGGTCAGCGTCGCACCAGTGACGGGCGTAATCCCAATAATGTTGACCTTGAACGTGGAGCCGACGCTGGCCGGGAGGTTTCGTAACATGTCGGTGGCACGATCGCCGGTTGTGCCGGTCTGACGGGTGAGTGCGAACTCCAGCTTCACATTAAAGTATTGCCGAGCCGAGTGGTTAGTCACCACGCCCACGATATACTGCAGGTTGCCGTCCTTTGCTTTGTGAATCTCGTAGTTGAGGACCTGCAAATCAGCCCCTGCTACGCGAGCGGGGGGCGCACCCTTTGCGAGTATGACGGAAGTCGGTGGCGCGGCAGGCACTGGGATCGGAGCAGGGGACGCGCGCTCCCCTTTGGGCACGGTTGCGGGTTTTAAGTTAGTAGAACCGACGGACTCGACTGCGCGCTCGGCCTTACGGTATCCGCGCGCAATCCGCCACCCAAACCAAGCGATGAGAGACACTGCGAGAATTCCGATGCCAATAATTTTTAGCCCGCGCTTTGACTTGGAGCCGGTGGCAGGAGGGTCAATTTGAGTAAGTTTTACTGCGGACGGTGCTTCAGGCGGCGGCAACGCGGCTTGAACTTCGCTCATTGGGCGCGGGGGTGGGGGCGGTGAAGCTGATCGTGCCGGCGCGGTGACCGCCTTGGGAGCGATGAGTTTGGTCTCTACGCCGCAATGCGGGCAGGTGGTGGTGATACCGGCGGCGTGCGCGGGGAATTCGAGATGCCCCTGACAGTTCTCGCAGGCGCACTTGTAGAAACCGCTGTCGTTCATGCTAGTGGGACTACTTGATACTTTGTCAAAGTCCGGATCGAAGCGAGGGGAAAGTGGTAATGACAGCGTTCAAGGTCGCGGCAGGATGCTTGTTCCGAGCGCAGTCAGTTGGTCTGTTTTGCGTCCACTCGGGCGTGCAAGTCGGGCGGACTCCGAGCTCGCTCGCTCACTCTGGCCCCGCGTGGGCGATGCGTGCGTGGTGTTTTTGAAGCCGCCGTCGCCACGCTTCGGAATCCGGCGGCTCTGGCTGAAATGGGTCGAGGAGTTGCAGGGAATCCGCGCCCTCGGCCTCAATAACCTCCCAATCCACAAAAAAACGGAAGGTCTCTTTTTCCAGCACCCGCATGAGGCTGGAGCGCGCGGCGGCGCGGGTATCAGCGGGTGGAGTGAGCAGGGCGGCATGCTGTTCCTCGGGCGAGATTACCCAAGCCTCCGGCGTGCGCGCGAGCGGCCAAGCGAGATTGCGCGCGGGGTCCACGGCGTGAAACTCCAAGTCCTGCGCCCGCAGCCACGGGTCGGTCCACGGGAGATTTTCCGCCGCGAGGAACTGGTTGTAGAGCCAGCGCTTCGTCACCCAGTCCACCGTTCCGACGAGATTTTCCACACGGGTTTCTAGGTCCGTCAACACTCCGTCCCAAATGCGCAACAGCGCATCTGTCTCCGCATCACGACCGCGAAACTCCTTTTGTGCGGAAGCGAAAAACCACCTCAGCCCTTCGACTGCTGGGATTTCACGGCCATCGGCCAGCGTAACGCTCCACGGGCCGTCTGGTTGGTGCGAGAGCGCGCGGAACGCATAGACCGCATCCGCCAGTGCAACGGAAGGAAGTTTGTCTATCTCCAGCAAATCCAGCACGAGCGACGTAGTGCCGCACTTCAGCGCGAGCGTGGCGGGCAGCACGCTGGTGTCGCCGTGGAGCAGGTGCAGGCGACGGAAGCGGCGGGCGTCGGCCAGCGGTTCGTCGCGCGTGTTGATGATGGCGCGGTTGAACTGCACCCACTCGAACAGGTCGTTGTTGATGTAGTCTGCGCGCTGGCTGATTTGGAAATCGCTGTCCGGCATCAGTTTGATGATGTCGCCACGCGAGTCTGCACCGGGGGAAGCTCGCACGCGCCCCGCTCCGGTGTAGAGCACGCGCATCGTGAGGAAAGCGAGCAGTGACTGGACATTTGCTTCGTTGAGCGGTGCCCCGCGACGAATTAGGTAATTTTCGTGGCAGCCGAACGTCGCGCCCGAATAGTAATCCACGTTGTTCCGCACGAAGCCGACGCGTTCAGTCAAGCCAAGGTCGTACGTGGCGGCGGTGAGCATGGCGTCGCCCGCGCGGTCGTAGCGCAGGAGGTCGCGCAGGGAAAGGCACTCGGGCGTGCAGATTTCGAGATGGCCCATGTCCACATAGGCGCGGCCGCCGTTGAAGAGGAAGCCTCCGTTGCCCGCTGGCTCATCCCAGTCACGCTGGTGCATGTCCGCGAGACCGAAGCGGTGTTTCTCGAAGAGCCAGTTGCGCATGCGCGCGACGGCAGCGGTCGGGCCAGCGGGATCGCTGCTCAGACACCCGTATTCCGTTTCAAGGCCGACAATGCGATTCATGGACTGCGGAAGATTCTCGGAGCACCAGTTAGATCGAAAATACAACGATCTTAAAGGTCATCCCGTAAAAAAATCTCTGCACCGAGGCGATCGAAAATTGTCAGTGCGCTAAAAATATTTCGACCCCAAGCGTCATCATTTTTATCCTGCGGCGCCTCTTAGTTCGGTCACAGTTTCGTAACGCCCTGACCGATGAATCGAACGACCTAGCCACCCCGCCTCCACCGTCTTTCCGCTCACTGCTTTATTCCATCCTGCCCGCCGCTCCGCCTCCGTCGGCAGCTTGTCCGTGAACGACTTATTCTCCGTCAGCACCCACCAAGCTTGCAACAGCAGGTCGGCGACGGCGGCGCGGTCGGACTGGCCAGCGAGGGCTTTGGTGAGCCAGTCCTTCGCGGCGGTCTCGGCTTCCGGCGTGTTCGCAGCGACAGCCACGCCGCCGGTTTGGAGTTGAAACGAGCCGTCGAAATGCACGTTGGCCAGCAGGTCTTGGCTGGGTTCGCTGCCGACTTCGGCGAAGAGCAATTCCACGAGCGTGGGCGCGGTGAAGAGTTGCTCGAAATTTTGCTTAAGTTGCGCACTGAGGCCAAAGCTAACCAGGCGGCGCAGGCTCACGTCCTCGGGCGCGCGGGTGAAGGCTTCGAGGTGTGCGGCGTCGATCGCAGCCTGGCGAACCTTTTCGATGTCCGCCGGGTGGCCGAGGCCCGCGAGAGCGAGACGGTCGTGCAGCTCGAAGACCTTCGATCGGCCCGCACCCACGCCCAGCAGCAGAATGCCGTCAGGCAGGCTGGCGGCGAAGACAGGCGAGCCGCCCCGGAGCTGTTCGCGGACGTATTCGCGGCGGTTCGCTACTGCTTCCAGCCAACGATATGGTTCCTCGGTCATGTGCGTTACTTTCAGTAGATGATACCAGCAGATGGGTGGAACGGCCACGAAAAGTAGTGGCACGTAACTTTACCGCGAAAGAGCAAAAACAGTTTAAGCAACTTTGTAAGCCTTCAATTTTGAAGGCCTAACGCGCAACGGCGACCGCGGCCCTGAAAAAGCAGGAGGATGTGCGTTGAGCGTTGGACGTTTTCCCATTTCCCAATTAACCTCGCCCAGCATGTCGCAGATGCTCAAGTCCTCCGGCGCAATGGGCGCAGCCACGCTCGCCTCGCGCTTGTTGGGGATGGTGCGCGAGATGGCCTACGCGCGCTTCATGGGCGACGGCTGGGTGGCGGGAGCGTTCACTTTAGCCTTCACGATTCCTAACCTCTTCCGCCGGTTGCTCGGCGAGGGCGCGCTCACAGCGGCGTTTATCCCCCTCTTCAAGGAAAAGGAAAAGACCGCCAGCGAGGTCGAGATGTGGTGCTCGGCCAACGCCGTGATGTCGGCGCTACTGGTCTTTGCCGCCGGCGTTATTGGTCTGGTGCTGGTGGGGCTCTCAATCGCGCTAGCGACGGCGCAGTTCGACGCCAAGACGCGGCTGATGTTGGAGTTGCTGCGTGTGATGTTTCCCTACATGGGCCTCGTTTGCCTCGCAGCGGTGTTCATGGGCGTGCTTAACGCGCGCGGGCACTTTTTCATCCCGGCACTGGGCGCGGCGCTGCTAAACGTGGTGATGATTGCCAGCGTGTTCTTGGCGGCACCCAAGTTCGGAGCAAGGCTGGATGAACAAATCTTCGCCCTCGCCTTCGGGGTGTTGGTGGCGGGGGTGGCGCAAGCGGCTTTTCAGCTGCCGTCGCTCCGGCGCGAGGGCTGGCGGCTTGCGTGGGTGACCCCGTGGCGTGACGCTACCGTACGTGCGGTCGTCACCAAGATGGGGCCGGCGATCGTCGGCGTGGCTGCGTTTCAGCTCAATGTGACGCTGGTGCAACTTGTGTCGTTCTGGGTGGATCCGGTCATAGTCGCGTCGTTCAGCTACGCGGTGCGGTTGATCGAGCTGCCGCAGGGTGTCTTCGGCATCTCGCTCGCGACGTATCTGCTCACCAGTCTGTCTGGCTTGGCTGCGGAGAAAAAGCTGCCGGAGTTTCGCACGACGTTAGGGCAGGGGATGGCTTATCTCATCCTCATTAACAGCTTGGCCGCCGTGCTGTTGTTGTTCCTCGCGGAACCCATCGTGCGGCTGCTTTTCGAGCGTGGCGAGTTTGGTCCCGAATCCACGCAACGCGCAGCGCTGGCGTTGCAATGCCTCGCGCCCGGTCTTGTGGCCTTCTCAATGGTGAACATTCTCGCCCGCGCCTTCTACGCGCTGGGCGACACGCAGACGCCGATGAAGGTCAGCGTCTTTTGCCTTGGTGTGAACCTGCTGCTGTCCGTTGTGCTCCTGGAACCGATGCGTCAAGCGGGCCTTGGTCTCGCGAACACCATCACTTCCTGCCTGAACGTCTGGCTGCTGCTGCGTGCGTTGCGCAAGAAGCTCGGCACGCTGGAACTCGCCGAAGTGAAACGCAGCCTCAAGCCGGTGCTTGCCGCGTCTATCGTAGTGAGCATTCTCGCGTGGCCCGGCTACAATGCGTGGGACAGGCAATTTGGCCACACGACATTGCTTGCGAAGCTGGGCGCGGTCTTTGTGCCCGCCATCCTAACCAGCCTGCTCTATTGGGCCGTGCTGTGGGCGGACAAGCTCCCGGCTGCGATGGAAGTGATGGAATTGATCAGAAAAAAACTGCGCCGCCCGCGCGCATAGTCGCGGTCGGGCGGGCGAGCGCTACAAATTTCTGGTTGAGCCAAGCAGCCAGGGACTTCCTGCGCCGTCTCCAATTCGCTTACTCTCCGACCAGCAACGGCACGCTGAGGAACGCCGGCACGTAGCGGCGCTCGACGCGCGGGGCGCGCTCGGGCTTCGCAGTCGCCGGGGCCTTGGGCTGCGGCACGGGCTTGGGCAATGGCTTCTTGGCCGTCTCGATCAGGCCATTGGCGAATTCGATGACGTGGCCTTGATGGATGAGCCAATGCAGGTCGCTGCTAATGGCGGATTGCTCGGCGGTCGGCTCTGACACGGCGGGCGCGGCGGGCGGTTGGCCTTCCACGGGGGGCGGGATGGTGATGACCGTCGGTCCGGGGGCGAGCGTTTCGAGGATTTTGCGCCGCGTGCACTTGGGCGTGGCGTCAATGCACTCGATGAGCTTGCGCAGGTTCGGCGAGACCGGAGTGGCCTCCATGTCGAGGTAAGTCGGGCGGGCGACGCTGACGTGCGTGATGGTCTTGTTGACCTTGAAGAACTGGAGGCCGTGCCGGCTGAACTGCGTGCAGAGGGTGTTGACCAGCTTGAGCGGGAAACGCACCTGATCCTCGACCACGAGGTTGAAGATGCGGCGGATGATGGGCGAGGACTGGCCGACGTTCGCCCCGAGCAGCGTGTGGGATTCGACGGACTTGAAGAGGTTCGGCAGGTGCGTGGCCTTGAAGTGGGCTTCGACCTCGGCGCGCGTGTTGAACTTGAGCGCCTCGGGGACGTTGAGTGCGGTGAACTCGGTCTTGAAGCTGGATTCTTCGACCCACTGCTTTACCACGGCCTCGTCGCGCACGATCTTGACCCGTGCCTTGAAGGCCTCGAAAGGCATCCGAGCGAACCGCTCGGTGTGGAGCTTGTGCAGCTTGGTCTGGTAGTCGTGGTAGTTCGGCGGGCCCAGGACGACACCGCTCATGCCGCACTGAGCCACGAAGGTGTAGGTACCTTTGGGCGCATCACCGGCGATTTTTTCGGTCGAGTAGAAGGTGCCGAAATGGCGGTTGAGCAGGTGCGCGGTCACCTCCGCCTCCGATAGCCAGAGAGTGTCGTCGAGCGAGCACAGGAAGAGCGGCGCGGCCACCGTGTCGCCGGTCTTAATGACGCTGAAGGTGATGGCAAATCGGTCGGGCTTCTTGAGGATGAGGTGCGCGATATCGAAGATGGGATACGCGCGACCCGTGAGCTTGATCTGGCGCGCGAGACCTTCCACACCTTTTTCCTCGGGTAGGAGGTTCACGTCGAAATCCGGCAGCGGCGCTGAAGGCTCGCGCCGCGGTTCGTCACGGCGGTCATCCCGGTTACGGCCACCTCGAAACGGACGGTCGCGGCGGTCCCCCCCGGGGCCGGAGCGCGGCCCACCGTCGCGGCGTGGGCCACCGAAACCTTCCCGACGCGAGCCGCCCCCGGGGCCGTCGCGGCGGGGCGGGCGGTCGCCGAACGGGCGGTCACCGCGGCCTTTGCGCGCGCCGCCACCGGCTTCCTCGTCGCCCCGGATGTGGGCGTAGCGGTTGGTGTCGGTGCTCTGCTTGGCCCACGCGGGGAGCAGTTGCATTTCCAAATCCAATTCGGTTTCCGTCGGTTGACTCATGAGCAAGGCGGCGTCGGTTGATGCGCCGGATAAAAGCGTCGGGGACAATGGGCCGCTGCCGGGAGGAATGCAAGCGTCGCGACGTTGCGTTTGCCTTGTGAAATCAAGTGTCTCCGCCCAAGTATCCCGACTGGATGTGCGTGGCGAATTACCTCCGCTCCAAGAGCCCGCGCACCAGCCCGGTGCCGAACCACTGCGCCATCAATTCCATCGAGGGTGGATTCGCTGGCCCTGCATATCTCGGCAGCGCCTATGGGCCCTTCGCCATCAACGGCGACCCCAGCCGGCCGGACTTCTCCGTGCCTAACGTCGGCCAGACCAGCGCCACCGAGGCCCGCCGCCTCAGCGACCGCACCGCGCTGCGCCAAAACCTTGACACGCTGGAGCGCGCTTTCGACAAGGAAGGCGAGCTCGGCGCGCTCGACCAGTTCGAGTCGCAAGCCGTCACGCTGCTTACGAATCCCAAGACCCGGGACGCCTTCGACCTCGCCAAAGAAGACGACCGTACGCGCGACCGCTGGGGACAACAGCTTCTCCTCGCGTGCCGCCTGGTTGAGTCAGGCGTCGAGATCATCCACAGCAACCTCGACGGCCCCCTATGCGGCACCGCCGGCAACAACTGGGGCGACCACGCCGTCAACGCCCACGTCTTCACTCACGCCGCCTGTTCCAGAGTCACGTCACTTGGCAGTTTCAAGCCGGTCTCGTCCAGCTTGGTCAGCAGCTCGGAGACGACGGCCGTGGTGTCGGTCTTGTCGAAGCGGGCTTGGTAGTTGAGGAGGATGCGGTGGTTGAGCACGGGCGGCGCGACGGCTTTCACGT
>Ga0194116_10002460_pt1 | contig 23932 bp, 27 predicted proteins | sample TA2MahsurfametaG_4_FD_148617 | JGI IMG/M metagenome (GOLD analysis project Ga0194116, IMG submission 148617) | Freshwater microbial communities from Lake Tanganyika, Tanzania - TA2015008 Mahale S9 surface | ecosystem: Environmental > Aquatic > Freshwater > Lake | place: Tanzania: Lake...
GAGCCAGCGCTCACAGGTCGCCTCGTCCGAGAGGTTATAGGCATGTTTGAGATACAAGAGCCCGGCCATCAAACGGATCGGTAGCGCGGGTCTCCCCGCACCCACTGGCGCCGGTGGCAATGTCGCCGATACCGCCCCTTCGATCTCTATCCACGACATCGCCCGAGTCAATTTCGCCAGCGGATGCGAGAGATCAATCAGCGCATCAAGCCGTGCTCGAAAGAGCTCCTGGCTCAGCGCCTCCGCCCCTTCACTCGCCGTGCTCAGATGCCGCATCACAGTGCTCCGGTTTTGCCAGAAAACTGCTCCAATATTATCAATTTCTGGCAATCCAAACACGTCTCGTTCAATCAAAAACATCTGGAAAATAAGGGCTAAATGAATTGTTCAGGGGCGACTCATTATAAAATACCCTCGGTAGGTTCTTGCGCCCACCATAAATTCTGCAAACTTCATTCGTTTATCGCTATGCGAACTTTTTGAACAATCTAAATGCAAAGTAGAATTTTTAAACTTGATGGTGAAAAACAATTTCCCAGCAGACTACGCTCGCAATCTGTTTAGACTAAAGTGGAAAAAAATAGGCGGTCATTCCGTTGAAAGATGACCGAATGAGCTAGAACGAAGCCAAACACAATAGTCGCAACCGCATTAAATTGCAGATCGTCAGGGGGAAAGAATGCGACTCTTCAACACCGCGACAATTCGGTCGCAGGCGTTTCCGTCACCAAACGGGTTTGGAGCCTGACACATTGAATCATATACCCCCCTGTTCACAACGAGTTCCGTGACGGCGGAAGTAATTCGATCGGTATTGGTGCCAACCAGCCGCACTACACCGGCGCTGACAGCTTCCTCGCGCTCTGTGGTCTCACGCATTAATAGGACTGGCTTTCGCAGAGCAGGCGCTTCCTCTTGAATACCACCAGAATCAGTTAAAATTAAGTAACACCTTCTCATAAGATATACAAATGATAGGTAGTCCAGTGGTCGTAGCAGAAACACGTTTGATAGACCGGTAAGGAACCTTGTAACCGGCTGATAGATATTTGGATTAGGATGCACGGGATAAATAATATCTACGTCGTCACGGGTTTCTGCAATTCGTCGTATTGCGGCACAGATGCTATCGATTCCCGCCCCATAACTTTCTCTTCTGTGCCCAGTTACTAAAATAAGTTTCCGTTTCTCATTCAAAAATTTAAACTTATCGTCCAGAGCATCTGAGGTCTCGGGAGTTCTATCAATAATAGAACCAACGTCGTGTAGCGCATCGATTACCGTGTTTCCAGTAACGTAGATGTCGGTGTCTCTCTTGCCTTCTCGAATTAAATTTCGTCTTGCCCCATCCGTTGGACAAAAATATATGGTGGAAAGTGCGTCTGCCACTAGCCGATTCCCCTCTTCTGGCCACGGTGACATCAGATTTCCGGTACGAAGCCCAGCTTCAACATGCCCGACGGGGATCTGCCGATTAAAAGCCGATAAACAGGCCGCCAACGTTGATGTCGTGTCACCGTGTACTAATACCATGTCTGGCTTAAAGTCGGATAGAATCGGGTCTAATCGCTTTACCACGTTAACTATCAACGTGTTTAGGCCTTGATTAGGTTGCATAACGTTAAGATCATAGCTCACCTTTATGCTGAACAAGTCAAGCACTTGATCCAGCATCTCGCGATGCTGGGCCGTTACACACACCCTAGAGTCGACGCCGCTCACCCGAAGTAACTTGTTACATAACGGCGCCATCTTTATCGCCTCCGGCCTAGTTCCAAAGACGGTTAGTATTCTCATTATATTTCCCGACGTCTCTGAATATTACGGTAGTGACTTGATTGGCTTGTGAAAACCTAAAGTTAATCTTCTTGATAAAATTAACGCACTTTATCGGAGGAGTCTTAAACGCAGGTGCTGCGCGATAGAGACGCCTACATCGGATGAAAAGCGATAGTACGCGATCGTAGTCGACGGTTCTATAACAGGTACCCCTTAAGCCATAAGCATGGCTGTAACGGACGAGATAAAAGTTTGCCGCTATTGGCTAAGGCAATTCGATAAGCTTCATCAACTCGGTCTGGAGCTTCATCATCTCGGTCTGGAATAGAAAAACCGGATCATAAGGCAGCTCAGGCGCGCATCGTGCCCCAGATACAAACTCAACAGATACCGCGGTAATCAAAAGGTGCTCGACACCCTCCTCCCTAAGTTCCCGTAGAACACCAACATTATCGCTGACAACTGGAATTGACCCAAAATAGAGCGTTTCAAACAGTTTCGAAGATGCAGAGTAACGCTGATTCACCGACTTATCACTATACAAGCAAAGGGAGTATTTACAGCTTGAAAGGACCTCCGCCACGCCAGCTCCATCAAGTTTTTCCTTTAATACCACGCCCACAAGCTTTGCCGACTGCAGCCACGCGAAATCTGCGTCTTGTAACCCGAAGCAATGAATTTCAAGGTTGTTTTCGATCGCGAACTTGTGTGCTCTTAAAAAATCCTCTCCATTATTGAGATTTCCGACTAAAGCAATAACATTTCTCCTGCATTTTACTTGCATTGTAATATAATTATTGATGATTGGCTTGTTTTTTACTACTAGAACTTTATATCCGATACCTCGCTTAATTAAAAACTCTTTCCGCAGATTTGAGGATATTAAAACTATATTCTTACTCCCAATAATTTTTTTCAAGAATAATACTTTGAATAATTGCTTGCAAAAGCCAGGGATTATACGCCAATTCCTAAAGAACTCTCCGCGTGCCCCACGCAATCTATATGAGAACTCGCTTGCCCAGGCTAAAAAGGAAATGCTGTATAGTTCCAGCGCATGTACGGCAATGGGTTTCTTATAAAACAACAGACGGAATAACGTCTTAAAGGGCGCCGAATCGCTCACCAGCAAGATTCCTCGTTCCCTTAAACGTTGTTCTAACCTAAGATGTCGGGCCAGATTTTGCCCTGTGAGCGCGTGCGCTTCTGGAATCACAAATCTTTGCATAACATCGCGTTTTCTAAGTTTCGCATACTAACTCTAACTTCAGAGGCATTACGTCAGTCGTTCCTGAACATTTCGCTTTCACGCGGGCTGCAAGCCGAATTCTCGGTTTGGCAGACCAAAGATTCCGGTGAAGAGACGCAACATCGAGGCCCAAAAAAGTGCGATCCAGCGCAGCAACCAGCGCAGGTTGTAGCCAGCGGCGCACGAGAGGACGTGCAAGGCATCACCGAGCGCGCCTTTTGAGCCGATTTCGGCGTAAGCGACAGTCGTCCTTCAAATGTCCGATGACAGGCTTAACGGCCTGGCGACGTTTGACCCACGACCATTGACGTCGGGTGAGTCGTTTGGGTTTACCGCAGTGCAAAATCTCCACGCCTTCGAGACTGCAAGCACCCCCGCCAGCTTCGCCCGCGAAACCTTCCGGTTCCATGCAATCGTTCCGTCAACCGACAACGCGCAGACTTGGAAAACGTTTTTGGCCAGATCAATACCGACGATCGAGATGTTCATCTTTGCCTCTCCCCATGTTGGTAAAGTTCCTGTGAACTCTACCCGTGCCTGCCGAAACAGGCTGGTGATGGGGTGTCCATCTCATCGTTACATTATCGCGAGGAAACCTGAGGTTGCGGCGCAAGCGTCCATGGCGTCACGTCTCGGCCGTCCACCGCAACCCGAAGCGTCCCGCGGGTGGACCGAACGATGTCTGGGGCATGGACTTTGTGGCGGATCAACTGGTCGATGGGAGACGGATCAGGACGTTGACGATTGTCGATCTTTTCACGAGGGAATGCCTCGGGATCGAAGTCGGATTCAGTCTGCGTGCCTAAGATGTCGTCACCGCGCTGAACCACTTGAAATATGACCGAGGATCACCGAATCGAATTTCTTGTGACAACGGGTCGGAATTTTCAGGGGGCATGATGGACCAGCGGGCCTACAGCAATCATGTGGAAATCGATTTCAATCGACGGGGCAAGCCGACGGATAACGCCATCGTCGAATCGTTCAACGGTCGATTTCGCGAGGGGTGTCTGAACACTCACTGGTTCCATTCACTTGATGACGCGAAAGCGAAGATTGATGGTTGGAGATGGGATTACAATGAGAGGCGTCCTCACCGATCTCTCGAGGGTCTAACCCCTCGGGAATTCGCTGATCAGACCAGGCAACAAGGTGTCGCAAACTCGCAGTCTTAACTGTCCGGTTATTGGGGGCCTGTCAAACAGCACACGATTAAAAACCTACCCTGTCCACGGAAACGGAGCAGCTCCATCTCGCTTCATATAACACACTTGAGCCACTTCGTTACTCAGAAATCCATCGAACGACTGAGCGTTCGTGTAACCAACATCTAATCGTGAGAGAAATAAATTATCTTCGATCCCGTAAACTCAAAACGAAAAGGAACAAATAGATATTCTGCGAGGGCCGCCCGAATGCCCGCATGCGCCTCTGGCGGGGCGAAAAAAAGCATAAAACCCCCTCCGCCAGCGCCCAAAAGCTTTGCGCCAATGGCGCCACTCTCTAGTCCTCGGGAGCAAATCGAATCGATAGTGGGGTTTGAGATACTGCCCGTCAAATTCCGTTTCAAGGCCCACTGGTCGTTCAGCAACTCACCAAACCGATCAAGCGACGCCCCAGGACTCTGCAGATAGAAAATAGCACGCTCGCAAATCTCGGTCATTTTATTTAGTTCGTTAGTCCGGTCGGGTGTGACCGCGATTTGCTCCTTGGCCACATCCGAAGCCGTTCTTGAAAACCCTGTGAAACACAGGAGCAGTCGCTCCTCAAGGGTCCGTAAACGCTCGCGAGAAATGATGACCGGGTCCACGTTAATCTGATCTGCTCGATTGAACCGAATGACGTTCAGCCCACCGAACGCCGCAGCCACTTGGTCTTGCGATCCCACGGATTCGCCAATGCTTTCCTGTTCAACATGAATCGCCTGAAGCGCTAGTTCTCGCTTGGTAGGCATGTAGTGGCCTAGGGAGTGCAGCGCGTGCAACAAACCCACTGAGAAACTCGAGCTCGAACCAAGCCCAGACCTAGCGGGCAAATCTGACGAGTGGACGATATCGAGCGCGGTCTTGATGCCGAGATACTTTACGCATTCCCGGACAGCGGGATGTTGTATCTCATCGATTGACCGCGTCTCCTCTTTCAGGTGATACCTAACCCTATAATTGAACGGAAAAAATGGCGGTAACTCACGAACCGTGAGAAAATTATACTTGTTTATAGTCGCACTGAGCACCACCCCGCCCTGTTGCTTGTACCAAACAGGGTAATCGGTGCCACCACCAAAAAAAGAAATCCGGAGGGGAGTTCTGCAAATAATCATATCTTTTCAATCCGGCGGACCATGTTGAAATGTCTCCCGATACCAACTCACGGTTTTCGCCATACCCTCTTCCAGCGACGTTGAAGGGCTCCAACCGGTCAATCGCTTTATCTTTGAAATATCAATCAGTCGCTTTGGAATCATTGTTGGCTGACCGGAATCAAACTGGATCGAAACATCCTTATATTGCGCAGCGTTCAATATCACCGCTAACACATCCCGAATGGTTACGGGCTCTCCGGAGCCAATATTGATTTGCTCGAAACCGTCTGTTCTCGCAAACACAGAGAGCAGGCCATCAACGAAATCTTCAACATAAAGAAAGTCCTTGACGTCACGTCCATCACCCCAAACCTTGAATGGATTCGCCCTCTCGACGGCACGCCGCAGAAGCGCTGCAATGACCTTCGATTCGTGCCGAGTAAATTTATCATATGGGCCGTATAAATTTGCTGGCCGAACCACAAGCGATGACATCGGCGAACTGATCTTCGTAGAGTACATCTCACACATTACTTCCGAGAAACGCTTCATCCAACCCACGACGAAGTACTTCTCAAAAAACTCGTTGTTCACGTCATCTTCTTTAACCGGAAAATCTACGGCCGGGTAGACCGTATTCGAACTGATAAAGCAGAACTTCTTTACGTTATTTTCGTATGCTGCCGCGAGCATCTGTGCATTCATGATTACGTTCGGCGTAAGGTGTACCAACGGCGTCTTTTCTATCACCGCTGCGCCCGAGCTGTTTGCAGCTGCCATGAAAACGAAATCAATGTCTTGCATCGCTCGCCGGCACTCCGCCGGTTGCGTTAGATCAGCATAAATATACTCAACCGAATTTTCCTGATGTTGCGGAGGGCGGTTAAAAAGCGTGCCGCGAACGTTCGCCCCCACACCGACCAATCGCTTTACGAGATGGGTGCCAACGAATCCCGCCGCACCCGCGACGAGAACCCGTTTGTTATCAAAGTAATCTGAGGAAAACACTACTCATTCACCTCTTTCATCTCGGACCGACAGGATCGGTTCCTTGATCGGCCACCAGATATTATAAGTTGAATCGTTCCAGACAATAGTGAACTGCCCCTTCCGATCGTACTCAGTCGACTGCTTGTAATGAAATATCGCAGACTCTGAAAGAACCACATGACCGTTGCCAAACTTCGGCGGTACCAATAGTTGCAGTCGGTTCGCATCAGACAAGGTGAAGCCTTGCCAACGGCGGTATTGCCTCGATTCGGGGTCATTATTGATCACGACTAAATAAAAACAACCGTGAAGGCAAGAAATCAGTTTCCATGTCTGGTGATCGCCGTGAATACCCCGAAGGACATGCTGTCGAGAAAACGAGATGTCATCTTGGATGAAATCCACATCAATGCCGGCCTCCCGATACAAGCGTTTGTTATATGTTTCCACATAACTTCCGCGATAATCTTCAAAATTGGTCGGAGGACTAACCAACAATACTCGATCCAGATCAGTGTTCTGCACAATCATATTCGTCCTCCTTACCAACAGAAACGCACAGCCGTTTTGAGCCACATTTCTCTCTTGGCCATCTCGTCGACGGCCGGCACTAATCACACTCAGGACGCGCCGACAACACCGCCGTGCCAGACCAGCATCTCCACAGGGCGAAAGAGCGCCGCGCGATGAAAATGACCTATTGGAGGCGGCCACGCTCCATTGAGCAATGCCGCCGCTTCCTCCCACTCTCCACCATGCAGTGAACAACAATGGCCCCGGAATTACAATCGACGCGGCCGGGTTACAGGCCCACAACCAGATTTCGCAATCATCCCGTCCAGCCAGAGGTCGATCATCGACCGGCCATTGAATTCTCCGAGATACGCGCGAAGTAATTGTGCGCGTCATGGAGACTTGGGAGCGTGTGCCATTTTTTCTGAGTCAATTCGCTGTCGAGTCCCAAGCCAAGAACAACCCCCACCCCAGCTGCAATTCCCGCTTCGATGTCTGACTGTTTATCACCGATTAGTATCGAGTTAGCCAAATCGATATCAAGTTCGCGTTGCGCACGAAGCAGCATTCCAGGGGCCGGCTTTCGGCAATCGCTATGGCGCCGGTATTCGCCCAGTCCGTGCTCAGGATGAAACGGCGAAAAATAAACGGCATCAATCCTGCATTGCCGGTCGATGAACTGAGCGGCGATCCAATCCATCAAGCGGTGAAAATCCGCCTGACTGTAGTACCCGCGCCCGATTCCCGCTTGGTTAGTGATTACAACAACGAGGTAGCCGAATTCTGCGGCAGCGCGAACAAGATCAAAAATGCCTTCGACGAACTCGATCTCTTCGGCCCTATGCACATAGCCCCGATCAACATTGATTACGCCGTCGCGGTCAAGGAAGAGGGCAGGCCTGGTCATACTCGACCCGCGAAAAGTTCATTCGCACGGAGATACTCATCGGGGACCCCCATATCAATAAAAAGCCCGCGAGAGCGAAAGACGTCGAAGTGGATCCTTGACAGGGCTTTCTGGAAGTAGTCTCGCTCAATTGAGAACGGCGTATGCAGCGGAAAAGAATCTAATTGGTGATTACCAAAGACGTAACAGCCGGCATTGATCAACCCCGGCCCGCAAACCCCTTTCTCAGTAAATCCGACAACGCGCCCACCCTCAAGCAACAGCCGACCGAAGTTTGCGGTGTCTTCAACCTCTCGCGCAACGAGGATCGGACGGCGATGGGTCTGCCACATCAATTCCAAGTCAGCCGCCTCGATATCTAAAAACGTATCACCGTTGAATATAAGCGCGTGATCGTTCACGCACTGGGTTAGCCCAAGACGAATCGCCCCACCGGTACCAAGAGGCTGCTTCTCACTAACATAGGTTATATCGAGCGCCCCAAATCGTGAACCGAAGTGACTGACGATCTGGTCCCCGCGATAGCCCACCGAAAGAACGACGTGCGTTACGCCCTTTCGCTGTAGTTCGGCCAGCAGGATCTCAAGGAATGGTCGACCTGCGACAGGTGCCATTGGCTTCGGCACATCCGAAACGAGATTTCGAAGGCGGGTGCCTAGACCGCCCGCCAAGACGATGGCCTCCACTAGTTATCGTTCCCGAAGATCGCTTCTTCGATCAAGCCGCACAAAATATGCCCAAGCACAGCGTGTCCCTCTTGAATCCGGGGCGTATCGGCACTGGGCACCTCAAGCAGGTGATCACATAGAGCACCGATCGGACCACCGCGGTTACCGACCAGCCCGATCGTTATCAATCCGCGCGCACGGGCCTCCTGCAGGGCATTCAGAATATTGAGCGATCTGCCCGACGTAGAATAAGCAATGAATACGTCCCGCCGCCGCCCGTGCGCCTGAACTTGCCGCGAGAATAAGCGCTCGAAGCCATAATCGTTACCGATCGCCGTGAGTATCGAGGTGTCGGTCGTCAAGGCAATCGCGGGCAACCCAGGCCTATCGAATGCGAAGCGACTTACGAGCTCACCGGCTATATGCTGAGCATCCGCCGCGCTACCGCCATTACCAGCAAGGAGGATCTTTCCTCCGGCACGTAAACACTCAACGCACCTCTCGGCAGCGGATTCAAGCTCGGCCTTCAACGAGCCGCAGTCACTGATTTTTCGGAGAATCTCCCGCGCCTCGTGCAGTTTGCTGTCGATGTAGTTGTTCTTCATCGTGTCGCCCTTGGAAATCCCACCCCTCAGGAGGGTGCGGTCAAAAAGAAGAATTTTTTCTGCGGATCAAACCCTTCGACAAACGATCGAGGACAAACAAACAACGCCAGAGAGAGATCCTTACTCGGGCCATTGCACCTTGGAATTTTCGCGGAAAGCTTGCTCGATAGCGCCAATTGGAGCTCGCCACATATCAATTGAGAGTACACCACCCGCTACCTGTAGCAGCCCAAGGGCCGCCAGCTGGAGATACTTACCCTCGTTTGTGAGACGAAGCAGCTCGTTTCGAGGGACGCGCAAAACCTCCAAGCTGCGCTCGCGCACAGCACCCACAATAGGCTCCGGAAACATCCCAAAAAACAAGTGATCTCGAATGTTTGAACGGTTCATCATAAGACGAAAATTGCGCGCAAGCGGCAGGATGGCGCAAGCGAGACCAGTCTCCTCCGCAATTTCTCTCCTCACTGCCGCTAATGGAGTTTCGGGCGGCTCTACACCGCCCGCCGGAGTTTCCAACGTGAACATCTCCAGATTTGGGCGATATTGACGAACCATCACGAAACGATCGGATTGGTCTAGTAGGCAAGCGATAACCGAATCTGGTCCGGTGATTCGATAGTAAGGCGGGTCGTGTGATTCGTTAGCGCTTGCCTCTTCCAAAGAAAAATAAGGTGTTTTCAGAAGAGGTAAAAACGGACCGAACACCATAACAAGACTATCTAATCAGAAAGCGATTGCCTTCGCGGCTAACACGAGTTCGCCAGTACTCGAGCAAATCTCGCATTGTTTGATCGAAAGAGATGACCGGCCCCCAACCCGTGTGTTTTCTGAACTTAGTCGTATCTGGCACTTGAAGGTCAGCGTCGATGGGACGAAGCCGATCCGGATCAACTTCCACCCGTAGTTCATTCTTTAGGTGAGACAGACCGATTAAATGGTTAAGGATGTCGCCAACGGTAGCGGTGTACTGACCGCCGATATTGTAATAGCCGCCGGCTTGAGGATTAATAGTCACCAATAGAAAATAAGCACGTACAGCGTCTCTCACATCCGCGATAGTTCGCAGGCTTGCTAAGTTTCCAACCTTGATCACCCGCGGACCGAAACCCGCCTCGGCGAGCGCAATTTGCTTCGCAAAAGATGACTCAGCGAATACGTCCCCTCTCCGCGGGCCCGTGTGCGTAAACATCCGGGTGGTCATGACTGTCATGTTGTGGGCCTCAGCGTAGAAACGCCCCACCAGATCGGTCCCCACTTTTGAGATCGCATATGGCGAGGCCGGGTGGAAACCGCAGTCCTCGTCGATAGGGAGCTTCTCGCGCGAGACCCGGCCGAAAATCTCCGACGAGGCACATACATGGACCACCGCGTGGGGACAGCGCTGCCGCACCGCCTCGAGCACCCGCGTGGTGCCCTGGACATTTGTATCGAGCGTGTCGAGGGGCGCATCGAAACTGGTCTTCGGGAAACTCTGCGCCGCCAGGTGGAAAACATAATCCGGGCGACTCTGGGCAATGGCCTTGTCGACGGAAAGCGTATCCCGCAAGTCTGCATAGACGAGCGACATGCGATCATTCCGATTGGCCCTGTCGAGCAGATGGCCAATGTTGTCGAGCGGACTTCGCCAGCGGAGCATGCCAACAAGGTGCCAGTCGGTTTGCTCCAGCAGGAAGTCGGCGAGGTGTGAACCGACCATGCCGGTAATGCCCGTAATGAATGCAGTGGTCATGGTGCTCTGCACTAGTCGTTAAAGTAGTTCTGTTTGCTCAGATACTCTTCCCTATTCTGCTGGAACCAGTTCCAAGTCTCCTCGAGTCCCTGCCGAAGGGAAGTCGCGGGTTTGTAGCCGATCCACTCCCTCGCCCGGGAGATATCCATCACCCGGCGCGGGAAGCCGGCGGGCTTTGTCGCGTCGAACGCGAAATCGAAGTCGATGAACTCGCGAAGCGTCTCGACGAGTTGGCGGATACTGTACCCGACACCGCTGCCCAGATTGACGAAATCGCCACGGGTGCCGTGGTAAAGGGCCAGGATCGTCCCCATCGCGACATCCCGGCTGTAGGCGAAGTCGCGGATGGCCGAGCCGTCACCCCAGACGACGACGGGCCGTTCCCCGCGGTGAATACGCATCATGAGCGTGGGAATCACCATCGCGTTGTCGGGATCAAAATTATCACCGGGACCGTATACATTGCAGGGGCGCACCACGGCCCAATCGAGCCCGTACTGCTCGCGGTAGGCCTGGAGTTGCAACTCGGCCATGCGCTTGGCCCAGCCGGGGAACATGTCCATCGGTGGGCCGTCACGGTTCTCTGTCTCGACGAAGATCTCGGCGCTGGCGTAGGCACCGATGGAGCTGGTGTAGACTAGTCTGCTGACTCCATTACGCCGGGCCGCTTCAAGTACGTTCGTGTTGAACATCATCAGGGGCACAAAGAAACTCGCAGGCCTTGACTTCGTAACCTCGATGGAACCCTTGATACCGGCAACGTGGAAGACGCAGTCCATGCCCTGTGTCTGGTCCAGACAAAAGGCAAGATCGGTCAGGTCACCGTAGACGTGTTCGACCTCCGGATGTATGCGCACACGATCGAGTGAGACCACACGGACCTTTGCACCGGCAGCAACGAGGATCCGGGCGATCTCGCGGCCGATGAGGCCGGTGCCGCCTGTGATGAGGCAGTTGGCGCCAGCAAAACTTTCAAGGATCTCGCTCATAGTAGCCTCGACTTTAGATCACTCGACTACGAAGTAGGACGTTCTGGACGTGTACGGGAATCTCTTCAGGCGAATGTTGTTCAAGCCGAAGACCTCCATGAGTGCAACCGTCTCGCCCGGGGAGTCGGGATCGTTCAACTCGTCGAACCCGAGGATGCTTCCTTTAATCAGTCTGGGCTTTATGGCCTCCAGACAGACCTTAGTAGGCGCGTATACGTCGAAGTCAAAGTAGGCGAGCGCAACGATAGTTTCCTGGTTCCTAGCAAGGTAGTCGGGCAAAGTCTTAGTGGCATCACCGGCTACCAGTTCGAACTTGCGCAAGTGCCCGAGCGGGTTGTCCTGCTCCTGGAAGGAGAGAATCTGATCTAGGTACGACTGGTAATGATCAGTGACCTTCAGGTGGCCGACGCGCATCATGTCGGAAGAGCCGTCCTCAGAGTCGATCTTGGGAAATCCGGAGAACGTGTCGAAGCCGATGATCTTTCGATGGCGGTTGAAAGGTTCGTAGATTCCACGCAAGGCCGCAAACTGGGCCAGATTCGGTCCCCAGCGGGTACCGAATTCCATGATGACTCCCATGACATCCACGATTTGCCGATAGATGTGATCCATGAAAAGCAGTCTGGAAAGCGTCTTCGAATTAATAAAAAGGCCAAGATTAGAGAGAATCTGGTCATCGGGTATCGGACAGTTACGAAAGTGCTGCGCAAACCTCAACCTCGAATCCGTCTCATGAGTGCTCGCATAGGTCTTGATGCCATAGTCATTTGCGGTATCCTGCATGGGACTCTCTCGATAAGTGTTCATGTTGAGCGGGAACGAATATAAGCGGGCACGGCTCTGGCGCCGTCGAACGCGATGACCCAGGCCCAGTATCGAAGACGCCCCTCCACGAGGTCGAAGGCGAATCGGCCCCTAGGGTCGCTGGATCGCACTAGACGCACCGGCTTAACCGGTTCGCCATTCCTAATGAACTCTGCGAGCTCGTGTGGGCTCGGCGACATGCGCATGGGGTTGGCGAGTGCCTGTTCCAAAGTCTGGTACACCTTCCTCGCACCCTCGCCATCAACACTAACGCGAATGGCCTGCGGATCCACCCACTCGGGCTCACTGGAACACACTCTGTCGATAAGTTGCCGGTCACCTATCTCCAACTCGAAATCGGCGGAGGCCGCGTTCTCCCGAATGTGGTCGGGATTAACTGACTTCGGGATGACCACGACCGAGGGCTGGGAAATCAGCCAGTTCAGGGCTATCTGGGCAGGCGACCGTCCGTACTTCGCCGCCAGCGTATAAAGCAATTCCAGGCGCTCATCGCCATCCGTGTTGCGCCCCTTGTCCAAAGGGCTGTACGCGATGACGATCACATTGTGTGTACGACACCAAGGAAGGGTGTCGGACTCGATGAACCGATCGAAGAGATTGTATTCGCACTGATTACTGAGGATTGTGCATTCACGTAGAGCGGACTGTGCCGCCCTCATCTCGCGCGCTGAGAAGTTGCTGAGACCGACATACCTGACCTTGCCGGCTGCGACGAGATCTTCCATTGCACGAATGGTCTCTGCTATCGGCACCGATGGATTTGGCCAGTGGATCTGATAGAGGTCGATGTAATCGGTCTTCAGCCTCGTGAGCGACCGATCGGCGGCCTCTATCACCCGGGAATACTCGTGGTTCTCCGGAGAGAATTTGGTGGCGATGAAAAGTCGGTCACGCCTACCTTGGGCCACCCTTCCAACGATCTCCTCCGAGAGTCCCGCAGCATAGATCTCTGCGGTGTCCAGCAATGTGAGCCCGAGGTCGATGCCAAGTTCCAGGGCGGCCACATGTGCTGCAACCTGAGCAGAGTTCCTCGTAAACTCCCCCCCGATACCCATGCAACCCTGTCCGACCCTGGGAATCCGCTCGCCCGAGGCCAGCTCGAGCATCTTCATAGGGGTTTCCAGACCACAATCGACCAGCCTTCGTGGTACATGCCTCCGAAGGGAACGCGGGTGATCTTGTCGATCTCCACCTTTCCGTGCTTCTCCAGCAGCAGAAGGCTGCTCAGGTAATTCCTGAGGTAGTTCCGGCGATAGTGGTACTTACTGGCTAGGTAGTCGAGAAGCAGACGCGTGCCGTATAGCTCGTGAATTGGCTCGACGTTAACGCAGAGTGCAGGGCTCTTGCTCATCAGGAACTCCAGAAACCGTCCGTGCTTCTCTCCGACCTGCTCCAGCCCGCCGAAGGTAAGCACGACACTCCCGGGCGGGATCTCGAGAGAGTAATCGGGATCGAAGAAATCGAAGCGTCTGCCCGAGCAACTAATACCCTTATACTCAGCAATCTTACCGATAATCTCTACGGATGAGGACGCCCAGTCGAGGCCGTGAAAGTAGGTAGCAGTACCGCCGAGAATCTCATTCATGGCAACGATGTTGTGCCCAGGTCCACACGCGAACTCAAATATGTGGGGACGGTCGCGAAGGAATTTGAGTGTGATGTAAGAGCGCAGCACCTGGAAGAAGTCGTACTGGAAGCTGGGGTTCGTTGTTGCGATGAAGCAGCCGTTGTACCTGCTGATGGATGAACCCCGGTAATACTTTGGCACCAATGATGACGTGTCAAAGCCGCTGTCGACGAAGTCAACCAAATTTTCTGCCCAGCCCTTGTTCCACTTGTCAAGCCTGAAGGAGCCCGACGAATCGAGAGCGCCGTCCTCGAGTCGCTGCAATATCTCCAGCACGCAATTCTCGGACTCTGTGCGATCGAGCTCACGGTACGAAAAATCGAACGCGCCCACGACCTGCTCTAGGCCCTGCTGGAGCTCCGACCTCTCGTCGCCATATTCTCCAAATGCATCTAGAAAATCGGCGGCTTCGAGTCGTGACTTCATGGAGCATCCTTCATCGGCTGAGGTCATGAGGTGCGCGAAAACGCGCGACGATCGAGTTAGCATCGAGATGGCCGGTTTTCCGTAGGTGGTCACGGTCTCCCGATGCGTAGTGGTACGAAGGGGCGGCGTGGATCGCTTTCAGGGGAGCCCTGAATCCGTTCGACGCGATGATCTCACCCATCACGCTCGCTATTCCCCTAGCGTAGGACTCCTCGACGGTATAGACGGCAGTAGCCTCACGAAGATAGGCCCTGAGGGGCTCCTCGCCTGCCTTGCACGGTGCGAAAAGGTCGATCAGCGTCACCCTATCACCAAGGCTCTCCTCTATCTCCGGCAACGCACGCACGATCTCATGAACGATCGAACCCGTCGAGATCAGGAGAACGCTGCCACCCGAGCGCGCAACCGAGAAACCCTTTTCGACGTCGAAGTTCTCAGCCAGTTCGAGTGTCGGGAATACGCCTTTCTCGATACGAATGTAGTGGGGTTGACGAGAGTCAACCACATGTTCTGCGAAGACCCGGGTGTTCACCGGATCGGATGAGTTCAGGATCGCGAGGCCGGGGATCGTAAGCACTGCGGGCAGGTCCTGGAGGCCGTGGTGGGTGGGCCCGTCCGTGCTATAGGTGAACCCTGCACCTACACTGACAACATTTACAGGCAATTGCATCGCAGCCACGTCAAGCGTCAGCTGCTCCATCACCCGGAGGCTGACGAAAGGACTGATACCATAGGCAAATACGATTTTCCCGCTCGCGGCGAGACCGGCTGCGACACCGATCATGTTCTGCTCGGAGATTCCTATGTTGATGTAGCGCTCCGGCATCGACTTCTCGAACTCCTGGAGGGCGAAGGCGCCGTGGTCGGCGCTGAGGAAGACGATCCTCGCATCGTCCTTGGCCACTTGGACGAGTCTCTCGAAAAATGCATCGCGCATGTCGACGTTCATTAGGCGCCCCCCGACCGGTTACCCAGTTCGGCCATCGCGGAAATAAACCGTGCATGGTCGATGGCGCCATGGTGCCACTTGGCCTCGTTCTGCATGAACGAGACTCCCTTACCCTTGACCGATCTCGCAATCACCATCGTCGGCCGGCCGCCGGTCTTGGCAAAATGGTATCTCCAGGTTTCGCCCAGAGCAGACAAATCGTGCGCATCGACGAGCCGCACGTCCCAGCCGAAAGCCAACCACTTGTCAGCGAACGGTTCCAGCCGATTGATGTCCTCAGTCGACCCATGCGTGATTAACCCGTTGCGGTCCACGATTGCGCACAGGTTGTGTAACCCGTGGTGGGCCGCAAAAAGGGCCGCCTCCCATACTGAACCCTCATAGCACTCCCCGTCTCCCATCAGCACCACAGTCTTCCGGTCTTTTCCGTCCATCCGGTCGGCGAGAGCCATGCCGCTTCCGACGGGAAGACCGTGGCCGAGGGACCCCGAGATGAACTCGACACCCGGTATACGGGGGTCCGGGTGTTCTCCGAGCAGTCCGCCCTGGTTCAGGCGATGGAGTTCATCCCTCGGAAAGAAGCCGAGGTCCGCAAGGACAGCGTAGAGCGCAATGCCGGCGTGACCTTTGCTCAGGAGAAAACGGTCTCGACCGTCCCATGATGGGTTTTTCACATCGAAGGCAAGCACGCGTGCGTGGAAAAGGCTGACGAGGATATCTACGATCGAGTAGGCGCCGCCGATATGACCCTTTCCGGCCTTGTGGATGGCCCGCAGTATGTCTATGCGAATACGACGGGCCGTTTCCTGCAGTTCGATGGAGTCAGTCAATGTTCCTATCCCGACCTAGAATGGTCCTTTGAAGTGCTTATAATAATCACGCATCGACTGCTTCGGTGGCAGCGGGACGCCGTGTTCCCTCCTGCCGATGTGCAGCCGGGCAGCGGCATCGACCAGATCGTAGACGTCGGGGTAGTAGAAATCCTCCAGCACCTTGGCGGTAGGACAGGGCGCGGGCTGCATTGCAAGGCTCACAGACGGCGCCTTCAACATCGAGGGGTCGGTTTCGTTGATCACGCGGTTGATTTCAGCCGACACGCCGTAGGCCGCCCACGAGGTATCGGCAACGAGTAACTTGCCGGTCTTGCGGACGCTCTCCAGCACCATCCCGTAATCCGGGTGGGAAATCGAATGAAGGTCTATGACCTCCACCGAGACCCCCTGCTTCTCCAAATACTGGGCAGCGCGTTTCGCCTCCAGCAACATCACCGAAGTCGCCACGACGGTCACGTCGTCACCTGCTCGCTCGAGCCTGGACCCGAATATCGGTACCTCGGGAGCAGGCGGACCATCTTCGAACTCCAGTTCGTACATCAGGCGATGCTCAAACATGATCACTGGGCCCCGATGCTCCGCGATCGCGTATCGATAGCTCGCGAGGATACTCTGCGGGGTTGCCGGCATCACGACCACAAGGCCGGGTATGTGAGCAAGGAGGGACTGTAGGCTCTGTGAGTGTTGCGCGCCCTGCCCCCAACTACGGCCGATGATCATGCGCATCATCATCGGCACCTCAAACAAGCCACCGAACATGTATCTGTACTTAGCCGCGAGGTTGATCAGTTGGTTGAAGATCAGCAGACCAAAATCTGCCCGGATGTGGGTATTGATCGGATACATCCCATTGAGAGCTGATCCAATGCATATACCGGCCACGGAGTCCTCCGCTAGTGGCGCCTCAATTACTCGGCTCGGATACCTTTCGAACAAACCACTCGTGGTGCCGAAAAGTCCCTTAAAGTCAGTTACTCCTTGCCCGATGATGAAGGTGTGCTCATGGTCCTCCATGGCCCGACGCATGGCGATAGCCAGTGCTCCCCGGTACGAGTTAGATGACATCGGTTAAAAGATCCTCTTCGGTCGGCACTGGCGATTCAACCGCGAACTTAACGGCTTCCTCAATTTCTAACGAAATCTCTCTGCGATACTCCTCGGTTATTGCGGACGGGTGCAGAAGAGGGTCCTTCGCCTTCCACAAGTTCATCTCACCCGCGGATCGATATCCCGCGTGAAAATCCTCTCCTGGACCAACATGCTCCCGGTAACGTGCCGTTTTGATTCGAAGAAAGACTGGGCGGCACTCCCGGCGAACTTCCTCTACCGCTTGATGAGAATACTCGCGTACTCGCTCTGGGTCATAGCCCTCGGCAAGATCAAAGTACGCTAGTCCATACGACGTGACCAACCGCTCAAGACTGAACGCTTGCCTATCTGCGGCACTCGTGTGAACCGCCAGCCCATTATCTTCGCACAGAAACAATACCGGTAACCTATGAAGCGCCGCGAAATTAAGCGACTCGTGAAACACGCCTTGCTCCGTCGCACCATCTCCAAAATTGGCAACGAAAACTCTGCCCGACTGCTTTTTCATTTTCGCTGCCAATGCAGCGCCAACTGCGTGCGGAATTGTCGATGCAACGACTGCTGACGCCCCAATGACCCCCCGCGCCGGCGCTGCAAGGTGCATAGACCCCGCCTTGCCTTTACTGAGACCAGTCCGCCTACCCATCAACTCCGAAAAAAACTCCGGCAACGGGCCTCCTCTTGCTAGATAAAACGCGTGACCACGGTAATTGATAAACACCCAATCTTGAGGAAGCAGATTGGCACAAACGCCAACGGCGACAGCTTCCTGTCCTATCGATAAGTGGACAGGACTTTGAATCAAATCAGTCGGATACAGTTCAATAATCTTTTCTTCGACTAATCTGATTCGTAGGCATTGAAATAAAAGCGATCTTCGTTCTTTCATAAAGTTCTTTCATAAAAATTTTAAGATCATTCAGTCACCGCTCACTTCTAGGAAACAGTAACAATGCGTTACGCAACTCATGCCCGAATGCGGCATCATCCAAGCTTATATACGCGATCGCGTTATAGTAGGGATAGAGATACCATATCTAGCCGTTCCCGACCATCTCACTTTCACGAGGCCCGCGGCCCGATTTCTCGATTTGACAGACCGAAGACTCGAGTGAAGAGCTGCAAAATCGACGCACAAAAACGAATGCGCAGTGCAGGCCTTCCCGCGCCGACCGGCGCCGGTCGCAATGTCGCCGATACCGCCACGTCGATCTCCGCCCACGGCATCGCCCGAGTGAGTTTCGCGAGCGGATGTGAGAGATCAATCAGAGCATCGAGCTTCGCTCGAAAGAGCTCCTGGCTCATCGCCTCCGCCCCCTCACTCCCCGTGCTCAAATGCCGAACCACAGTGCTCCGGTTTTGCCAGAAAACTGCCCCAATATAATCCATTTCTGTCAATCCGCGTACCGCTCTTTGTTATCAAACGTCTCGTGAAAATAAGGGTTAAATGAATTGTTCAGGGACGACTATCAAACATTTTTTAAGCAGCAGGCATCTAACGAATCACCCTTAACGGACGTTTAAAATCGCTCAAGTGAGTTTGGACATTGAGATATATAACCAGTCTGTTTGAGTAGTTTTCATGAACGCGCCCGAGCCTTCTGCTGCAGGCGGAGTTTAAAACGCGGCAATCGATATTTTTTAAGTGTACGCACGATACGCTCCTGATGGGTGGCATTGAGGTCTGCGCTAAATGGCAAGCTCATCACTCGATCGGCAAGGCTGGCGGCGACGGGGGTGCAATCCGGACAGCACAAATGTCGGTAAGCTGGCTGTAAATTGAGAGGCACAGGGTAGTGAACCACAGTCGGTATGTCGTGCGTTCTTAGGTGTTGCTGAATCGATTCACGGTCACTTACTTTGACAGTATATTGCGCGAAAACGCTGGTTCGATCATCCCGCTGCACTACTCGCTGGATTCCTGTCGAGTCGCAAAGATCATTGTAGCGGGCCCCGATTTTCAGACGTTGCTCAATCTCCAACTCAAATCGTTCGAGCTTCGCGAGTACGATCGCACACTGAATCGTATCCATCCGGCCGCCGACGCCTACCCGCGAGTGAACATACCTCTGACTCTGCCCATGCACTCGGATCTCGCGCATGGCCTTTGCCAAGGCGTCATCGTTTGTAAAGATTGCACCACCATCCCCGTAGCAACCCAGCGGCTTACTCGGGAAAAAACTGGTGCAGCCAATCGTCGACAGGTTGCAAGATCTTTTATCCTTGTAGATTGCGCCAAAGCTCTGTGCGGCGTCTTCTATGACCGGAATATTCCCGTGTCGAGTTGCGATCCTATTAATTTCATCCATGTGCGCGGGCTGCCCGTAAAGACTCACTGGCACGATCGCCCTCGTGCGAGGGGTGATCTTAGCTTCGATGAGACGGGCGTCGATGTTGCACGTGTCGGACTCAACATCCACGAATACGGGTTTTGCCCCCAAAAGGACAATGACTTCGGCCGTCGCAACGAAAGTAAATGGCGTCGTAATTACTTCGTCACCCGGCTTGATTCCAAGCGCCATGAGGCTTATCAGCAATGCTTCGGTGCCGCTAGCCACCGTAATACAGTGCCTTGACCCCGTGAAGCTTTCTAGCTTTTGCTCGAGCTCCAACACCTCCGGACCCATAATGTATTGACCGTGCTCAAGAACGCGGTTAATCCGGTCTTGAATCTGCGGCTGAAGAGCTCGGTACTGAGCTTGAAGATCAATGAAAGGAATCGTCATGACTTGACCGCCTCGAGCTTATCGCCAATGAGTCGATAGACTTTGCCAGAGTGAGCGCACACGTAGTCCCCAGCGCCATAGAGAGGCAAAGGCACCTGCTCACCATGCTCGGTCATCCAACCAATCTGCCTGGCAGGAACACCCACCATCAGCGCGTAGGATTTCACGTCCTTGTTGATCACTGCACCCGCGCCAACAAAGGCAAATTCCCCGATTGTTACTCCGCAGACGATCGTACAGTTAGCCCCCAGCGTCGCACCTTTCTTAACGAGCGTATTGCGATATTCGTTTTTCCGCTCAATGAGCGATCTCGGGTTGTATACATTCGTGAAAACCATGCTCGGCCCACAAAAGACACCCTCTTCTAGCGTCACGTTATCATAGACAGATACGTTATTTTGAATCTTACATTTGTCTCCGATGGTGACATGATTTCCAACGAAGACATTCTGGCCGAGGGAAACCCCCTGCCCAATCTTGGCGCCCGAGCAGATATGCGTGAAATGCCAAACACGGGAACCTTCGCCAATTTGCGCACCCGCGTCGATGATGGCCGATTCATGCGTGAAAAAACTCATGGGTCAATACTCGAGCGGGAGCGAGACGGTCTTGCCGTCACGGGCCGCAAGGTACGCAGCGATCAGAAGCTCAAGCGACTTCAATCCCTCTCGACCATCCGTTTCAGGCTCCGCCTTACCCCGCAACACCTCAATAACGTTGTGGTAATAGAGTGGATGACCGAACCCGTAGACGGAAGTTGTCTCATAGCTCGCCAACCCAACCGAAGAGTCGTAATCCATCGGCTCGTCAAACTGCCATTGCTGGATTTCATTCACGGCCACACCGCCGACTCGGACGGTACCCTTCGCACCCAAGATCGTGATGCTACCTTCGAGGTTCTTAGGGTAAGTCAGCATCGTCACGCTCATCGAGCCGAGTGTGCCGCTTCGCCATTTCACGTTTAGCACGCCCGTATCCTCGACTTCAATATCCCGAGTCGTGCTCATCATGGCCTGTACTTCTTCGACGGGGCCAATCAACCAGTCAAGCAAGTCCACATAGTGACTCGCCTGATTCATGAACGCACCGCCGTCGAACTCCCAGGTTCCTCTCCATCCATTACCCTGATCGTAGTAAGACTGGGGTCGACTCCAGAAGACATTCAGGTGCACCATGTGGATCTTGCCGAACCTTTTCTCACACACGGCACGCTTCAGTAATTGTAGGGTGCTATTTCGACGATTTTGCTTAACGACAAAAAGCCTTACACCGGCCTCATCGCACGCCTTGACCATCCGAACACCATCAGCCCACCGAGTCGCCATCGGCTTCTCGGTTATGACATGAATTTTATGTCTCGATGCCAAGACAGCTTGATCGGGATGAATACCACTTGGGGTACACAGTGCGACCAGATCAAGCTGTTCCTTTTCGAGCATCTCCCCCATATCACGATATGCCGGCACTCGATATTTTTGAGCCTGCTCATTCAGCACAACGGGGTCAATGTCACAGATTGCTGCAAGCTCCAAATCATCCGCATGCTGCTCTATAGAGCCAAAATGATTTTTTGCAATCCGACCGCACCCTACAACAGCGATCTTGATCTTCCGGCCTGTTATTGACGGGTAGTGCTGCATAAAAATCTCTTGTTGTTCAAGGCGATTCAGAAACGGAAAACCGTGAAACCTGCTTCTACAGCAGCATGGCGGTTGTAAATGGCCTTTATGTCAGCGAGGACGGGCTTCTCTGCGCGGCAAAGCCCCCTGAGTTGAATTGGCGTCATTGATCGAAAATGGTTGTGTCCCACTGCGACTACCAAAGAGTCCAACTTGGATGAACCATCGATAGAAACCAGGTCGATACCGTATTCATGGCGAATCTCATCGACGTTAGTCCAAGGATCATCAACCAAAACCTTAACCCCCCAGCTTTCAAGCTCTTTGATGAGGTCGACAACCTTACTGTTTCGTATATCGGGGCAGTTTTCTTTAAAGGTAATACCCATGACACCGACAGTGCTACGCGCCACGTCGATCCCATTTTTGAGCATTAGACGGACAAGGCTACGCGCCGCATAACGAGCCATGTTGTCGTTGATGCGTCGTCCGGCAAGGATCACTTGCGGGTGATAGCCGAGTTCTTCGGCTTTATGCGTCAAGTAATACGGGTCCACGCCGATGCAATGCCCGCCCACCATGCCTGGCCGGAATGGGAGAAAGTTCCACTTGCTACCGGCGGCTTCAAGCACCTCGAGCGTGTCGATACCGATGCGATCAAAAATCACCGAAAGTTCGTTGACGAACGCAATATTGAGATCGCGCTGGCTATTCTCGATGACTTTTGCGGCCTCGGCGACCTTCAAACTGCTCGCTTTCCAAGTGCCTGCAGTGATGATCTCCCGATAAAGCGAATCCACTTCGTCGGCGACTTCAGGGGTGCTGCCACTGGTGATCTTCTTGATGGTGGTCAGAGTGTTGACCTTGTCGCCCGGGTTTATCCGCTCCGGACTGTAGCCGCAGAAAAAATCTTGGTTGAATTTCAGACCGCTGACCTTTTCCAAGACGGGTACGCAGACCTCTTCCGTCGCTCCCGGGTAAACCGTTGATTCATAGATCACGATGTCGCCGCGCTTCAAAGCAAACCCGACTGTTTCGCTCGCTTTAACCAGCGGAGTCATGTCAGGGCGGTTGGCGCGGCCGACCGGCGTCGGCACGGTGACGACAAAAATCTGCGCGGTCTTGAGCATCTCCGGGTCGGCACTGTATGCCAACTGCGTCGCTCCGCCCAACTGCTCGGGGCTGCATTCGAGAGTGTGATCGCGCCCCTCCGACAGTTCCTTGATGCGGTCCGCGTTGATGTCGAAACCGATCACGGGGCGCTTCTTCCCGAACTCCACGGCGAGCGGCAGACCGACATAACCAAGACCGATGATGGCGATTTTTTTCATTTATTTTATCTCTTCCAAATCCATTCGCCGGACCGAGTCCACAGGCGAAATCTCACGTTCCAGCTCATTAATCTCTACACGGAGAGCCTCATACTCCGTCATTTTTCGCTTGAGAAACTTGGCAGTCAGCAGCGTCCTCTCCGCCATCCCCGTCGGAGTTAGAAAATACGCATAACCCATTTTGTTTGGGCTGCGTTTGAAGTTTTGTGCTTTAACAAGGCCGCGGTCCATCAGCGCCTTAAGGCAATAATTAACCGCGCCTAAGCTAATACCCACTCTCTCCCCCAACTCTCGCTGAGTCAGCTCAGGGTTCTCATGCAGCAAACGCAGAATTTGAAACCGCGCTTCTTCTTGGATTTTGGATTTGGAGTTCACTTTACGATCGTTCGGCACGCTACCGCCCAACCGGCGCAAAAACGCACCAGCCCACTAGGAACGCCAAGGCGTTCAAGTTTGAACAAGTTTAGCGATTTGTGCGGGAATACACAAGGAATGGCGGAGCGGACGGGACTCGAACCCGCGACCCCCGGCGTGACAGTCGAGTAAATAGTTAACATTTTCAACAACTTACAGCGCCTGCGTACCCACATTTTTGCTTGGCAATAATTGCGTAACAAGTAATCGAGCCAGCTTCGCTTACATAACCCACGGATAATAGAGTCGCCCGGTACCTGGGACGCGGGTAGAGAATACGGTACGACATAATCTCGTTTGGCGTTGGGGCTGATAATCACTCCATCGCCTCTCGCGACAGCGTTTCGATTTCTACGCGCAGG
>Ga0194116_10002469_pt1 | contig 23867 bp, 13 predicted proteins | sample TA2MahsurfametaG_4_FD_148617 | JGI IMG/M metagenome (GOLD analysis project Ga0194116, IMG submission 148617) | Freshwater microbial communities from Lake Tanganyika, Tanzania - TA2015008 Mahale S9 surface | ecosystem: Environmental > Aquatic > Freshwater > Lake | place: Tanzania: Lake...
GATGGGGAATTGGGCATTGGGGATTGGGCCCAATCCCCAATCCCCAATCCCCAATCCCCAATCCCCAATCCCCAATCCCCTATTAAAAATTTTATTAGTGAATAAAAATATTTAAAAAAGATTTTTTATTCGATAATTTACAGTGTTTTAAATAATTAATAAAATAGATTTATTAATTTTATGCTAATATAATTGTAAAATTTATATAAAAAATCATAAAATTATGACAATTTATTTAATTTTTCTTTTTATTTGAAATATTTTCTAATATTGCTAATTTCGCTTGTATTGCATCAATTAAAATATTGGAAAGACTTTTTCCAATCTCAGGGCTTTTTTGAGTTCCACCTTTGTAATGTAATAATTTTTCTTTCATTTTAGCTTGTTCTTCTAATAATTGAGCCTTCATTTTGATTTGTTCAACATTTTCAAGTAATGAATATTTATTATTCGAAAGCATTTTTTCCCATTTCTTACCGCTCACTAATTTATAAATTATTATAAAATACCTGGTCTAATTTGGCCATTTGCATTAGTTGTATCATTTTCATCATTCATTTTTTTTATCCTCATTTCGGTTAGATAATCTGGGTTTTTTTCTAATGGAACTTTTTTTTCTCTTGATCTACTTTTTGATGATCTCAACCTATTTTCTCCAGTAAATGTTCTGCTTTTATTAAGAATAGATGAAGAATAAACCCCTTTCGAGATTGAATTATTATTAATTACTTCTGAATTTTTAACTTCATCAGCAAGGTCACTGGTATTTAATTTTAAATCCCATTTATACTTTTTTTTGAGGTTTTCAGGGTCTGATTTCTTAAGGATGATTCTTCCATTTCTATTGTAATCTAGTTTTTTAGGCCTTTGTCCTTCTGCTTGAATTCTCTCTTCAATTTCTTTTTTTTTATTTTCATCTAATTTTGGAACCATAGAAGTCTGAATAACTTTTGAAAATTGCTTTATTTTTAGCTTAGTATATATTTTATCCATTTTCTCTTTTTCTTTAACTTCTCTATTTTTTTTTTCTTCTTCAATAATTTTTTCATGAACCTGTGTCTCAACTTTCGGTAAATTTAAATTTTTTTGCATTATATCTTCTTGTTTTAATAATCTTTCTTTTTCTTTTTCATAAAGAAGTTGTTGGCGTTGATCTTCAAAATTTTTTCTAAATTCCACAATTTCATCTTTTCTTATAGGTATATAATTTTGTTTTATTTTTGAAATTTCATTATCAAATCTGATTTTTTCCTCTTCTTGCATCTTAAGCTGCTTTTTTTTAAATTCTTCTTCTGCAACTTTAAAAAGATATTGATTTTCAGAAATAGGCTTCGATTTCCATTCTTCTTTCATCTCTTCAAGTTTTTTAATATCCTCTCGATGTAATTTTGCACTCAATTTCAATCGCTCTAATTTTCTTAAATAAGTTTCTTGTTTTTTTAAATTATTTGATAAATTCTCATTTTCAGCTTTTTCCTTTAAACGGTCTTGAATTTTTTTTTGTTGATCTTCAAAAACTTTAACTCTTTGCTCATGCTCCTTTTTCCATTTTTGTTCTCTTAATTCTGCTTCTCTTTTATCCCTTTCGAAATTGTCAAGGTAAGATTTAAGATTAAATTTTTTGTTAACATTATTAAACTCTTCTTCTTTCATTAGAGATTGAACTTGTTCATCCAAATATATTAACTTATTTTTTAAGATATCTTTTTTATTTTTTATTTCTTTAATTCTTGATTTTCTTATATTGTCATCTATAATTTCCCTACTACCCCCTTGAGAAATATTTAAATCAACTCTGGTTATATCATTGTTTTCAAGAATTTTTATATTTTCTTCAAGAGATTTAATTTTAAATTCTATATTCTCCTTATTTTCTTTAATATCTTTAATTTTTTGAAATCTTAAACTATCTTCTATTGTATTTTCTTTAATATTGCTTTTATTCTTCTTATTATGTATGAGATCTTCGACTGATAATTTCACCTACAGATCATCATAATAATTTTACTTCTCCTATTGAAACACTTTTTGCAAGAATATTATTGTAAATGTTTTGATTTTTATTTTCTATTTGTTGATTAATATTGATTAATAATTCTTCTTTCAACCCATTTTCTGCAATTTTATTCTTCATATATTCTTTTTTTAAATTCCTTTTAATGCTAAAGATTTAAAATGAAAAGTTAAATCTTAAAATTTACCTTGATTTATCCAAGTTGGTATCATTAGATCTAGATAACTCTTCATTCTGATTTGGCTTTGAATTTGCTTTTTCAATTTCTAAACCTTTTTGATTTTCATTAATGTTCTTTTTATTAAAAATTTTTTTACCATCTCTTGGTCTTTATCAATTATTTTATTAATTTCATATTTTAAATCCATTTCATTTTGTGGTTTTTCTTCTATGGATTTATTTAGTTCACTCATTTTTATTAAATTGTTATTGATTATTTTATTTGCTTTTAAAATTTAAAATCAAGAAAATATTTAAAAATAGATATTCAAGTTATTTATAATTTTTATATTAATTACAATTTTACACAAATTATATTTCAATAAAATTTATTTTCTTTTTTTGATAATTTTATTTTCAATCTCATTTTATTAATAATTTAAAATAATAACTGACATATTTTTCCATTTATCAAAATTTTTATATTAAATACTCCTTAATAATTAATTTTATTTTAAATAATTTCTGAATTTCTTATTCATCTTTTTTATAGCGTTTTCCTATAGAGAATCTATTTATATTCAAAATTTCACATAATTCTTCTGTTACATAGTAAGCAAAATGCATCCAAACTAAATAAATTATTTAAAAAATTACCAACTATATGAATAATCAAAATGAGTATTATTAAAGTGTCTATATCAATTATTTGGATATTGTAATAAGTTTTCAAAATTGGAGTTACACCTAATGCTGCTACAGTTGTAAATAGGCTTTTTCTGTATTGCAAAAATTGTGCGTTGGATAAATGAGCTAATTGTAGATGACCAACTAATTTTGCAAATGAAAATCCATATAAAATGTTTATTAATTTTGGATGTTCTCTTATTATAGAGCTCTCTCCATAAAGAACCACAATAAATAATGTGAAGACCAAAAATAAAAAAAATAATAAATTTTGAATTGCATCTGAAAGTTTGTCTCTGAATTCTCTTAAAACATTAATTAAACTGATAATAGCAAAAACAACACCTGTACTAAAGAAAACTATAACAATCAAATGATTCAGCATATAAAATTCTTCAAAGATTTTAATTTTTTGAACAAAAAAATCCCGACCTAATTCACCAGCCATAATAATTACAATACATGCACATACTGTACCTTCTCCAATTCCATTAACAATTGGTAAATTAAGTTCACCTGTATAATATTCTTCCCAAGTATTCAAAAAAAATGGAAAACTGGTCATTAGCCAAAGTAATGAATAATAAAGGGGATCCTCTTCAAATAATTAAATTAATAAAATTTTAATATTATCTACCAAGTCCTATGTAAGAACCTAAACTTTGTGAAAAAATAAATGTGGTCATTGCATCGCAACCATGATCAAATAAAAGTCCTAAAGGACTAGATGTTTTAGTTCTTCTTGCTTGTTTTCCATCTAAATTATCAAACATCTAAAAGTTAAATGCCAAATTTTACATAATAACTGAAGTAAAGAAAACTTGAAGTATAGCAAACCCATTTGGGGATAGGATCTTTTCCATTAAAGCCAGTGAAAAAATAAGTCAACACAAACAACAATAAATTACACATAAAACCAAGCATTGTTATCTAAATTTATTTTTATAGCTTACAACATTTGGACTAAATTAAAAAATAATTTTACGCAAGTGTGATTGGGAGTTTTTCGACTATAATATTACACATTGGCCCTGCGAAATATGTATAAACTAAACTTCTATCCGATCCTCGATAACTGTATTTTCTTATGTTTTCAAACCATTCTTCTTTTATATAAGGTGAGAGAATTGCCATATTTTAAGTAAATATAAATTAAATAAGAAATTTATTTAAAAAATCTTATTCATAAATATTGAACTTTACATTTAGAAAAATAATACAGTATAATGTTTAATGTTTTCGATTTTAATTTCGAATTATTATAGTTCTCATAATTTTATTAATTTATTTTTTCTCAAAATTTGAAATATTATTTTGACAATTGTTTTATTTTAATTTTTTTTTTATTTTATCCCAAAGAGTATTTAATTTACTCAATTTTAAATGTTCAGAATCTTCAATATTTCCCTATAAAATTTTAAATTTTTCAAATCTTCAAAGTTATATTTAAAATAAATTAGAAGAAAATTTTTAAATTACATATTCACTCCAAGATGCGTCATACAATTTACAATTATCATATTTTCCTAACATTGTCAATGCAAGTACATCTACAGATGCAGTTACTCCTGATCCGCAATATAGAGTTAATTGATTATCTAAATTTACTCCTTGTTTTTCAAATTCTTTCCTTATTTCATCCAAAGATTTATAGCATGAATCCTCATTTAATAAATTCTTGAAAAATACATTAATTGCACCGGGAATGTGTCCTACCTTCTTAGATGGCCTAGGCTCAGGAACCTCTCCATAAAATCTTGGTGTTGGTCTTGCATCAATTAAATGTTCAGATGTTTTTTTTTGAATAACTTGGCTTGATAAGTCAATAATTGAATCTAAGTTTCTTACTTTATTTTTGTCAAATTTGTAGTTAAAATCGTCTTCGCTTATTGGATTACGATTTAAATTTTCCTAATTTGTATAAATATTTTACTTTGTAAGGGCTCTTTATTATTTGACAATTATCCTTAATCCATTTGGGATACCCACCATTTAAAACAGCAACATTTTTGGCTCCAAATAATTTAAAAGTGAACCATACTCTGGGGGAAGAAAAAATCCCAGCTCTATCATAGCAAATAATTAAATCATTTTTTCGAATATCTAACTTTTTAACATTATGAATAAAAATATCTTCTGTTGGAAACATATGAGGTAAATCTGTTGTTTTATCAGCAATCTCATCAATATCAAAAAATTTAGAATATGGAATTTTCTCAGAATTGAATAATTCTAGAGTATTTTTATTTTCGCTTGGAAGAAACCAAGAACAATCTAAAATAGATAATTTATTCTTATATTTTTCATTGTTAATTAGCTCATTCAATTCTCTTGTTTCGATTATATTATCTGAAATTTAATAAAATTTACAAAGTAATTATGCTTTTTTTTTTAAATATAAAGAGAAAAATTACTTAAAGAATAATTTCTTTTGAGAACATTAATTAAAACCGAGACTTTATATTTTGAATTAGTTAATCTCTTTGCAATGTTCATTAGAAATTTTATTTGAATTAATAAATATATTAATTATTTTATTTTATATTATTTATTTTTTTAGAAGTTTAGATATATTGATTTAGAGTCAATTTAATCCTTTTCATTCAAGTATTATATTTATTAAAATTCATATAAAATCTATAATCTTAATGATTAATAAAAATTTATTTTACTATTGAAATATTTAAAATAATTATTTTAATTATTATAAGAATTTATTGTTTTCTTAATTTTTTAATTTGGAAAAATTTTAATATTCAAGTCTAAATCCATGATAAGAACATTTCATAATTACTTAAAATATTCATTTTGGTGTAGAAAAGAATATGAAGAATTACTTGATGAACAAATAAAAAACAATGATGTAGTAATTGTAGGGTTAACTTGGTGTCCATGGACGAGAAGGGCAAAAGAATTGATTAAAGAAAATTACAAAAAAGATCCAGTAATTATTGCCCCTGATGTAGTAGATGAAAATTATAAAATTCAAGTATTACAATGTATGTGTAAAAAAACAGGCACAATAAATGTAGCTCAGATCTGGATAAAAGGAGAACATATAGGAGATTTTGAGAAGCTTTATAAAATGCATTATAGAAACCAAATTAATTCAAAATTTTTTTTGTGATTTTTCTCAAATATATATTAATTATGCTTAATAATTAAGTGATTATATTAGAAATAATTTCTTATATTTATTTTTCTTAAGTTTTAAATATATTCTGAAAAATCTCATCTATAAATAGTTGAGAAAAAATAATCGGTGTGACAATTCAGTATATAAATATAAGCAATTAAAATATTTAATTTTAATAATATGTCTTACAAATTAATAAAAGAAGAGATTGAGAATTTGACTCAAGATCACCTCGCCAAAGAAATTTATTACACAAATAAAGGTGAATGCTTCAAAGTAAAAAATGAAAAAACAGAAAAAATATTTGAATCGATCCAATTAAAAGCCAACATCAAAACCTCTGAAATAAATCCAGTGCCTGGACCAAATATTGAATCATTAACAGAATTAAATAATCTAAATCCTCAAGAAATCAACCATGGAATAAAATTCAGTTCGGTTTCTTCAGGAAAGAATATAATAATACATGGTGGAGGTAATTTATCAATTAAATTCTTAAGATTATATTTCTTTTTCCAAATTTTAAAAATTATTTTTTATTATAAAAAAAATATTTCATTAAAATTATTTAAGATTTTTAAAAAGTATAACATAAAATCTTTTTAAAATGTATTTATTGGCTTGTCCTTAAATTGAATATTTTTAAAAATAGGAACAATTGCAACATTAGGAAATGCAAATAATGAGGATTATGTTTTTATAGGAGGGATTGTACCAAGAGGGATAATTTTTATTGAATTTATCTGTCCTATTTCATGTACAGGCTTGTCATTTGGGATGGCAACTTTGAATGAAGTCAAAGATCTTCCAAATTTAAAGAAAATTTTCAAAAGTTTCAGAACAAGCTCAAGAAGAAGAGTTGGAATGGAGATAAATTACGAACAAAAAATAGTTAGATTCTTTTTAGAAGGAATTTTAAAAGATAAAACATTTACTATAAAAGAAAAAAATTTAAGTTATCCCTGTATAATTATCAATAATAAGAGTGTTAGTGTAATTTTAAATCCATTTGCAAGACTTTCTAATGTCACATTCCCACTTTATTTTGCTCCTGATTCAATATATAAAATACCAAATAAATCAATTTTTTCAAAGCTCTTATTTTTAACAAATTTACCAAAAGTTAAATTTGAATCGAAACTAAACTTTTTGAAAACTCATTTTAAGATTGAAAATTTAAAAGAAGAAAACATTTTTATCCCAATAAATTCTGAGGGGGAAGCAAAAGGAATAATCATTATAAAATTTGAAAAAAAAACAGAGCAGATTAATTTTAGAACTAATAACAAATCTATCAGAATTAATAATAATGAAATAAAAATTTTAGAGGAAAATTACTTGAATGATTTATCTGAAAAAAACATCTTCAAAATTATGGATTTGATTGCAATGACAAAAAAAGAGAACATTAAGCTTGATATATCTAATAAAAAATTAAATAGCTTAGAAAACATAAAATTCGATTTTTCAGAAGAAGAAAAATTGATTGTTGAATTTATTATAGAAAATTTTAATAATATAAATTTCCTTGAACATACAATAGATCAAATGCTCAAAGAGTTAGAAAATACTGTGAAAAACTTCAAAAATAATGAAAAATTAATTACTCAATCAGATAATAGAAAAAATGCAGAAGAAGAAATGTTAAAAGAAAATTCTAATTTAAAATTAGAGTATTTACCTCTATCAGATAAGATGTTCTTAATCGATAATGATGCAGTAAAAATTTTTGTAAGAAATTCACAAGGACTATATGATTATGAATTTTACAACAAAGAATCGAAAAAATTTTTCAATACCGAAAATTTAAAGAGTTTCAAAATTAAAAACAATTGCATAAATGATTTCATAAACATCTTAGTTGAGAAAAATGAAATGAACTTTTTCCTAAATAATATTCCATGGAATAATATTTTCAATGAAATCATTGATATTGAAATATTGAAATGTGTAAGCAATTTCGTTAATGGTTTGAAAAATGTTAAAGAATTAAATACTTATTTTATTTGTTTTCCTCTAAAAAAGAAATATTGCAGAAAATTTGTTGAGATAATCATAAATTATCTTAATAGAATAGTCTTTATTATGAGAGAAAAAAACAAAATAAATCATATTCAAAATGCTCCTGATGAAAATCTCTCGAATGTAGAGATGGATCAATTTTTACCTTTTGCTCCAGATTATGAAGAACCTTTAAATGAAGAAAATAAAAAGCAATGTTTCTATGAAGAATACAAGAATTTATCTACGGATACAATTCTTCTTCTATATAAAATAGTAATAAAAATTTCTGAACAAATTGAAGTCAATTTTCCTCTTTATTTCGAAAAGCATTCCAGCATATCACAATGTATAAGATGGGGCTCTGCATTTTCGAGATTATCAACATTTATCAATTTTCCAAACTTAATGGACAAAGTCTCTGTTATGGATCTAGCAAATAAGGGATTTTATGTTGATCATACATTATATAATGAATTGAAATTTCATGGACATAATTTCATTCGAAGCTTAAATTTCAATAAAATTAGAGATCATGATAGCCTTGATAATATTATTAATCAAGAATATCCTTTTAATTTTATTAGTCTTTGCAGTTACTGGCCAAATGTTGAATTGGCTTATACAATTAACGCTTCACCTGCAAAATTACATCATGACCCTATAACAAAAGAAAGCAGCAAAATTGAACTTTTTAATAAGTCAAATTTATCTCAATTACTAATAACAAGCAGCAGCAATGGAGTTACAAATATTTGGGACTACTCTTTGGGAATGAATTTATTAGGAAGTATAAATATTAAAAAAGGTATTAAAGAAATAAACTCTTTCTCAAAGCTTAGTGAAATCTTCTGGATGAAATCAGAAAATGATCAAAATCTAAAAGCTCTCAGTGATATAATTAATGAAGAAAATTTTGATATCACTAATATTAATATCTCAAATAAAAACACTCCAGAATTAGGAAAAGATAAAGATAAAATAGTTCCAAATAATGAATTAGTAAATAATTTATATATTATGGGATTCCCAATTGAAGCTTGTAAATATGCATTGAAACAAAATAAGAACAATTTTGACAAAGCTTTAGAATTGCTATTAGAAAAATCATCTGATCCTGAATTTATTAAGCAATTTGATAAAGCAAAGAAGAATATAGAGGAAGAAGTAAAAATTTCTTGTTGGAATTGTGATTTATGTACATTTTTAAATACAAAAGGAAACCTTAATTGTGAAATGTGTTCTACCCTGATTCCAGAAAGAATTTTGAATGAGCATGTGGATACTGTAGCCAGAAAAAAAGAAGAAGAAAAATTGAAAGCAAATTTTGAATGTAATTCTAACGAAGAAATTGTAATTCAATTTAGAGATTGCTTAATTAAAAATGTTCATGTAATTTATGATAAGAGCGATCCGATGGCTCCAGTACTAATATGCGCTGTTTTATTCGATTTTATTTTAAATAAAACAATCATATCTATATACAAATTTATGATCAATCCTATCATTTTAAGAGATTTCATTTCTTATGAAAAAGATTTTTATTTATCAACAATTGATAATAGAAAATTTACTAAATTGGAAGATCTTTTGGTTTATCTCATAGAGAATTATAGTTTAAACATTTTGTGTTTATATCCTCAATACAACAAAGGAGTAAATTCACTTATTTATGAAGGAAAAACAAGAAATTTTAATACTTTGATTCCCATAGAACATTATTATAAAGAATTAAGTGTAAATTCCTATTATGATTCATTTATTTATGAAAATCAAGTAGGAAATCCTGAATTATTGATTTTATCAGAGTCTGTTAATAGCGAAATTACAGTAAATTATTTTAAAATCAAAAACCTCTCGAAAGTAAACAACATGAATATAAGATCAATTGACTTAGAACTTAAGAGATTCAATTTAAATAGTTGCTTTTTAAATGAATTTCCCACTGAGCTAAAAATTCTCAAAGATTTGAAATTCACTTACATCATAGATCAAACTAAAATCAGAAAATTTAATATTGAGATGGATTTAACAGATGTTAAAGATTTCAACTCTATAGGATTATTTAAAAAGATAGAACCTATTTATGATAAAAATCTTATTCTTAAAAGCGTAAAAATTTATGATGATATCAATAAATTTACCGAAGTTTTTTTGGATGATAATAAAAAAAATTCTAGAATATCAAATGATAAAAATATAAATTCCAATATAAATAATTCCTGTGAATTTATAAGAAAATTTAATTCAGAAAATTTAGAAATTAATGAAATTGAATTTCTAAGTGAATTATTAAATTTTGAAAAGGTTGATCTTAGCTTAAACTGCAGAAATAAATATAGTATAATTAAAGGTAGCAATTCGATTTCAAGCAAAAAGATATTTGTTGATTTAAAAGGAAGCTCCAATAATACAAATAATAAATTTGATTTAGAATTTATAAATAAAGTTCCTTTAGTAATTTCTAAAATAATTGTTTATTTGAGTACAAAAAATAAAACTTTAAAAACTTTGAATTATAATGCTGAAGATTTATTCATTCATACACCAAAAAATGTATTTAATTTAAAAGAAATGAATTCTGTATTAGAAAATAAAAACGATCTGCACGATTTGATTCCAATTACAGTAACAGATTTTAAAGGCGCACAATTCCAACAATTTATTAATGTCAGTTCAATAATTTTTGGAAAAAACTTCACTTCTAATTATTTCAAGCCAGAATTTTTGTTCTCTCATATACATGAAAAAATGATGTCAATCAATTCTGTTGTTTTGGGATCTGAATTAAATTCGAAAACAGGAGAAATCCCATTTGGAGAAGGACTCCTTTTTTTAATAAACGATTTAGATTCAATCAATTTAGCTCATGAATTCACTCATTTCGATTTATCAAGTTTTTCAAATTTTGTAAGAAATAAAGAAATTAGAAAAGAAGAATTTTTTGAATGGGAACCTGTTGCCTATGTTAATATGGGAGAAAAAGAATATATCAGAACTAAACTTTATGAAAAAAGGCCTTGCAAATACATCCTTTTACTTCCAACAAATGCCAGATCTTTACCCAAAAATTATAAAAAAGGATTCAATAATTCTGTGATGAGTCTTAATTTATTTGCTGTTGAAGGGACTGTTTTTACAAATGAATTTGAAACAAAGGAATATTTCAACAGCTCAACAAATACTCTTTTGGTCAACAATTCGATTTCTGAAGATACTGGAATTAAGTTAAAAATCAGTGCTGATTGTGAAGCTTCAAGTAATCTTTTACTGAAACACATAGATGATTTAAAAATAAATGGAATAATTCCTAATACATTTTGCTCTTTCGAAAACACTGATATATTTATTTCAAAAAATAGAGTAGAAAATTTATCTTTTCCTAATGAATTAATTTCAAAATTACAAATACAAGTAGAAAAACCTTATCAATCAGAATTTGAGATTCTAGGAATCACTGTGGAATGCTTAACATTTAAAAATATTGAAGATCATCAAATAGAAAACTTGAATACTTTAAAAAATATTGATGTACATACATTAAGAATGAATTTAATAGATAAAGATAAATTTGATACTTTTAATAGAAAATTCTGTGATTTATTAATAAACGAAAATGTTGATTTTAAAAAGAAACATGCAGTAATAAAATATTTCAATTGTTTAATTCTAAAAATACCATCGATTGTAGAAAAAATTTGCAATAATCTTGACTTAACTAAATTTATAATAGTCAATATACTTAACCATGATGAAGAATCTTTAATTAATTCAAGTTTATCATTTTTGATTTCTATTAAATTATCAATTAAATCAGAAAACATAGTTAAATCAATTTTAAATATTTTGGATGATTTTAAAAATTTGAAAATAAGCTTTTTAGGTTTAAATTCATTTATGTTATTAATCAACAATACTTTCAATGAAACTTCTATTAATTCTAATGATTCAATTCTTATGAAATCTTTGTATTCAAAATTATTAAAAATTATTGATAGCACATTGATAAACCTAAATGAAAAATCACCTTTGACTAAAGTAGAAATATTCATTAAAAACTTTTTAAAAACAGAATTGTTTTCATTTGATGAAAAATTGTTTAGTTTAAATAAAGAAGAATTATCAAAAAACACTGATATCACCCAATTCAAATTAATTCCAAATAGTTGTTTTGTGGAGAATCATCACGGTTCAATTAAGTTCACAATTGATTTGTTTAAAGTTTATAATTTGAAAAACATTAAACTTAATTTTACTAATGATGAACAAAATGACCACTACTTTAAAATAATAGTTTGGGGTTCAGATGTAAAGCCAAATATCAGCGTTAATAAAGAAGATTTCAAAATTTTGTATTATAGAAATTATCTTGATGATATGTGGAAACAACTTACTAAATATGAATCAGATATTAAACTTAATGAAAAATATTTTCTCACTAAAGACTTCCGAAGTTTGGAAGTTCCTGAGATAGATTACAAATGTAGATATTTAATTATAGAGATAAATACAGATCAAGCTCAAAGGATTGTTAAAAAACTTCCACAAATAACAATTATTCCTGAAGTTTTAGGAGAATTAATTCATGACAGAGAACCCTATATTTTCCATTCAATAAATGAATTATTCGAAGGATTTATTTCTAATAAAATTGAAACTCAGGTTACATTAAATAAAAAATATAATGTTAAATATAGTGTTGATAACACAAAATATATAATTGGTACTCATGAAGAGACTTGTGAAAATAATCATTTAGTTAAAAAAGAGAGCAATTTAATTGAAAAATTTAATGAAAAAAATCATACAAATTCTCAAATAAAAAATAGTTTGAAAACTTTCCAAAATCAGGTTGAAACTATTGTACAAGAATATATAAAAAACTCTGACTCATACGATTTAATAGCAGAAAATAAAATTAAATCGTTAATTCTAAACATTAGTAATTTACAAAAAAATATTGCTTCTTCTGATAAAATAACCAATTATGATAGTATGAAAGAATCTCAATATATACTTTTACATTATTTTATAAAACAGATTAAAACTCTTATGGATAAATCGAATTTAATATTCCTAGAAGCTTTTAATAGCATCTTTGAAGATAATAATAAAGAAACTTTTATTTTATATTTTATCGAATCTCTAATCTTGAATTCTGTTGGAGAACAGAAAGAAGAAGCTGTATATTTCCTTGACAATTATATCTGGAATCATTTAAATAAAGAAAATTTAGAATCAATTTTCAACAAAATTTTTGAAAAATTCATGGCAAAAGAGTCCACTTATAGATCAAGCAGAGTTCTCTTGGAAGGCCTTTCCAAAATAAATTTTGACATTTATATAATTTTAAAAAAACTCAAAATTGCTTTTGAGAGGAAATATCAAGAAGAAGAATTATCTGATGCTTTTTATAGTATATCTAGTTTAATTTTACTACTAATTATGAAAGTTAAGAATGAAAAAAATAAAAAGAATTTACAATATGAACTCTTGATTGATTCAAGTTTAAGAATAATAAATGATTTAACAAAAGAAACTAAATTTGTGAAGGAAGTTGATGATTTAATACTTTCTCATTCTCTTAATCTACTACAGGAATCTTATTCTCATAACAGTTTTGAATCTTTAAATAATGATAATGATTCTCAACTTGTTGATTTTATGATAGAAACTTTATTTAGCTTATGGAATAATGACTATATTAAAAACAAATTATTCTTCATTATTAATAAAATGATTGATCCTCTTTTGATTTTGGAAACAATAAAAAATAAAAATGAAATTAATTTTCACGCTGACTTGGATAATATTTTGAAATATACTCAAAAAATATTTTTAAATGTACAGTCTTTCACAATTAAATTTTTGGACAAACTCCTATTAAGAATTTCTGATGAAACCTCAAATTATCAGCTCGAATATAGCTTAGAATTAAATAATAAAATTCTTAATATTCATTCATTCTTATATTTCTTAAAACAAGGAAAATCTTCTGATGGAGAGATTGAAAGAAACTATTCTGAAATATTTGAAAAAATAAAAGATAAAAATATTGAAATAATAAAAGGATTTTTAAAATATTTCTCAAAGATAAACAGCAAAAAAATAGGAATTTCAATAGAAAATAATTTATGGAGGCATATATTCTCAATTATTTCATCTAGTGACCTAAAGAGAATGATAAATCATAATCTATTGGATGAATTGATTTTTGAAACTTTCTTAAATTGTGATGATGATTTAAAAGATAATCTCTATCCTAAAATTATAAAAATTTTCACAACTTTATATAATAATGAAAAAACATTTCCTGAAGAAATTAATGACCAATTAACTTTAATAATTTTAAAATTGATTGATAATTTAAATGTTTCTGAAAAAATTATCTTGCCATTTTTAAATCAATTTTTAGAATTAATTTCTTGTGGTGAATCGCCTTTTATAGAGAAAAAAAATGAGAAATTATTAATAACTGAAAAAATGAAAGAAACTTTATTTGTTCAAACCTCTAATTATATAATAAAATATTTAAATTATTCTTCTTTTACTGGTTCAAGTTCAAGTAATAAAATCATATTACAGCATTTGAACATTGCAATAAGCCTATTACATATTGTTGCTGAATATGCAGAAGAATATTTATTTAATCTAGATAAAACCAATACTTGTATAGATTTCTCAATAAGAAATTATTTGATTTTTATCACTTTCAATCAATATGCTGAATTTACAGGTGCTAATCCTACAGTATTGAAAATTTCAATTTTATCGAAATTAGCAAATAAAATTATTGATTTATGTTGCAAAAGAAAAAAATTAATTGAAGTTGTTTTATCTGAATTTATGACAATAGTGAGAAAAATAGATGATAAGTTATTGACGAAAATAAAAAATTCTGAAATATCGATCAAAAAAGGAATCGTAATATCCAAAAAACTATATTATTCTTTAGATTTAATTTTAAATAAATGCTTATACGATGACGAAATTACAAAATATTTTGCATTTGATCTACAAGGATTTAAATTCTTTGTAGAAAGAGTAAATAAGCATAAACATTCAGGATTATTTAATTCAAAATCAGGAAAATCTTATACTAAAATAAATTATAAATTAAATAAAGAACTACTAGATTATCTTACTGAAGAATCAAAATTAAGTACTGGTCAAGTTAAATCAGATGTAGATGAGCTATTTAATGAAAATTTAAATGATTTAAATTATGAAGAATTTGCACTAAATGGGAAATTAAACTTACTAGATGACCCAGTAAACATTAATACATCTAATATTAATTGGAGCAGCAAAAAGAAAGGAGTAAATAGTTATATTTTAACTCGAGACCTTAAAGACAAAACATTTTATGAAGATGTATTCAGCTTCAAGTTGAATAGTTTAATTGAACTCAAAAATGTTTTTATAGCATTTACATATAGTACAAATCCTGAAAGAGTTAGTGGAATCACACCCTCTGTATTTTTTATGGCTGGGGATTCTCCTGATAAAATGAATTGCTGTTTAAAATTAGAAAAAATCGATGATCATGCTTATATTGAAAAATCAATTTATACTTATGGATTCAATTTTTTCGCTTCTGATCCTAAAAATATTTCTTTAGATAATAATTATATTGAAAATTTCTTCGATCAATTGATAAATTGTAAGGCAAAATATTTTAAATTTATCGTTAGAAGACCTATAATAACTGCAAATGAAAATTCATATCAAAACAAAACAAATAATATGATTTCGTTGTGTTTAAATCATGTATCTATAAATGGAACAAAAATTGCAGATATGAATAGAGTTATAGAATTTATACAAGAAGAAGAGAAAAATGTTTCAATAAAAATAATATCCAAAATATTTACTGCAGAGTTTATAGACACGATGAAATATTTTGCGAAAGATACCACTCTAGTAGAGAATATAAAAGAAATATATGATGCTTATGAGCCTTATATTGAAAAACATGCAAATATCTTATCAAATATTTTGATAAATGTATCCAAATATGTATACGAATTAGGAGAATGGCTTTTAAATAGATTATTGAATGTTGATAATACAGAAATTCATGCTAAACTTGCAGTAGAAATCACTCAAAATAATCCCGAATATGTTACAGAAAGGGTTAATAAATATCTTACATTTATTCTTAATGAACTAAGTCCTGATTCTTCCATCTATTACTCCAACAATTCTCAAACAAAGTTGAAGAATTTAGGAAAATTTGCTGACTATCTAACTGTGGTTCTCAACGGATTGATAATTTCACCCTTTTTTGAAAAATCTATGATTTTAGATATTGATATAAATAAGTTTATTTTAATAATTAAAAATTTAAGTAAACTTACAATAATTGAAAATGAAATCAATAAATTATTAACAATAATACTCATTCCAAATAAAAAATTAACTATGACAAATTACTTAGATATTGAAGAAGCTATTCATTTGCTTCATAATTTCTACTTAGAAACTAATAATTATGATTATGCTTTGATTTTATCTTATTTGGTGGCCAACAACCATCATTATGAAAAAATTGCTGTTAAAAGAAAAATTGTTTCTTTCTATTTCGATCAATTCTTAGATCACATAAATAAAGGATTAAGAGGCAAAAATATGCTCTCTTTAATGAAAATTATTAAAAATTTCAGTTTTTCAAATTCTGTGATTAACATCATTCAAGAAAATGATTACGATTTCAAAGTTTTAGAGGCCATTAAAAATAAAGATTCTAAAAGCGAATCAATTTTAATCAATAATAATTGCACATTTTTGGAAAATGTAGTTACATTCTTAAGAAATTCTATTATAAAAAGAGAAGACTGTCATGTTCGCCTTGCGAAAATATTAATAGAAGATTTAGAAATATGCAAACAAAAAATTGATAAAATTTACGCTAATCACATTCTCATGCCCTTATTAAGAATGGAAAATACTGTTAATCTTTGTTTACATCCTATAGATAGCTTCTTTAATTCTATTTTATCTGCTTATTGTAACATCAGTCATTTAACGACAAATATAAAAGATGAAAAATTAGAAAGTAATGAAAATAAATTTATTAAAGAGTCTAGTCTTTCTTTTAAATCAATCGAAACTTTACAAAAAATTCTGAATTCTCACACTTTCAATGACAATTATAAATTTAGCCACAAATCATTTAACCTTAAATTTACTAGTGATACAGTATCAAATAATTATGTCAAAACCTTTATCGAAGGAATCTCCGAACTTAATAATATTTTAATTTTATTTTATCCTTGTAAACCAGAGACAGATGCAAACTCTGCTACTGCTTTCTTCTTAGATTCCAAATTTCCTAAAATAAATAGTGACTTCGATAGTGGAGATTATCCTGAATATATTATTCCTTATACTGATAAAAATGTTTTAATTCAATTTGATGGAGATAAATTCAATAAACATATACTAAAAAACTATAGTTCTTCTGAAAGCATAGGAGAAATAATTATAGAAGATGGTTATTTATCTTTCAATCTATTCTCTGAACATGATAATCCAATTAGAATAAATATTTCTCCTGAAGAAGAAAATAAAAAAGACTTTACTATTAAGCTCAATAATAAATCTATAGACAAAAGCTTTAATTTAGAATTTAAACCTTTATATAATGGATATTTTGAAGTTTTCACTTGTGATAATAATTTAAAGAAAGAAGCAAATAAAATAGTAAGACGTGAAAGTATAAATTTCTCTTCAGGAAAAATAACATCTTCAAAATTTATTGATATAAATGGAAATCTAGATTTCGAGAAATTAAAAACTATGAAATATTATAAAAATAGTAATCCTCTAATAATAACTAGAAATAATCCAGTTTACCAAATTCCAGCAAATATTACTATAAAACATATAAAAAATTTATTTGGATCAGGAGAATTAAATATGAAATTTTTAATTAATCAACAAATTTTAGGAGATGAAAATGCAATTCAAGATATTTACATAAAATATAATAAACTTTATAATGAACAAAATATTTTAGATGTCTGTTATGATATTAATCAACTAAGGGGAATTTTATCAATTGTAAATGAAGCACAAACCTCAATTCATAATTATGAGCCTGAATTGCCTGTTTATAAAGCTTTTGAAAAATTAGATGGAATAATGAAGATACTTAGCGTATTAAAAAGCTCAATTCTAATGTGGAAAAATAAGGAAGCAATTAATGTTTGGTTAAAATGGGTTGATGATGTTGAAAAATTCTCAGTTTTGCCAACATTTTTCTCTACTTTAATACATCATCAAAAATGTTTTAATATTATATTTGATTTATTATGTGGACTTTACGATCAAGAGAATTTCAATAAGGAAATTTGTATCGAAACTTCAAATTATATATATGAAATAATTAATAATACTTTCGTAGCCACCGAATCTTCCAATTTAAGATATATTGCAATTGAAAAAGAAATTTTCAAAAATATTTTAGAGAAGTTAGAAGTTTTGACAAGAGAAAAACCAAGGAAATTATTATCTGATTCACAAATTGAAACAAAAGATGATGATAATCAATTAAAAGCAAATCAAACTAATAAACCAGCAGATGATAAAAAGTCTAAAAAAGGAGTTGGCTATGGATCAGATCATACTGGAGATAATAAATCTTGGGATGTCAATACTTATTTAGAAAATAAAAAAGTAAATTCTGAACAAATTGCTGCCATCATTAAATTACTTGCTAATTTCTTCAATACTAAAGAATTGAAAATTAACAAAATGTTGAATAAACTTATTTTGGAATCTGTAATTCTACCAGTTCTTGAATCAGCCTACAGAGGAGGAACTTTACTAGAACTTGCAAAACAAGATACACTTTATTATGCCTATTTAGGTATAAATAATAATTGTGAAAATTCAAGAATTTTTTAAAAACTTTTTATTTTTTTTCAATTTAATTTTAAAAATTTTATTAAATTTAGATCTAACATTGAAACTTTCTGAAAATAAAAATTTGATTCCTTACTTGTTAGATATAAGCAAAGATTATAAACCTCCACAAACCGAATCTATATACAACTTATTAGGCCAATTAAATGAGGGAGCAAAAATTTTTTCAAATTGTATTAAAGGAGGAACAAAGTAAATATTTATTTAAAATTAAAAAATAATTTAATTTTTTTAAAGATTTTTTGATTTTCATTTATTATAGTGAAGAAGCTACTCACGAAGAAAAACTTGCTTTAGCTATAAATAACACTTATGATATTGTAAGCAAAAACATAAAAGCATATCAAATCAACTTATCATCTGATAAAGATTATAGTATGATATTAAAACTTCCTGTTGAAAAATCATACTGCTTACTCATGAGAGAATTAAGCTTTGACTACATGAATATGAAGGATTCAATTGGAAAGTTAGTTCATTATTATGCAACTAGCTTAACCAAAGATAATTCCCCATCTAAATTAATTAGATTAGCACAGGAATATGCTGATTTATCGAGAGCTTTACCGTGTGAATATACAAACTCAATATTTGTTCGAGTAGACAAAGATAATATGGATTTCTTAAAAGTATTGATAATGGGCTCTGCTGGAACTCCCTATGCTCATGGAGCCTTCGAATTCGATGTTCATTTTGATAGTAATTATCCAGCAGGACCACCTAAAGTAACTTTAATGACAACTGGATCTGGAACTGTAAGATTTAATCCAAATCTTTATTCGAATGGAAAAGTTTGTCTAAGTCTTTTAGGAACTTGGAGAGGAAATTCAACAGAAAATTGGGATCCTAAAATTTCTACATTTTTGCAAGTTTTAATTTCAATTCAATCAATAATAATGTCAGATTTAGTTTATTTTAATGAGCCAAGTTGTGAAGCTGAAATGGGAAAACCTGAAGGAGAAGCAAGAAATGAAGCTTATAGCAATATTGTCAAATTTTGTAATGTTAAATATGCAATGATAGAACAATTAAAAAAGCCAAGTAAAGGTTTTGAAGAAGTTATTCAGAGACATTTTTATTTGAAAAAAAATCAAATCATTGAGGAAGTTCAACAATGGATACAAAAATCAAGAACAACTAATGCTAAATACTCTTCTTTCAGTTATGATCATAATCCAAGTTGGGCACAAAAGATGAATTCTCAACCAGCTTTTACAAAAATGATGGAAGATATATTTGTCGAATTGGAAAAGGAATTAAACGATTTACCAATTCCATCTGATTTAAAAAAGAAACAAGAAGAATCCGAGAAAAATGCTTTAAATAAAAAGAAACTTGAAAATAAATTAGATTTCATTTCTCTAGATAATGTTGATGTTACTTATGAAAATGAAATTTCTGAAACTAATAAAGAAATCAATATAAACGATGAAGCAGTCAAAGATAGATGGTCAAGATATATTGGAGCTATGGGAATAGATGCTGTTCAAAGACAAGCTAATTCTAATATTTTCTTATCAGGAGCCTCTGGTTTAGGAATTGAAATTGCAAAAAATTTGGTTTTATCTGGTTGTAAAAAATTCGTTTTGCATGATACAAAAAAAACAAGCTATTTGGATTTGTCCTCTCAATTTTTCTTATCAGAGGAAGATGTTGAATTCAATAGAGCAGAAAGAAGTATTAAAAAACTCCAACAATTAAATTACTATGTTAAAGTTATTTGCAATACTAACCCAATTCCAAAAACTGAAGAATTATTAGATTCATTCGGACTACAAGAATTCAATGTCGTAATTTTGACCGAATGCGATATTGAAACTTTAATAATAGTAAATAAATATTGTAGAAAGAAAAATATAATATTCATCAACGCTGATTTATATGGAGTATTTGGTAGAGTCATTAATGACTTTGGAGAAAACTTTAAAGTCAATGATATAGATGGAGAAGAATTAAAAGACTGTATGATTAAATCAATTAGCAATGAAAAAGAAGGATTGGTAACTGTCCTTGATAATACTAGACATAATTTCCAAGATGGAGATGAGATTATTATTACTGAAGTTATTGGAATGAAAAATTTAAAAAATGAAAAAGATTATATATTTTTAGATGAGAATGAAAAGAAAACTCAATTATCATCAATTAATGAAACCAAATATGTTGTAAAAGTTAAAAATCCGCAAAGTTTCTACATCGGAGATACAACAAATTATGGTGTTTATGAAAGAAATGGAATTGCGAAACAAATTAAATCAATTAAGCACATTCAATTTAAGGATATTGAGAAAGTTTTGTTTGATAAAGAAATATCTTCAATTGATCAAAATATGGCCATCTCCGATTTTACGAAAATAGGACATACCAATGTTTTACATATAGGATTCCAGGCTGTTAATGATTTTATTGAAAATTTTAAACATTTACCTTCTCCATGGAATATAGAAGACTATAGAAAATTACTAGAAATATCTGAGAAAATTAGCCTTGATTATAAATATATATTGACAAATAAAGATAAAAAGTTACTTGCATTTTTATCTTTCACTTCACAAGTACAATTTAATCCTTTATCAGCTTTCTTTGGAGGTCTAATTGCACAAGAAGCAGTAAAAGCAATGACTGGAAAATTTATGCCTATCAATCAAATTTTCTATTATGATTCTATCGAAGTATTACCAGGATTTGAAATAAAAGATGATGAAAAAGTTCTAGAAAACTTGGAGAAATTAGTGAATAATGAAAATTACAGCTTGACAAAAAGTAGAATTGATGGTATTCAAACTATTGTAGGAAAGGATATTTTACAAAAGATGCAAAAAATGAAAATATTAGTTGTTGGAGCAGGAGCTATAGGATGTGAATTACTGAAAAATTTCTCAATGTTGGAAGTAGGATCCTTTAAAAATAATAACACTGAAGAAAATGAAAAAAATGGAATTATTGTGACCGATCCAGATGTAATTGAAGTTTCAAATCTAAACAGACAATTCCTATTTAGAGAAAAGCACCTTCGTTTACCAAAATCTTCAACAGCTGCTGCAGCTGTAATTCAAATGAATAAAAATCTGAAAAACAATATATATGCAAAATTGGATAAAGTATGGGAAGAAACAGAACAAATTTTTACAGACAAATTCTTCTCAAGTTTAAGTTTAGTAGCAAATGCTTTAGATAATATCAGAGCCAGAAGATATGTTGATTCAAGATGTGTTAGTAACAGAATTCCTTTATTAGAATCGGGAACACTTGGCCCTAAAGGACATGTTCAAGTTGTAGTTCCTTATAAAACTGAATCATATTCTTCTCAGCAAGATCCTGAAGTTTCAACTGATATTCCTCAATGTACATTAAAAATGTTTCCTGAAGAAGCACTGCATTGTATTGAATGGGCAAGGGATTTATTTGGAAAATTATTTACTCAAAAACCAAAGAATTTAAATAGAATTCTAGAAGAAGGTATTGAATCTCAAGAATTTAAAATAATAAAACAAGCATTGAATCTTCTTAGGAATAAACCACAAACATTTATTGATTGTGTAAAAATTGCGAGAGAGAAATTTGAAAAATTATTTAGAAATAATATAAAGCAATTAATGTATTCTTATCCTCTTGATAAAAAAAATAAGGATGGAAGTTTGTTTTGGAGCTTACCAAAAAGACCTCCTATTGAAGTGATTTATGACAATAAAGATCCTCTTCACTATAACTTCATTGCTTCATATGCTTGTTTGATTGCAAGGCAATTCAAAATAAAAATTCCTTATGAAAATCCAAGAAAAGAAGAATCTAAAATAGAAATTGCCGAAATTGCTTGTAAAATTCAATTACCTGAATTTAAAATAAACACTTTGAAAGCTAAAGAGATTGAAAAAGAAGTTGAAAAGGAGAAAAAAGAATTATCTGAATCTGATGAAAAAGAGAAAACAAATGTAAATGAGAAAAGTGAAAACAATGAAAAGAATTTAGATAATTTAATAAGTGAATTCAAGTCTTTAAGCGAAAAATATAAAATTAACAAATATATTGAATTATCAGAAAAAGAGAGAAAGCAAATTGAATTGAATTCTGAGGAATTTGAAAAAGACAACGATGCTAATTTCCACATTGATGTTATTTACTCAATGTCAAATCTTAGATGCAGAAATTATAAGTTAGAAGAAATGGATTGGATGAAAGTTAAAATAAAAGCAGGAAAAATTATTCCTGCATTAGCAACAACTACAGCTTCAATAGCTGGATTACAAGCATTAGAATTAGTAAAATTGGCTAAAAACATGGAAATTGAGCACATAAGAAATTCTTTCTTAAATTTGGCTATACCTTATTTACAAGCTTCTGAACCAGGTCCTGTTAGTAAGAATAAATTGGCTGAAGAACTTGAAGTTACATTATGGGATAGATGGGAATTTAAGCCCGAAAACAACAATTTGCAATCAGTTTATGAATATTTGAGAAAAAAATATAAATTATTCCCTAGAGATTGTTTTCTTGGTAAAAAAGCAGTTTTCCCATATAATGCCTATGCTGGAGAAGATAAAAAACAAATTAGAGAAGAAATTATGAATAAAGATTTATTCAAATTATTAGAAATCAATTCTGATGATGAATATGTTGATTTAATGATTACATTCACTGCTAATGAAATAAGTGAGGAATATATAAAAAACACTCCAATAATTAGATTATTATTAAAATAATATATTTTATTTACAAATTTTAATAATAAATTAAATATTAATATTTTAAATTAAATATAATATGCTCCAATATTTAAATATTCTCGAAATTTTTTAAAATTTAATTGATAAAAATTTATGAAATAAATTTCAAAATAAATTTGAATTGAAAATAAATGATAATTATAACAAAAGTTTATTTTCTTTTTATTGATATATTTAAAATCTTCTTTTTAAATATAAAATGCTTAATTCAATTGGG
>Ga0194116_10002470_pt1 | contig 23848 bp, 15 predicted proteins | sample TA2MahsurfametaG_4_FD_148617 | JGI IMG/M metagenome (GOLD analysis project Ga0194116, IMG submission 148617) | Freshwater microbial communities from Lake Tanganyika, Tanzania - TA2015008 Mahale S9 surface | ecosystem: Environmental > Aquatic > Freshwater > Lake | place: Tanzania: Lake...
ATATTCCAGCGCCTGATTCACCATATCCGTGCTTCCAATAAAAAGCGGAGAACGCTGGTGTAAATCTGTCGGCATAATATCAAGAATGCGCTCTTTACCCGAGTGTGCCATGCCACCGGCCTGCTCAACTATAAATGCCATCGTGTTGCACTCATAAATTAGGCGAAGTTTTCCGCTGGGTTTCTTTTCGGTTTCCGGATAAATAAAAATACCACCCCTGAGTAGGTTTCTATGCACATCGGCAATCAAACTACCTATATAACGTGCACCATAAGGCCTACCTGTAGCTTTATCCTTCTCCTTACACCATAAAACGTATTGCCTTATCCCTTCCGGAAAATCAGCACTATTCCCCTCATTAAGCGAAAAAATAGCACCCCCGTTCGGTATGCGAATATTTTCATGCGACAAACAAAATTCCTGAAGGGTATCATCCAAAGTAAAGCCATTCACGCCATTGCCTGTGGTATAGATAAGCATGGTACTGGTGCCATAGAGAAAATAACCTGCTGCAACCTGTTCAGAACCGCGCTGAAGACAATCTTCGGTCTTAGGAGCGCTGCTGTAGTCTTTTCTGCGGTAAATAGAGAAAATTGTGCCTATACTGGCATTTACATCAATATTAGAACTTCCATCCAAAGGATCAATCGCAACATAATACTCCTTTGTTTCACAACCTTCAATAAAAATGGCATGATCCTGTTCTTCGCTTATTACGGCGCATACTTCACCACATCTGCTTAAAACTTCTATGAAAGTTGTATCTGCTACCACATCCAGTTTCTTCTGGTATTCTCCTTGCACATTAATGGAGCCCATATCACCCAGAATATCTACAAGGCCGGCTTTTCTTACATCACGGTTTACCATTTTGGCTCCTAATTCCAACGCTCTGAACATTTTGCTGAAAGCACCTGTCGCGTTTTTATATAAAGCCTGCTGGTCTACAATAAATTGTTCCAGCGTAACCAATCCTTTTACTGCCATAAAATATTTAGTGTTTGGGGAGATTTGATAATTAACTTTGCAAAAAAACAACAGGCAATTCGTCTTTCCCAATAAAAATGAAAATATTCAAGTTTGGCGGTGCATCTGTAAAAGATGCGGACGGCGTTAAAAACATAGGAAAAATACTCGCTGACCATAACGCAGAGAAATTATTAGTAGTCATCAGTGCCATGGGAAAAAGCACCAACCACCTTGAAAAGCTTGTTCATGCATGTGTCTATGGTACCGGCGAAACAAACGCCTTACTCATGGAATTAAAAGATTACCATTATTCTATTATCCATGGTCTTGAAAAAACCAATTCATCTGCCATGGTAAATGATATAGAAAATATTTTCCTTGAGCTGGAATGCCTTGTAGAAACACCAGCTACCCCTGAAGAATATGATTTTGTATATGATCAGGTTGTAGCTTTTGGTGAGCTGATAAGCACGAAAATTGTTAGTCATTACCTGCTAACAGAAGGTTTTAAAAACCAGTGGATTGACAGCAGGAACTTTATTATTACAGATAACAGGTATAGAGATGCACGCATTCAATGGGATGAAACTGAAAAGATCATATCCAATAAACTAAAACCCCTTGCCGAGAAGCAAACCGTAATTACCCAAGGTTTTATTGGACGCGGTCCCGTAAATGAAACTACTACACTAGGGAGGGAAGGCAGTGACTATTCAGCAGCCATCTTTGCCTATTGCCTTAATGCCGAATCTGTAACAATATGGAAGGATGTTGCCGGTGTGATGAACGCAGATCCTAAAAAAATGGATAATGCTTCTCTGATCAGTAATCTTGGCTATTCAGATGCTATTGAGCTTGCTTATTATGGTGCTTCTGTTATACATCCCAAAACCATTCAGCCACTTATGGCGAAGAATATTCCTTTGTATGTTAAATCATTTATCAACCCAACTGAGTTAGGCACACAGGTTAGCAATCAAAATCATGTATTAGACCTACCTTGTTATATTTTTAAAGAGAACCAGGTTCTTGCTGAATTAAAAACCAGGGATTTCACCTTCATAGTAGAACAAAACCTTGAACAAATATTTAGTCTTCTTGCACAACATAAAATAAGATGCAACATTATCCAAAATTCGGCCATTAGCTTCAGTTTTGTGGCAGATAACAAGGAAAACAAATTAACTAATCTTATAAGTGACCTTGAAAAATTAGGTTTATCAGTTCAGATTACTGAATCTCTAGAACTGATAACCATTTATAATGCTGTTGAAGGTTCTAAAAAAACTGTTTTAGGAATAAAGGAAATAATCCTTGAACAAAACACAGGCAATACATCTCATTACCTGGTGAGGTAAGATATAATGCAACTCCAACAAAAAACCCGACAATTTCTGTCGGGTTTTTTGTTGATGACTTGACAATTTGCTTACTTGTTCAAAATCACAGGCCTTATCCAGGTGCGATTCTGGTTCTTCAGCTTGATGGTGTAAAGACCAGCGGCATAGCCTTCCAGCTGCAAAGCAATAAAACCACCTGCAGGCACGGTGCGGTATAACATTCTTCCGCCATTGTCCCAAACCTCCACAGATTCAATAGCGGCTTTTAGGCTACCTGCATCAATTACAACTCTTCCTGAGGTTGGATTTGGATACACCTTGATTCCTTCATCACCCATATTCTTTAGTCCTGAATAGGTGCTGTAACATTCACCCTGAGGCAATACATGTACGTTGCGGCTAATCATTTTTGCTGTATTTCCGCTAGGGTCTGCAAGTATGTAGTTAATGAAATAAATACCCTTCACCCAAATATTTACGTTGTGGCTTACAACCTTTACTAAGGGAAGCAAGGTAGCAGAATCATAGTAGTTGTCGGTTATATGCAGGCCACTCATTGCCCAGAACGGCTCGCCCACGCAGGTATTGATTGTACCGCCAAGCAAATCGGGGGCAATGCGGTCTACTACCCTAACTACACGGGTTTTAGTGGCTTTATTGCCGCTCTCGTCTTCAGCAGTAAATATTTCCTGATATTCTCCCAGTATGTTTTCATTCACATTGCTGCTTCTGGTGGTTTTCACCAACAAGGGTGAAGAATAATTCTCCCTAATGGATACCGTTCGGGAAATATAATCGGTTTTCACATCATGGTATATAGTATCCTGCGTATTCAATTCAATCTCAGGCGCTACAAAATCATCCACTTTATATTGCAAGGTATAACCATTCTCGGGCGACACATTACCATTGATATCCGTAGCAAAATAGCGAATCGGATAGGTACCTTTGGCAGTAGAATTCACATTACCCTTGGCACCCGGCATTTTACGGATTTCCGTATAACCATTGCATTCATCCTCCGCATAGACATAATCGGTAAAGTTTGAACCAATCTGAACTTGCACAATCTGATTATCAACGATTCGGCTGCCGCCTATATAAATACCCGGGCCTTTGGTATCACGAACCTTTACGGTTCTCTTCACGGTAGCTGTTAAACCTGCCTTATCCTTCACCGTGTAGGTAAGTATATAATCACCAATAACTTTGGTATTAACAGATCCCGTTACCTTAATTGAGTCTGTAAGATTGCCATCGGTTTTATCGTAGGCAGTAGCCATTGAGTCGTAGAAATTTTCACACTGCTCAATATTTTCAAGCGATTTGCCTCGCAGAGTGATGGAAGGACGGGTACGGTCATTTTCAACAATAATAAGTCGAGACTTTTTTTCAGCCTGATTACCGGAGGCGTCTGAGAGATTAAATTCCAGTTTGTAGGTGCCGGCCAAGCTGCAATCAACTGTTCCTGAAATTTTCACACTATCGGTTAAATCTCCCTCGTGTCCATCCTCGCCCAGAAAGGTAGTCTTTTTAATCTCAGACCAGCATCCACCTGAAGTACCAATCTTCTCTACATATATGGTATCACCACCCAACAGGGTAATCTCAGGCTGGGAATTGTCTCTTACCAGGGTAATTCCGTAATCCTCAAATTCACCCACCACGTTTAATCCACAGGGATAATTATCTAATGAACCATAACTAGCACCCACGCGCATGCGGGTATTGCCTTCAAATGCTTTAATAAATGGAGGTACTCGGAACGTGGCACTGTCAAAAAAACCACTGATTTTACCGGAAGACAGCACGGTTTCTCCAGCATCTTCAAAATCACCATCGATATTAAAATCTATCCATACTTTATAGTTTACAGGGTTCACATTGGTAAACCTGCCAACCTTCACTTTATAACTTGCACCAAAATTCAGGGTAGCCTTGTCCGAACTGATAAAGTTACTGTAAGATACGCCACTGCTACTGATTTTGTTGATGCGATGTGTATCACGCTCCAGGAGTTCAACACTGTTAATCCCCACATCAGAATTGGTCAAATCCACAACCGGCGTGCAATAATCTACGGCACAAACGATTTCTTTTTTGATAACCGTTTTTGCTGTGCCAAATCCCAAAAGTGTGTTATATCCTTTAAGCTCAATATTGTAACATCCACCTGCTGTGAACTTTAGCTGAACGACAGAACTGTTGCCAATTAGATTTCCTGATACCACAGAATATGAATTGGGTGTTATTTTCCACTCCAGGTTATCTGCAAAGTTGGTTTCGGCGGTTAGTGTTACCGTTTCATTGGGGACTACCCGAACCTTATCCGTCACAAAATCCAGTTTCGCCATCGATGATGAAGGTGGCACCACCCGTATATTTTTACAGAAGGTATCCGAACTGCTGCAATTACCGGCAGCCAGACAAACTCTCTGAACACCTGTCGATGCAAATGTTCTTGAGAAATCCTTGGATGTAGATTCTTCCGTATTATTCACACGCCACGACCAGTTAGGCGTACCGGTAATACTGGTCTTGTTAATCATGGCGAGGTTAACACCCTCAGCAATGGTATCGTACTTGGTCGTAAATGAAGCTATGGTTGGGGTAGGCTTTGCCCGATCACATTCCCAAACTGCAATAAAACCGGAATCCGTACATGATGAATTGCTTTCAAACGTCAGATACATTCTGCCACTATTTGCCTTTAATGTTTGCGTTCTGTAAAAATTCCAATTACTCCCATTAATTCCACCTGAAGGCGATAATTCTTTGGTCGGATCGGCAAAAGATGCATCGTAAATCCTCAGAATATCACTGTTATCACAAAATCTGAGGCTTTTGAATTTTAGTCTTATCTCTTTTGCATCACAAGGTTTAATAAGAAAATAATCAATGCTATTCTTTCTATTATTACCATAATTTGCCGATGGGCCTGCATGGTCATATAACATCCCAAGAGCACTTTCACCAACCGTTTGAGGTCCCATATAATATTCAGTAGGCGGTGTGCAATCCACATACTGGTTTTTGCAAATTTTGGATGAAACCCCAAGGCTATTTTGGGAGGTTAAACAAAAATTCCACTTGCCCACTTCATCCAGGAAAAACAGGGGGTTTTGCTGGCTGGAGGTATATAAATTACCACCGGGAGAAACGGCTTCCCAAACCCAGCTGTAGGGTCCATTGGTTGATAAATCAACCAATTCAGCGTTGTTAAAAATCTCTACACTGTTCTTTTTTGCTATAAAATCGGCAACCGGAGGTGCTTTGGGCTGCTCTATGGTCACCTGCTTGGTCCTTGTAGCCGACACACCGCAATAAGAAACTGTCATGGTAACATCGTGTGTACTAGGCGGAGAAACCGGTAACCATTTTGCCTGCCCTATTGAAGAATTATTATTGACGACTGAAACATTAGGCCCAGCAAATGTCCAGTTATAGGTATAAGCAGGACTTTGACTTGATGCCGGAAACTTAATGGTTGTCCGCTCATAATTAGGGCCTCGCGGTACTGTAAAATCAGCCACGGGATCAGGCAGTCGTTTTAAATTTACCTCAAGGTCATTAATAGAACCATAACCTGTAACAGAACCACATCCAGAACTTGTGTTTAAATTATATGAATAATGAGATAGGCTTCTGAATCGCAAATATCCTTTACCACTTCCCGACCAGCATGGCAAAGTTAAAGTCACTCTTGAAGGTGAAGAGGGATTACTTGAGGTTATGTACAAAGAACCGGTAGGATTAAGGATACATTCAGACGTAGAAAATGAACCATCATAATTTTGATCCAACCAAATGCCTACTCCTGTATTCCAACTACCGCCACTACTGGCCACTTCAATGGTAATTTGCTGTCCGGCTATTAAATCAATCGGCTTTCCTGAATTTAACGTTCTATTTGTGGAGGCGCATCCAAGTCCAGAATAACTTGCAAGTGTGCCACCTGCAGCATCTTTAACTATAATTGACTGAAGATCTCCACCATAATTTGTCCAGGAACCTGAACCACAACCCCAGGAAGCATTGGCAGAACATTGCGCACTAACTTCCTGGTGATATAGCCAGTAAAAGGCCAAGAGGATTAAAACACGAAAAAGTAGATTTGTTTTCATAGTTGAATTATTTTCAAGTTTAACAATAAATTTAAAAAAACAAATAAAACCTCCGTTAAATGTTCATAAAAAAAACCCGGCACAAGGCCGGGCTTTTTTTAGTTCGTTAACAAGGGATTAGTTTCTAACCACTACACGCTTGGTAGTAGTTTGTCCGTCGTTGCTCAGGCGAATCATGTAAACACCGTTTCCAAACTGTGCCAGGTTGATTTCGGTGTGACCGAGACCTGATTTCAGGTTGTTGAACGAAGCTACTTTGCTGCCAGAAACGTTGAACACTTCTACAGATACAGGCTTGCTGTTCTGAAGCATGTAGCTAAGGGTTACCTTACCGTTTGTTGGGTTAGGGAACACGCTTACTGCTTCGTCAAGGCTGATGTTGGCAGTGCTCAGGTAAGTATTCTGACAGTTAGGAGGATAGTTTACAAACACTGGGCGGGTTACCATCATAGCCTTGTTGCCGCTAGGATCGGACAAAGTGTAGTTGATGTAATAAACACCGGCTTCCCAGATGTTGATGTTGTGGTTCAACACTGATACAAGCGGAGCAAGGGTAGCAGGCGAGTAGTAGTTGTCGCTGATTACCAAACCGCTCATTGCCCAGAAAGGAGTACCTACGCAAACGTTCATTGCAGGAGCAAGAATCTGAGGAGCTACACGGTCTACAACTGTTACGGTGCGAACTGCAGTGGTGCTGTTTCCGCTTTCGTCAGTTGCTGTATAAGATTCAGTGTAAGTTCCCAGTGTGTAAGGATCTACAGAACCAGTCTTAACAACGCTCACTTTATTCAAAGGATAGTAGTTATCGCTTACGGTTACATCACGAGAAACATATGGTGTATTTACATCATGGATAATATTAGACTCAGTGTTCAGAGCTACAACTGGAGCAATATAGTCATCAACCTGATAGTTGATTACATAGCCGTTTTCGTCAGCAAGGTTTCCGTTAGGATCAACTGCAGTGTAAATAACAGGATATGTAGCACGGATAGCTGTGTTCACAGGACCGTTGAAACCAGGGGTTTTAACGATGTTAATCGCACCGTTACACTCATCCTGTGCATAGATATTATCTACAAATACACTGTTAATCTGAACTTTAACAATGGTATTGTTTACGATACGGTTACCCACAGTATAAATACCGGGCTTCTTGGTATCACGAACCTGAACTTTACGGGTCTTAACAGCAGTGTTACCCTGTGCATCACTTACAGTGTAAGTAAGGGTATAATCCCCAACTTTAGCAGTATTTACTGAACCGGATACAATGATAGCAGTAGTAAGGTTACCGTCAACGGCATCCGTTGCAATAGCACCGGCTTCTTTGAAAGTTCCACACTGTTCAACAGTTTCAACAGCGTTTCCGTTCAGAGTCAAAGTTGGAGCAGTTCTGTCAAGAACCACATACACAGTACGACGCTTAGGCACTGCGCTATTGCCGGAAGCATCCGTTACAGTGAAATCAATGCTGTAGATACCGGGGATAGTGCAATCCAAATCAGAGTTAACAATAACTTTTGATGTCATATCACCTTCTGTAGGATCGTTTGCAGAATAAGTAGTATTAGCTAATTCAGCCCAGCAACCGTTAGAAGTACCGGTACGTTCAACGTACAGGGTGTCTTTACCAACGAGGGTAATTACAGGAGCTGAACCATCATTGGCCAAGGTAATTCCATAGTCTTCAAATTCACCTACAGTGTTCACACCGCAGGGAGTATTAGTGAAGTTACCATAGCTGCTGGCCACGCGAAGGCGGGTATTGCCTTCAAAGCTGGCACTCTTGTTAGGTACAGTGAATGTAGCAGTTGCAGTAAGACCACTGATTGAACCTGTGCTCATAACTTCTTCGCCGGCGTCATTGAAGTCACCATCTACGTTGAAGTCAATCCAGGCTTTGTAGTTCAGGCTGTTGCTGTTAGTCAGACGGGCTACATCAAGGGTGTAAGAAGCACCGAAAGTCAATGTAGCTTTCTGGGTAGCTGAAAAGTCTGAGTAAGCAGTCACACCGCTTGTAGTCTGGTTGTTGATAAGGGTAGTAGAACCCTTGGTCAGTGTTACCTGGTTGATTCCGATATCAGAGCTGATAAGATCCACCAAAGGAATACAGTAGTTCAGAGCACAAACATATTTGTTCTTAATAACTTTCTTCTCTGTTGAACCTGCTGGGTTTTCAGCTGAGTTCCAACCTTTCAATGTGAATGTGTAGCAACCGCCCTGATCAAAGCGCAGAGACAATTTCCTGCTGGTACCATTCAAAGCACCTGACATTACTGTGTAAGTGGTTGGGAAGATATTCCATTCGAAATTGGTAGCATAGTCGGAAGTGATTGTAAAATCGACTGTTTTACCTGCATCAGGACGAACATTGCTAGCAGTGAAATCAAGAATGCCTGGCTTGGAAGGAGTAATGATATCGATAGTCTTGCAGAAAGTATCAGCACCGCTACAGGTAGCAGCTGAAAGACATACTGTGTAGGTTCCGTCGGCTGTGAAAACGCGGGTGAAAGTTTCAGATACAGACTCAGGGTTTCCATCAACACTCCACTCCCAAATTGGCGCGCCCTGAACATTTGATGATGTATTGTTAAATACTACCTGAGTACCAATAGCAGCAGGGTTGAAAGATGTGCTCCAAGATGGTTTTGGTTTTACTGGCGGAGCCAGATCAGAATCCCAAGTGGCAATGAAACCAGAATCCTGGCCTGAGCCATTTGATTCAAAAGTAAGGTACATAGCGCCGCTCTTGGCAGTAAATGTAGAAGTGCGGTATGTAGCCTGGTTTGTGCTATTAATACCCGCAGCAGGAGTCATTTCTTTAGATGCATCAGCCTGACCGGCATCATAAATGCGAATTTTATCGTTGGCGTCAGCCAGTTTAATTTGTTTGAATTTCAAACGAATTTCTTTTGCTCCGCAAGGTAAAATCTTGAAGTAATCAATGCTTGTTTTACGGTTAGCACCGTAATTAGAACCAGGACCGGCGTGATCATAAAGTGTTCCCTTTTTGTTTTCACCAAGTGTGGTGATACCCATAAAAAATTCTGATGGAGGAGTACACTCTACATATTGGGATTTGCAATTTTTGGTAGAAGCACCAATGCTATTTTCAGCTGTCAGACAGAAATCCCATTTACCGATTTCATCCAAAAAGAATTGTGCGTTTTGAGCAGTGCTGGTGTATACAGCCCCTGAAGGCGCCTTGGCTTCCCAGCTCCATTTGAATGCGCCATTGGTTGAAAGGTCAAGTAATTCTGCATTATAATAAATTTCTACCTGGTTGGACTTAGCAATAAAGTCTGCTACAGGAACATTCACAGGGCGTACAATAGTTACGGATTTAGAAATTGAGTCTTTGATACCACAATAACTAACCAGCATTTTCACGTCAAATGTTGCCGGAGGAGATGGTGGTGCCCATGTAGCACGACCAACTGTACCTGTTGTAGAAATAGGAGTAACATCTGGACCAGAGAATGTCCAATTATAGTCATAAGCACCATTGGGATTAGCTGCATTAAACTTAATGGTTGTATTTTCGTAATTAGGTCCGGTAGGAACGATAAAGTTCGCCACGGGAGGTGCACCCACTTTCAGGTTTACCGCTACGTCTATGATGTTACCGTAAGTGTTTGTTGAACCGCAACCCATGCTGGTGTTAACCGTTGAGTAGAAGTAAAAACCGCGGAAACGCATAGTGCTTGCACCTGTGGCTGACCAGCAGGGAAGCTTCAATGTAGCCTTGGTTGGCGTGGTATTGATAGCAGCCCAGGGTCCGCTGGAAGGGCTGGCGATACACTCAGCAGCAGAGAAGCTGTTGTTGCGATCGTAATCAAGCCAGATACCAACGCGGGTAAGGTAGCCCCAGCCGTATGCATCTATCGAACCGGTAATTTCCAGGGTAAGGCTCTGACCTGCAGTAATGTCGACGGGAGTGGATGAATTTACAAGTACATTGCTGGTTGCAGATGTGGTAGAACAAGCCAAACCTGAATAGCTGGCGAGCGTACCTCCATTGTCACTGATTTTGATTTCGACGATGTTACCACCGTAGTTGTGTCCACAACCCCAGGAGTTTGACGCAGAGCAAATTTGCCCTTTGGAACTACCCGGCATCATGGCCAGAAAGCCAATGCCTAAAAGGCCTAGCGCTCTGGTGATTTTGGTAATTGTTAGCTTCATAATATGAATATTTATTTTTAGTTGTTGCAATAATAGTTAAAAAAATGACGCACTACCCCCAAAAGGTTGCATAAATTTTAAAAAAAAGTTTCTGCTTATGACAGAATTATGACTTTTCTGTCTCTTTACAAAAAAATCAAGGAATCATCAATACTTGTCCCGCTTTTATTTCCGATGCTTTCAGGTTGTTTTTGTCTTGCAATTCAGAAACTGATATACCATATCGACGTGAAATCTGGTATAAAGTTTCACCTGCTGAAACTGTATGTGTTTGAATATCTTTTTGTTGAATTATTGTTCTGACCCGGTTAACGCGCAACTCCTGCCCCACCCTGATGTTCGCATTTGCCAAATGATTCCAGTTTATCACAGAGTCAACGGAAATATTATACAGACGAGAGATGCTGTAAACCGTTTCACCCGCTAGCACAGTGTGGTAGGATACCCTGTTTGCAGGATATATATCTAAATACGTCGTTTTTCCTGTATAGCTTGTTTTCCCTGTAGGCAGGCCCTCTTGCTGAGTACCCGATATCACCTTGTCTTTATCATCTTTTCTCAGAAACTCATTATTCTTCCACGCCGTATCTTTCTCTATTGTCGGTACAGGCATTCTATCTATTACTGTCTTTTGAAGCGAATCTTTTTGTCTTTTATCCCTTAGGTATATAACCTCACCGGGCTTCAGAGACTGCGATGCCATCACATGATTAAATTTTTCTAGATACTTCAGCTTTACTGTTACTGTCTTTTGAAGCGAATCTTTTTGTCTTTTATCCCTTAGGTATATAACCTCACCGGGCTTCAGAGACTGCGATGCCATCACATGATTAAATTTTTCTAGATACTTCAGCTTTACGGAATGTTGCTGACTTATATCCCTGAGCGTTTCTCCTTCTTTTACCATATGATATTTCTCATCTCCTTTGCGTTTCTTTGGCTTGAGATAAAGAATTTCTCCCGGCTTTAACTCCTCACCCCGCTTTAGGTCGTTATATTTATAAATCTGCCACACGCCCATATCATATAACCTGGCAATATCCTCAGGATTTCGGCTTTTAGAAACAATAATTGCCGGAAGGCCGTGCATTTGTATTAGCCGACCTGCAGCCGTATCAGGTGATGAATAGTCTTCCCCAAGCACGAGCATACTGTCATACATAGATAGTCGGTATCTTTCTACTACACCAACTATAATATCGCCATAGGCCGGATTGGTTGCATATCCTGCCTGACGCAACCCATGCGCCCAGGCCCTGTAATCAGTGGCAGGCATGTTAAATAAAAAATCATACCGTGACGCACCTTTTAAAAAAAGACTGTGATCTCGGTAGCTTTCCATAGCGTTGGTATACCCCCTGAAGCATTCGTCCGGTGCGTCGTCATCCGCCAAACAAAAACTACCCGTCCAGTTTTTGCGACACTTAATACCGAAATGATTATTACAGTCTTTCGCCAGTCTACTGTTCCCGCTGGCACTCTCCAAAATACCCTGGGCCAACGTGACGGAAGCCGGTATCCCATAAATTTTCATTTCCTGCATAGCAGCGTACTTGTATTCCTCTATGTATTGCTGTGTACTCATCTTCTGCGCTGAAAGCGAGCCGCAAATCATAGAGGTAAACAACAATAATCTGAAACGCATAATCAGGTTGTAAAAATCAAAAATAACCAACGTTTATAAAACATTAAATATTCTTTTTCACACAAAAGTGCATAACGCATGCAACGAATCCATTACAATTAACATCTGATTGTTACCATATATTGACATCATAATTACAAGATTACTGCCTTAAATTCCGTTTTTTTGCAAGACATTCATGAAAATCAAATCCTTTTTAGGTCTACTGCTGACTTTTATCGCCCTGCCTCTAGCAGGACAAATGAAGAAGCCTACTGCCAAAAGCATGGAATTCTCCGCAACAAAAGCCAAGACAGGAGATATTATTGAAATTACTGTTAAGCTGTCTCCTGCTGCAGGGATGCATATATACAGCGAAAAATCCACCTGTGCGGAAGATGTGGGATACACCCGGGCTTCACTAACTTTCACCGGAGACCACCTTGTATTGGTGGGCAATGCCCTGGGCGTGGGCGATAAAATGAAAACAGACGAGTTGGCAGAGCTCGATAAAATCGACTGCAAGACCGGTGTTTTCGCGGGTCAGGCTGTATTCAAACAAAAAATCAAAGTCACAGGCAGTATTCAGAAGATTGTTTGTTCCTTCATTGGACAAATGTGTGATGAAAGCCAGTGTGTGATGATAAAAGAGACTTTGGAAGCAGCCAATCCGGTTATTGTGGAAGGCTCTGTTGCAGCCGAATCCACCCCGGTAAAAGCGGCAGATACAAGTGCCACATCAAACAACAAAGTTGATTCTTCAAATACATCCGGCGCATCTTCCATGCCGTCCTATAAATCGGGTAGCGGGAATTGCAACGAGCTAAAATACACCGGCAACCTGGGCAATGCAAAAAGTGAAACTGCCAACAAAGGTCTTGGATTGGTATTCTGGCTGGCATTTACTTCAGGACTGCTTGCCCTACTGACACCTTGTGTATTCCCCATGATACCAATGACAGTAGCATTTTTTCTGAAAAATGAAGACCGCAAAAAATCAATCCGTGACGGCATTGTGTTTGCAACCGCTATCATTCTCATTTATGTAATTATTGGCACGCTGGTAAGCAAACTGGTGGGGCCTGATGCTGCCAACTGGCTTAGCACACACTGGATTCCCAATGTTTTCTTCTTTGTTATTTTTATTGTGTTTGCTGCCAGTTTCTTTGGCGCTTTTGAATTGGTATTGCCGGCCTCATGGGTCAATGCCATCGACAGGAAAGCCGATAAAGGCGGCTTAGCAGGTCCTGTTTTTATGGCACTTACCATTGCACTGGTATCATTCTCGTGCACCGGACCAATTGTAGGCACTGTATTGGTAGAAAGCGCCAAAGGCGGGCTCAGCACGCCAATTGTGGCTATGCTCGGCTTTTCACTGGCATTTGCATTGCCTTTCGGTCTGCTTGTAATTTTTCCAAGCTACATGAAAAGCCTGCCCAAAAGTGGTGGCTGGTTGAATAGTGTTAAGGTAGTCCTTGGATTTGTAGAACTGGCATTTGCCCTGAAATTTCTCAGTACTGCAGACCAAACCTATCACTGGGGCATACTCGACAGAGAAATATACCTTGCGCTGTGGATTGTGATATTTGCACTGATGGCAATTTATCTGATGGGCAAAATCAAATTTTCCCATGACAGTGATGTTTCATACTGGTCTGTGACGCGTCTTATGCTGGTAATCACAACCTGGTCTTTTGTTGGATATCTTGTTCCCGGACTCTGGGGTGCTCCATTGAAGGCTTTGGCCGGATATCTGCCTCCTATGCATACCCAGGATTTTCGCCTTGGCGAAACTGAAAATCAGGCAAAAAGTGCAACTCAGACAGCAACCTGCACCACACCCAAATATTCAGGCGAACTCCATATTCCACATGGCATACAAGGTTATTATGATTATGAAGAAGCATTGGCATGTGCACTGGCTCAGAAAAAGCCTGTTTTCATTGATTTTACCGGACACGGATGTGTGAACTGCCGCAAAATGGAGGAGAAAGTATGGAGCAATCCTGAAGTGCTGAAAATCCTGAAAAGTAACTATGTGGTTGTATCTCTTTATGTTGATGACAAAAAGATTAAACTAAATGAAAAAGACCAGTTTACAGGGAAATTTTCAGGAAAACTGATTAAAACGCTTGGTGAAAAGAATGCGGAGATACAGGCTTGTTATTTTAACAGTAACAGCCAGCCACTCTATGTGCTAATGACCGGCAATGAAGTATTGCTGCAGCACCCCGGCAGCGCAGAGACCTTTGATTACAACCCTGAAAAATTCAAGTCATTCCTTCAAAACGGCCTTTTCGAATTTAAAAAGACCCAGCCATGAGTATTGAGAGAATAAAACAACATTTCACCGAGGCAGCAGAGACGCTGAGGTTCTTCATGGCTGATGAAAAGAATATTCAGCAGATTGAATCGGCGGCGACAATCATGGCTGAATGCCTTGTCAATGGAGGAAAAATCATCAGTTGTGGCAATGGAGGTAGTCACTGCGATGCCATGCATTTTGCAGAAGAATTAAGCGGGCGCTACCGCGGAAACCGCAAAGCCCTTGCAGCCATGGCCATCAGCGATCCCAGCCATATAAGTTGTGTTGGAAATGATTACGGATATGAATTTATTTTCAGCCGCTACGTAGAAGCGCTGGGCAAACCAGGAGACATTCTACTTGGCATAAGCAGCAGCGGCAATAGCAATAACATTATACTGGCCATGGAAGCGGCAAGGGCAACAGGAATGAAAACTGTGGGTCTTACCGGCAAAGATGGTGGTAGAATGGCTCCTCTGTGCGATGTTGAAATCAGGGCCCCTCACTCGGAATATGCAGATCGTGCCCAGGAAATTCACATCAAGGTTGTACATGCGCTCATAGACAGCATTGAGCAAATGGTTTTGAAGTAAATTCTTGTTTTGTGCAGGTAAATTGATATTTTCGCCTGCATGGATATTCGCTTCCGCTTAACAATTCTCAGTTTTCTCCAATTTTTTGTTTGGGGCGCCTGGTTAATTACCATTGGCACCTACTTTTTCGGCAATAAGCTTGGTTCCAATGAACAATTCGGAGCCATTTTTTCCACGCTTGCCATTTCATCGCTTGTTATGCCCGCCATCACCGGAATAATTGCCGACAGATGGATGAATGCAGAAAGATTATACGGCATTTTGCAGATTGCCTACGGTGTCTTGCTATGGCTGGTGCCTGAAATGAAATCTGCCGATGATTTGTATTGGTTAATTATGGCTGCCATGTTCTGTTACATGCCCACCATATCCCTATCAAATTCTATTTCCTACACACTGCTTTCCAAAAGCGGACATGACGTCATCAAAGTATTCCCGCCTATTAGGGTTTGGGGCACCATTGGATTCATTGCAGCAATGTGGGTAACCAATCTTACTGGCAGCAAAGTCAATGCACAACAATTTCTTATAGCGGGCAGTGTAGCTATCGGGCTGGGGCTGTATGCTTTTACCTTGCCTGCCTGCAAACCTGCTAATCTAAAAACTGAAAATAGCAACATATACGTTCAGCTGGGCCTGAATGCATTTAGGCTATTCGCAAAGTATCGCATGGCTTTGTTTTTCATTTTCTCCATGTTTCTGGGCGCCGCACTTCAGCTAACAAATATGTATGGTGATACATTTCTCGATGATTTTAAAAACAATCCGCTGTACGGCCCGGAATCTTTTGTAGTGAAGTACTCCACCATCATCATGTCCATTTCACAGGTATCAGAAACAGTTTTCATATTGACAATTCCGTTTTTTCTGAAACGCTTTGGAATTAAAAAAGTAATGCTTTTTGCCATGCTGGCATGGGTACTTAGGTTTGGCCTGTTTGCCTTAGGCAATCCTGCTGAGGGGTTGTGGATGATAATTCTAAGCTGTATTATCTACGGCATGGCATTCGATTTCTTTAACATTTCAGGCTCACTGTTTATTGAAACCAACACAGATAAGGGAATCCGATCAAGCGCTCAGGGATTGTTCATGATGATGACCAATGGTATTGGTGCATTTCTAGGCAGCAAAATCAGTGGATGGGCCATAGACAGATTTTTTATGTCTGGCAACGAAAAAAACTGGCAAGGCATCTGGTTAGGTTTTGCCGGTTATGCATTGCTTATTGCCATACTGTTTCTGTTTCTGTTTAAAGATGAACCAGTGAAAGAAACGGAGGAATCTAAGCATTAATCTTTTCGATTAAAGCGACTGTAAGGGTCTTCCCACTTTGCAGAGTCATAAAACCATGCAGGTCGTTTATCACGGGTAAAAGTTCGGTACCATTTGCTGAGAATAATTGCGGATAATGTTCCTGCAATTGCTCCTGAAAGGTGTCCTTCCCAGGATACTTTTTCCTGCCATGGAAATATTCCCCAAACCATACCGCCATAATACATAAGCAACATGAAGGACTGAAGCCTTAAACGCCTGTTACCGGCAATGAATCCTGCCAATATGAGAAAACTGAACAAGCCATAAATAATTCCGCTACTTCCTATGTGCAGCGATTCGGTTTTCCCAATAAAGAAGAGTATTAAACCTGTTCCCACCCACTGAATAAACATAATAGTTTTGGAAAGGTGCCTAAAATGTAAAAATACGAGCAAAACACCAAAAAACAATTGCATTGTATTGCCCCAAAGGTGCCCTGAATCTGCATGCGCAAACGGCATAAAAAAAACACCTTGCAAATGTTGAACATCACCAGGTATTAATCCGAAGTTATAGGCAAACTTGCTTTGTGGCAAAAACAAGTAAAAGGCAACAACAGGCAGAAGCGCTATGAACAGGGCAATATAACAAGCTTTTATTACGGAATTCACTGATTTAAAAGTCAATGGAACCGTTTATCCATTCAGAAAGCTTTTATTACGGAATTCACTGATTTAAAAGTCAATGGAACCGTTTATCCATTCAGAATCCATATTGGCATTCCATTTACTATAAAAGTCAATTGCGGGTTTGTTCCAATCTAAAACCTGCCATGTAAGCCTTTTATAGCCTTTCGCTACAGCCATGTCAACACAGTTTTGGAACAAGGCCTTGCCCGCACCTAAGCGTCGGAAATCTTCTTTAACATACAAGTCCTCAAGATAGAGCACTGGACCTTTCCAAGTACTGTAACGTGTATAACAAAGCGAAAAACCAATGATTGAGCCATCATTCCACTCGGCCACATGGGCAATGAATAGGGGAACTTCTCTTTCAAAACCATCTCTCAGTAGCTGTGCCGGTGTATTAATAACCTCCTTTAGAGCCTTTTCATAGTGTGCAAGTTCATTGATTAACCTGAAAATCGCATGCACATCGGCTGAGGTAGCCGTCCTGACAACAAAGGAATCCGAGGACATAATTAACGAACTACCAGACGAAGAATTCTGGACTTATCACCGCCAAAAACCTGCACAAAGTAGACGCCCTTATCTAATTTAAGATCGGCAACATCTACCCGTACTTTGGCACCGGCAAATTCAGTTTTCTTAATGGGAGCGGTATAAATAACTTCACCCAGCACGTTGGAAATGGAAAAGCGTGCATTCGGGTAATCAGATTCAGAAAATGCGAGGTTGATATGAAACCATGTTCCGGAAACAGGATTTGGGTGCAGGGTAAAACCTGGTCCTGGCTCTACAACACCATCATAGGGAGCGGAATTAGCAGACAGTGAAAGGGCGCTGAAGCTACCGATTGAGAATAATAAAATACAAACGAGTAGTTTTTTATCCATAATGTCTAAGGCAAAAATATAAAAAAAAAGGCACTTATGCAAGTGCCTTTAAATTTTTTCTCTGGAGATGAATTACTTCTTCTCAGCAGCGGCTTTGGTAGTGTCTCCGCCAGCAGCGGCTTTGGTAGTGTCTCCGCCAGCAGCAGCGGTAGTGTCTCCGCCAGCAGTGTCATCAACTTTGGTAGTGTCTTCGGCATTTGAAGTGCCGCTGTTACCTGAACAAGCTGCGAAAGCGAACATAGCGCAGGCAGCGATAGCGAAATAGATCTTTTTCATTTTGTGTTTTCCTGATTAAATGTGCGGCAAAAATAAAAGTGAAAAATAAAAATGCAATACTTTTTCTAATTTTTTTTTTATTTTTTTCAAAAAAGTCCTTTCAAGCGGGAAGATATTACATGTACGCATTGTAAAATTGAAACAATAAAAGCCTTTTAAAGGTTACTGTAGTGTGCAAAAAATATGTATAGCAGGCGCGGGTATCGGCGGGTTAACAGCCGCCATAAGATTGGCACGTGCAGGTATGGATGTGCATGTTTTTGAACAAAAATCTGAAGCCGGTGGCAAAATGGCTGAAATTTCAGGTGGTGGTTATCGCTTCGATGCCGGGCCTTCCCTGTTTACTATGCCACACTATGTGGATAGATTGCTGGATAAAGATTTGAATTTCGAATACCAAAAGCTGAACACCCTGTGTCATTACTTTTTCCCAGACGGCACTTTTTTCTCATGCCCTGCAGATTCTGAATTATTCATAAAAAATGCATCTGTCTTATTTGATGAAAGCATCGATTCCATACGCAAGCACCTGAACCGAAGTAAATATCTCTATGAAATTACTGCTCCCGTGTTTCTGGAGAAAAGCCTCCACCAACTATCCACTTACACCCATAAAAAAGGACTACGTGGAATTCTCAACCTTCCGTTTATTGGTATTTTTAGCAGCATGCATGCTGCCAACAGCAAAAGATTCAGCAGCAAAAATCTAATTCAGTTGTTTAATCGCTATGCCACCTACAATGGTTCTAACCCGTGGAAAGCACCATCAACACTTAACGTGATACCACATTTAGAGATGGGTATAGGGGCATTTATGCCTAAAGGTGGTATGATAGCCATTGCCAGGGTGCTACAAAAGCAGGCAGAAAGACTTGGGGTCACTTTTCATTTCAATATCGAAGTAAAGGCTATTTGCAGAGATAACCAGGGCATAACAGGCATTATTGCCAATGAAAAGCATATCCCATCGAAACTTGTTCTATCCAACCTGGATGTGCGATTAACCTACCAACTTCTTAACCTGCCTTTACCTGATAAAATTAAAAAATCTGAACCCAGCAGCTCTGCCCTGATTTTCTATTGGGGAATAAAAGGGCGGTTCCCTAACCTGGATTTGCATAATATTTTATTCAGTGGAGATTACAAGCGGGAATTTCAAAACATATTCGAAATTGGAAATATCGATGAGGACCCTACTGTCTACATTAATATAAGCAGTAAATTAGAAACAACAGATGCACCCAAAGACTGCGAAAACTGGTTTGTAATGATTAACACCCCCGCAAACAGAGGACAAAACTGGGAAGAGCTAAGAAAAAAGGCGCGCACACATATTATTAAAAAAATCAACACGGTGCTGAATTGCGATATAGAGACTTTGATTGAATTTGAGGACTATCTAGATCCGGTGCGCATTGAAAAATATACGGGAAGCTCCTTTGGATCACTTTACGGAAGCAGCAGCAATAATATGATGTCGGCATTTTTTCGGCAAGCTAATTTTTCTAGCAAAATCAAAGGGTTACATTTTTGTGGCGGAAGTGTTCATCCGGGTGGTGGCATTCCATTATGCATTCTAGGTGGTAATATTGCAAGCGACATCATCATTAAAAAAAATCATGCAAGGCGCTGAAAAACGGGTAGTAGGTATAGCAGCCATTATATACGCCATAGGATTAACCGGCTTATTTATTGCCGGAACACGTGCACAGGTAATAGGCCTGACACCGCTCAATCTTGGACTTTCATTGTCGCTTCCATTGATATTTCAAAAAAAATGGAGTTTTGGGCTATTTACGGGACTTCTGTGTGTGGCGGTATGCGGTTTTTTTATTGAATATGCCGGTGTACATACAGGCTTGCTTTTTGGAAACTATCATTATGGGAAAACACTAGGAATCGGCTGGCAGGGCATTCCCTATATGATTGGAATTAACTGGGCTATGCTTGTTTTCTTCGTAGTTTCTTCGCTCTCAGGCAGAATCGGCAATGCATGGGGCATAGCCATCACCGGAGGCTTCATCATGACATTTTATGATTTTATCATGGAACCAGGGGCCGTTTGGATGGGTATGTGGCACTGGAAAAATGGCATTATACCCATGCAAAATTATATTGCATGGTTTATTTGTTCCTTTCTTCTAATAAGACTGTATCTATGGGTTGCTAAACCTGAGAGAAATGCAATTGCAACCGCATTGCTAATTATACAAACAGTTTTTTTTGCTGCCGTGCGCTTAATCGTTTGATCTTAAGCTATTGCGTCTGGGAAAACGCGATTGCACATAAACGTAAATCCCTATGAGTAGCAGGCAGCCAATAAACAGGACTGAGATTTGCGTGCTGAGTTTGGGATTGGTAGGAAACAGCCCAATTACAATGAAATTAATAACAGCCTGTAACGCAAAATAACTAAAGCTCACTTTTAGGTGTGACCATTTGCCGAGATGCACAAGTTTCTTAAATAGAAAATCTCTATGGGGAACAAAAATATTTTCTCCCAGCAATAACTTATAGCAAACAGTTAGGGCTGCATCTGCGCCAAATACACTAAACATCAGCAGATACATATAATTGCCTGTTTTAAATATTAAAGTGTAAATGAGATATACCGTGATAAATGCTATAGACATACTGCCAACATCTCCCATGAATGCAATGGCTGAACGGCGTATATTGAAAAAACCGAATATTGCCAATGGGATTATGATGCTAAGTATAAAATTGGAATCGGTAAAGGCAATGGAGTGCCCCTGCAGATCCACAATATTTTCATTCAAATAATACAAACCACTGAACACCAACAACGCATGCAGCGTGAGCATACCATTAACCCCATCCATAAAATTGTAGGCATTCAGAACACCAATTCTTCATTCAAATAATATAAACCACTGAACACCAACAACGCATGCAGCGTGAGCATACCATTAACCCCATCCATAAAATTGTAGGCATTCAGAACACCAATTCCAAAAATAAACGATGCCAAGTAGATGGGAATTACCTCCGCACCAAGGCTACTGAAAGGCATTTGCGACATTAGCATGCCCATAGTAATAATTTGCACCACAAGCCTGAAGGAATGCTTAAGGAAGAAAATATCATCCAAAAAACTAACGGCTGTAATGATGAAAAAACCTGCTACAAAATACTCCGGAAGAACATAGGGATGCCAAAAAAGGTAGGTTATGAAAGCGAGGGCTACTATTAGCCCCAAACCTGTAACTGTGGGCTTCCAATGCGAACTTCTGCCACTTGGGTGGTCATGAAGCCCATACATTCTGGCGAGCTTAAGAAACAGAACTGCTCCGGCACTGCAAACCGACAACAATCCAAAGGCGAGATAGATATTCAATTAGTTAGCTAATTAAAACCATTTACAAAGATATGTTTTAATTCACAATAAATGCTAGACATATATCAACAGGATGTTGATATGTGAAAATATTCTACTTATTGTCAAATGTACAATTTGTCTATTTCTTCGGCGAATTTTTCCATAACCACCTTGCGTTTCACCTTCAAGGTAATGGTCATATCTCCGTCTTCGATTGAGAAAGGAGTACGCTTGATTAAAAAATCTTTAACCCTTTCAAACTTCGCCAGGTTTTCATTGTATTTCTTCACCTCTTCCATAAGCCAGTTGCGGAGTTTTTCATTTTCAACAAATAGATTGTCGCCTTCAAAGACCTCAGCATCGATGCCTTTTTCAACCGCTTCATCCTTGGCAGGAACGATTATAGCAGTCACAAATTCCTGTTTATCTCCAATAATAAATATTTGCTCAATTCTTGGGCTTTTCAGAAAATTATTTTCCAGCTGTGTAGGATAAATATTTTTACCAAGTGAGGTTACCAGCATGTTTTTCAGGCGATCAGTAATCTTCAGATACCCTTTTTCAAATCGCCCTATATCGCCGGTATGGAACCATCCCTCTTCATCAAAAACCTTGTCTGTTTCCGCCTTATTGTTCCAATAACCTTTCATAATATTGGGGCCTTTGGCCAGGATTTCACCTTCTTCGGAAACAAAATCGGGCTTAAATGTGTGATAAGTCTGGAGTGTATAAATCTCTTTGGTATCTGGATTCTGAATGGCCACCTGCTGACGGGGCGCCACTCGTCCAACGGTACCGTAAACCTGCCTATTGTATTCATTTACAGTGATAAATGGTGATGTTTCGGTAAGTCCAAACCCTTCCTGCACCTGAATACCAAGATTGGCAAAAAACTCTCCCACATGCGGTGGCAATGCACCACCACCGGAAACAAACAGTTTCAGCCTGCCACCCATTTTTTCTTTAATTTTCGAGAAGACCAATTTATTGGCCAGTGCATACTGGGCAGACAGCACCGGTCCGTTGGATTTACCGGCATCCCTACGATAACGGGCTTTTTCACCCACACCTAGCGCCCACAAAAAAATCTTAGCTTTCATGCCGCCGGCCTCTGTACCGCTTTTCATTACGCGGTCATGAACCCGCTCCAAAAGCCTGGGAACAGCCGCCATAAGCGTTGGCCTAACTTCCGCAATATTTTGTGCAACCTTATCAATATTTTCTGCAAACGCCACAGATGATCCCAGGTATGTGGTAAGGTAATATGCCATTCTTTCAAAAACGTGGCTCAGCGGGAGAAAACTTAAAAATTTGTCGTGTTTGGTGATATCGGGCACAAGATCATTGGCATCGTAGCAGTTGCTTAGAAAATTGTAATGCGTAAGCATAGCGCCTTTGGGCACACCGGTGGTTCCTGAAGTGTAAATCAGGGTAGCAATATCGTCATGTCCCACTTCCTTAAAGCGTGACTCTATTTGTTCGTTCCATGCTGCGTAAAGACCTCTACCCTGCTCCAGCACCTGTTTATATGTTACAAGCTTATTGCCGGTCTCCACATCCTCCGGAAAGCTCACTACCACTTCCACATTGGGGCATTTATCTTCTACTTTTTTAAACTTTTTCAGCAAAAAAGGATTGCCCACAAAAAGAATACGGGCACCGGAATCATTGAGAATAAAGGCCGTTTCATCGGCTGTAAGGGTTGGATAAATGCTCACGTTGATGATACCAAGTTTTTGCAGTGACTGGTCAATGCAATAAAATTCGGGGCTGTTTTCGAGTATCAGCGCTACGCGATCACCCTTCTGCAAGCCACGGCTCATAAGCCAGCCTGTGAGGCAATCGATGTAGGCGAGCAAATCACGGTAGGTATAATCTACCCAATTGCCCGATTCTTTGCGGGAAAGATAAACGGTATCAGGTGTGTGAATATGGTGTGCTGAGTTGAGAAAAAACTGATGCAGCGATTTGAAGTCGGGATCTTTAAATTCTTTGAGTATTGTATTAGACATAAGAAAATTTACAGCAAATAAAGGGAAATGCAACCAAATTCGTGTTGCACGCTTAGGGATAAAAACCTCAACCGGCTTCCGCTTCCACCGCCTGAACCTCAGGCACCATGCGTTTAAGAAGGTTTTCAATACCCGCTTTCAGCGTCATGGTTGAAGAAGGACAGCCTGAACAACTGCCTTTCATTTGCACGGTAACTATACCATTCTGGAAGCTTTTAAAATCAATGGCACCGCCATCCATCTCAAC
>Ga0194116_10002475_pt1 | contig 23808 bp, 26 predicted proteins | sample TA2MahsurfametaG_4_FD_148617 | JGI IMG/M metagenome (GOLD analysis project Ga0194116, IMG submission 148617) | Freshwater microbial communities from Lake Tanganyika, Tanzania - TA2015008 Mahale S9 surface | ecosystem: Environmental > Aquatic > Freshwater > Lake | place: Tanzania: Lake...
GGCTTTGGTTTCGGCGACGGTGGGTTTTTGTCCGTTGCGCAAGGCTTTCAGGGCATCTTTTAAATAATGTTCGGTGGCAAACTGCCTTTTCTTGCCGGTATCAAATGACCAGTTGTCGATGGCGCCGCTGTACCACACATGGTTGCTGCTGTCTACAATAAAAACCTCAGGAGTAACGGTGGCTCCATACATTTCGGCAATGTACCGCACATCCTTGCCCGCACTGTATTCCAGCGGAAAGAAGTAACTGCTGTCGGCGGCTGTATCCGCATCCGTTCTGAATCCCACAAACAAAAAACGGGAATCCTTTGCATATTCTGCCCGCAGGGAATCCAGCAGGGGCTTGTAGTTATTGCACATTGGACAATCCTTGCTGAGAAAAAAAACGACATTGAACATGGCAGGCCTTTCTAAATCCAGTGCAGCATTGTGCAGACGGTGTATGGAGGCTGCATCTTTTGGTAAATCAGGTATGTCTTTCACATTTAGTAACCAGGAAATGAGTCCACGGTATCCGCTAATGCACGTAATCACAATTAAAATCAGCAACAGCGATAGGTTCAACCATTGCATGCGGGTGAGTTGAAATTTTCCCATTGCCTATTTCATAGCCTGGAAAGCTTTTACAAACTTCACGCCCAGCCTAGGTTGCGGTTGGGTGGAATGTAATCCTTCCATTTGTCGTTTTTCTTCATGCGCTCTTCCATGCCTTCCCACAGGGTACTCCACACAATTTCACCGGTTCCGGTGCGCATCATTTCGCACATATCTTTTAACAGTTCATTGTTTACGGTCCAGGTTCCGATCTGTTTACTACTTACTATCTGCGCATCCGAAGCGTTTTCCAACACCCGGCTAATGTTTTGATAGCCGGCACTAGTATCGTTTTTATCGTCCAGCATATCAATCCGGTGCTGTTCAGCATCGCAAAGTTTTGACAGTTCGTCTTTTTTCTGGGCAAATAAATTACTGAAACATGCTAGCGCAAGGATGACAAATGTGGTGCGCAGAAATGCCACAGCACAATACCGGCAGCAACGGAAACGTTGAGCGAATGCTTGGTGCCTGCCTGTGGAATTTCTATGCATGCGTTGCAAAGTTCCAAAACTTCCGACTGAATACCATCAATTTCGTTGCCAAAAATAACAGCAATAGGTTGATTGGGTGTGAAAAACTGCTGTAAAGGCAGTGAATGTGTAGTTTGTTCCACACCGATTATAAAGTAGCCCTGCTGTTTCAATGCCTTTACTGCTTCAGCGGTATTTAAAGCATATTCCCATAAAACAGAACGGTCGGCACCGAGAGCGGTTTTGGTGATATCACGGTGGGGCGGACGGGCTGTGATGCTGCAAAGCATAAGCTTTTCACAGCGAAAAGCATCGGCCGTGCGGAAAAATGAACCCACATTGTGCATACTTCGGATATTGTCCAGCACCACCACAAATGGCAGTTTGGCAGACTGGCGAAAATTTTCTGTACTTAGGCGGTTCAGCTCCTGCAAACGCAATTTTCTCATGGAAAATGGTGCTGCAAAGATGAAGGAGAACAACCAAAAAACAGGACTTTGTTCAAAAACGTAAGCTTCTGTTTGAAAAACCAAAAGATTCTGTTATCTTTGCACCCCAATTCTTAAGAATTATGAGCCCGATTGTTAAATCCGTCACAAGCGAGTATTTGCGCAACGATATTCCTGATTTTAAAGCCGGCGACCGTATTACCGTGCACTACAAAATCAAAGAAGGAAACAAAGAGCGCATTCAGCAGTTTCAGGGCGACGTAATCCAGCGCAGAAACAGCGGTGTGGAAGAAACATTCACTGTTCGCAAGATTTCAAATGGCGTAGGTGTAGAGCGTATCTTCCCTTTTAACAGCCCATTCATCGATAAAATTGAGGTTAACCGCCGCGGTAAAGTGCGTCGTGCACGTATCTTCTATCTGCGCAAGCAAATTGGTAAAGCAGCACGTATCCAAGAAAGAAGGGTGTAATTACTATCAAAAAAATATCCAAGACCCGGTTTATCCGGGTCTTTTTTATGGCATAATGCGGTACCAGCCGATATTTCCTACCTTTTTCTCTAGTTTAAGTTTGTATCCGGGTGCATAGGTAAGGCTTGAATCTTTTAACAACTCAGGCTGATCCGTTACAAAACCCACCGCACCTCTACCGTGATATTGAGAAATCGTGATTGGGGTTTCTATAGCTGTATCCCAGGGGTATCCCTTGGTTCCGGTATAGTAAAAATAGACGCAACCGGATTTATCGGGGCCAACTATCCAGCGTTCTGTGGTATCGTTATTCTTCCTTAGCAGTGCTGCCTGATCCGGATTCACAAATTCGTCAGGAACCCTGTAGGTTCCGGGCATCCAGTTATTCGGGGCAATTCTCACCCAGGCCCAAACAGGCGCAATTGCCAAGATAAACACCCAGGGAGCAAAACGTGATTGCAGAATAAAGCCTGCACCCCGCGCGACTACAAACGCCAGCAAGGGCATAAACACGATGGCGTAATAACCATGGTGAATAAACTGATACTGAACCAGAAAATAAAACAGCAGACATCCCGCACCATAAGCCATTACAGGCAGGTATTTTCTCCAAATAGCCAAGCTTTTATATATTCCTGCCAGTAAAAACGGCAGAAATACATATCCCACCCAGGTTTCAGGAATATCAGAAAACAGGTTTTGTCCGAGAATATCCAATGCCTCTCCCCAGCTGCGGGCATGGCGCATGGCATGCACAAATTCATGCAATCCATAGGTTTTTACCAGATAGGCGGCGTAAACATACCAAGAAAAAGACAACACGGCCACGAAAAAACCCATAACAACTACCTGCAGCCAGGCTTTGCCAGGTTTGCTGGAGTTCATTAAAAATCCAATTGCTATAGGCAATCCGGCCATAAGAAATTGTAACTTTATCATGCCTGCCAGGGCCAATAAGGCTGTGGGGCAAAGAACAGACTTCCACGAAAATGCCTGCAGCCAGCACAGGGCGGCATACCAGCCCCAAAGCAAGCAGCACAAAGCCATAACATCCGGCACGGCATTGATACCGTGAAAGTACATTTCAGGCGCAAAAGCTAAAAAGACAGCACCCATATTGGCATGCAGCAGATTTCCCGTATGGTGCAGAATTACTTTGTGCATACCCCAAACCGATAAAAGGGTAAAAATCAGGGAAAGCCAGCGGTGGTAGTACTCCGAGAAACCCATGCTGCGGTACATAAAAGCCAGTATGTACTCGTAAGCAGGAAACTGCGGTCCGGTAATCCCGGAGGTTTCAAAACGTTTGTCCACACGGGGTTCAAGCAGATTCATGCTTCCATCGGCGTAGTTTTTGGCCACGGCCAGGGTATTGCACTGCCGCCAAACATGGTTTCCGACAGCAGGTAATTTCATGAAGGGCAGATGCGTAAGAACAACTAACAGCAGAAGCACCGGCAAAAATTTCTTTCCGGGGAGGCTATAAATCTTGTAAATTATGGTCATTGGCCGGTTTACCATGTGTGATCAATAATGATTTTGTGCTTTCCTGAAATATTTCGGGTTATCAGGCTAAAATGCCCTGCAGGCGTGTCTTTGGCGCGAATCAGTTTCCAGCGGCCGTTTATGTGTCCGATCTCGGCCGCTTTATCCAGCAACTCTACGGTATAAATATCAAAACAAAGCTGCCCCATAGCGGCCTTGTCGGGATAGTGATTTTTATAGGCATCCAAAGTCGCCTGCCAGCCATACCTTATCCCTTTGGCTCCGATGAACTGCATCTCCGAGTCCTGGTGATATCCCGCCATGAATTTCTCAATATCCCCTTCATTCCAGGCTTTTTGTTGCATTAGAAGCAATTCTCTAATATCTTTTACCGCCTGAACATTTTTATCGCTGCTACAAGACCATAAACAGGCAATAATGCCACATAATATCCATCTATTCATTCTGCCTTCGAAGATACACTATATTGAATTCCTGCACTGATACAGTTGTGATAGGCACCGGTAGGAAAAAACAAACTACCAGCCGGGGTAGCGGCTACAGATACCATGCTGTACTGTAATTCAACCCTGTAACTCAGTGTCTTATTAACCTTATATTGTGCTTTGGCACAAACAAGCAGTCCTGTTTTTCGGCTGTCCTGTTGCACATTCAGGTGCATACCTTCCATTTCCTGCGCTTTGATGAGAAACGTAGTGCGAATGCCCACGCCGGCTTTCCAGCGGGAATCAATGGTCTTATTAAAAAAAAGTGGAATATCTACGGATTGATAACAGTAATGAAATGCCGGTTTTCTGGGTAAATCCGGATTGAAAGGATAGCGCGAGCCCCGCTCACTGAAGGCAATTCCAGTTTCATACTGCCATTTATTTTGTAAATTTTGGGCAATGACTGTTCCTATGGTATAGCCAAATTTATTGTAACCCGAAGTACCGTCACCATCAATCTGGCTGGCGTTTAGCGCCATATGTAATGCAGATGAGAAGGCTCCTTTCCCATCCTGTGAATGTGCGGATAAACAGCACAACAATAAACCCAGAAAAAAACTTATTCGTATTACCTCCATTTGCAGGACATTTGCTGCAAAGTAAAGCTTGGCAGGACAAAAAACAGACTATATCATTGTGGGTGGTGGACTGGCCGGTATTTCCCTGGCACTGGAACTGGCCTTGCGCGGGAAAATGCTTGTTTTGCTGGATAAACCCGAAGCTACCTCCAGCAGCCGCGTCGCCGCAGGCATTATCCATCCCATAGTGCCAAAAGGTGTAAGACTTACCTGGATGGGCGAAACACTTTTTCCGTTGATTGCGGATTATTACCGTGGATGGGAAAACAAACTGAATGCTTCATTTTACCAGCCATTAAATGGCTTTCAAATCCACCCAAATCAGGAAACTGCCAATTTCTGGCAACTTCGTTCACAAACAGCCGAAATGCAACCCTGGATTGATTCTCTGAACCAAACCATATTGCCGGGAATTTCTGCTGATCACGCTCACACACCTATTTTGCATTGCGCCCGCCTCGACACCAGCGCCTTTTTGTTGGCGGCAGAAGAATGGTTTAAAACCCGCATTGTAATTGAACATACTGAATTTCAGCACGCCTCTCTCAGGAAAGAGAAAAACCAATGGCGGTATGGAGTACACACCGCCGACGGAGTTATCTTTTGCGAAGGTATTCGTGTTTTGGAAAATCCCTGGTTTAACAAACTACACTTTCACCCCACCGCTGGCGACATTCTGACCCTCGCATTCGACGAAAATTTGCCGCAGGCTTTATACAAAAACAGAAGTTGGCTTGTTCCCGACGGGAAAGGCAATTGGATGGCCGGAAGCACCTTCCACAAAGGAAGTCTAGAGACCTCACCCCTACCTGAAGACGCCGCAAAACTCATGGAGCAAATACGTTCGTGGACCCGCATTCCGTTCAGACTGCTAAAACACAAACGGGGGGTAAGACCCACCGTGGATGGTCGCAGACCTTACCTTGGCGAGCACAGCAGAGATCGGGGTATATTTATTTACAATGGGCTTGGCAGCAAAGGAGGTAGCCTTATTCCTTGGCTTTCGCCCATGATGGCAGATTTTCTGTGCAAAGGCAAAGCACTTCATACGGAAGTGGATATCACCCGTTTTGACCTGTAATTTCTTCGATGGCCTCGTTAAATTCATCGGGTGATGCTACTACCCTGATTCCCTGGGGCAACTTTAAATCCCTGCGGCGAATAACCTGATTGCCTGTAAGTAAAACCGGTATTCCCGGAAAGGTTCGCTTCAAACTGTGTAAATATACCTGAACGGGCACCGGCGAATTGCTTCCTGTGATGGCGCAAAAAACAGCATCAGCCCGGTGAAGTTTGAATACCTTGTTTAAATCCTCCAGTGGTATAGAAGTACCCAGATATATAACCTGCTGGCCTTTTGTTTTGAGCATATAGGCCGCAAATAACAAACTCAGGTCATGGTTTTCACCGCTGGGGACAAACAGCAGAAATTTTTTTGAAAGCGGGGACGGATTGGAATTAATCTGGTCCAATGAAACATACAAACGCTGACGTATGATATTGGTAATGAAATGCTCGTGTGCCACGTGAATACTACCACTGAGCCACAGCACCCCCACATGGGCCATAAACGGAAATATTATTTGGGTTACCGTTTCTTCCATGCCCACTTTCAGTATACTGATGCTGAGGATTTTGTTAAATTCCTTCTCTTCAAAGGAGAGCATGGCGGTTGTGAGTGCCTGTATCTGGTTTTCATATTTGCTGCTGCCTTCGCTTATGGACAGGGTCTGGCGCTGTATCTCTTCCCTGCTCATTTTGGCAATCCTACTGATTTTGTAGCCGTTGGCATTCAGAATACTTACATTCATAAGGTATTTCAGGTCATCCTCTTCGTAATATCGAATATTCGTGTCTGTGCGTTTGGGCGTGAGCATATCGTAACGCTGCTCCCAGATTCTGATGGTGTAAGCTTTGATACCCGTAATGTTCTCAATATCTTTGATAAAATATTTATCCCGGAAAGCGTTTTTTGATTTGCGGGAATCGAACATATTCGGATCGTTGTTTGTTTCTTTTGCACTCATAGTAGTATGAACATTTTAATTACCGGAGCCACCGGCATGCTCGGAAAGAGACTGGTACCCATGTTAAAGGAAGAAGGCATGGATGTAAGCATTTTAACCACTTCCCAAATCAAACAAAATGTTAAACAAAAAGTTTTTTTATGGGATGTAAAAAATGGAACCTTTCCGGAAAATCTTACACAGCCAATCGATATCGTCATTCATCTGGCCGGCGCCAATGTGGGTGCACGTCGCTGGACAAGCCGTTACAAAAAAGAAATACTAGAAAGTCGTGCAGAAACTTCCCTGTTTTTATTAAAAAAATTAAAGGAGCAAAACAACCTTCCCAAAAGCTACATAACAGCCTCCGGAACAGATTATTACCCCAACCCGTCTGATGTGATATTTACGGAAAGTGATTTGCCGGGAAAACAATTTCTCTCAGAAGTATGCATAGCCTGGGAGGCTGTGGCGGAAACATGGCATAAAGCAGGCTGTATCGCACAAATCGTTAGAACGCCGGTGGTTCTGGCAGCGGGTGAAGGTTTCATGGCAAAAATGATGCAAACAGCCCACATGGGGATTATTCCCACCACTGGAAGCCCCAAAAACAAGCTGAGTTGGATACATGCAGAAGACTTGTGCCGGATATACCGCTTTTTACTTGATAAAAAAGAATCCGGTATATGGAATGCAGTAGCGCCGCACGTTGTGGACATGAAGCAGCTGGTTTGCACAATAGACAAGGCCAGAGGCAAAAGAACGCTGCATCCCAACGTACCTTGTTTTATGCTAAAATTGATGCTGGGTGAATTGGGGACGCTTGCCTGTGGCAGCCAGCAAGTAAGCGCTGAAAAACTTTTGCAGGCCGGATTTGGTTATCTATATTCAACCTCTGAAAAAGCATTTAATGACATCTTCAAACCCAAAACATAATATCTTCTGGTTTCGTCGCGACCTAAGACTGGAGGACAACCACGGACTTTTTCAGGCCCTTCAAAACGGATTGCCAGTTAAAACCATCTTTATTTTTGACAGACAAATTCTGGACAAGCTCGACAATCCAAAAGACAGGCGTGTCTTGTTTATTCATCAGGCACTGAGCGGAATTAAAAAACAATTGCAGTCGTTGGGAAGTGATATATGGGTTTTCTATGGTAATCCAACAGCAATATGGGCAGGGTTGCTAAAAAACGGAAATGTTCAATCCGTATTCTCAAACAAGGATTACGAACCCTACGCCTTGCAGCGGGATAAAGAGGTAGCTGATCTTTGCGCAGCAGATGATGTTGGTTTTCAGCAATTCAAGGATCAGGTAGTTTTTGAGTGTGCAGAAGTGGTGAAAGACGATGGTACGCCGTACACAGTTTACACACCCTACAACAAAAGATGGAAAATGCAATTTAAACCGGAGATGTTGAACTCCTTTCCTTCTGAAACACTCACCGATTGTTTCATAAAAGATCAGTCAAAGCCCATGCCCGCATTGGAAGAGATGGGTTTTAAAAATACTTATTTTGATTTTCCAGGAATAGTACCTGATGAGGAAATTATAAAGCAGTACGAGCTGCAACGAGATATTCCGTCGGTGCGCGGAACCACAAGAATGAGTGTGCACCTGCGCTTTGGCACTATCAGTGTACGTAAACTTGCAAAAACCGCCATGAAATTATCGGATAAATACCTCAATGAGCTGATTTGGCGGGAGTTTTATATGCAGATACTCTGGCATTTTCCACGGGTGGTAAAAGAGTCGTTTAAACCCAAGTATGACCGTATTGAATGGCGCAACAATCCTGATGAATTTAAAAAATGGTGCAAAGGTGAAACTGGATATCCCATTGTGGATGCGGGCATGCGCGAACTGCTGTCTACGGGCTTCATGCACAACCGAGTACGTATGATTGTTGCCAGTTTTCTCACCAAGCATCTGCTTACTGACTGGCGATGGGGCGAAGCTTGGTTTGCACGTCTTCTGCTGGATTTCGAACTGGCCAGCAACAACGGCGGATGGCAATGGGCTGCCGGTTCAGGTGTTGATGCCGTGCCGTATTTTCGGGTGTTCAATCCACACCTGCAAGCCCTTAAATTCGACCCGGAGGCCAAATACATCAAACAATGGATTCCGGAATGGAACTCCCTTCAATACGCCAGGCCTGTGGTAGAGCACGAGGTGGCACGCAAGCGCTGCCTGGAGGTATATCAGAAAGCAGTTGGCCCCAACAACGGTAACTAGTAAGCGTGAATTGCCCTATCTTTGCGGCATGAACACCGAGCAACAAAAAGATATAAGGGGCCGGATAGAGGCCTTGAGGAGGTATCTTTGACATCGATAGAAAGATAGCCGAGATCGCCGACACAGAAGAACGCACTTTGGATCCCAATTTCTGGGATGACCCCAAAAAAGCAGAGGCACACCTAAAGAAACTTAAGGAAAAGAAAACCTGGACGGACGCTTATGCCGACTGCACCTCTGGCCTTGACGATCTGGACGTGCTGGTAGAATTTGCCCAAGCCGGTGAGGCTACATCTGAAGAGATTGACAAGCAGTACGCTCAGCTCTGCCAGATTGTAGAAAACCTGGAATTTCGAAACATGCTGCAAAGCGAGGAAGATCATCTGGGCTGTGTGATTGAAATCAATGCAGGGGCTGGTGGCACTGAAAGCTGCGACTGGGCCGAGATTTTAATGCGCATGTACCTTATGTGGGCCGAGAAAAACGGTTTCAAGGTGTCGGAACTGGAAAGAACCGATGGTGAAGTTGCCGGTTTTAAGAGTGTAAGTTTAGAAATTGAAGGTTCTTTTGCCTTTGGATATCTCAAAGGTGAAAATGGGGTACACCGCATGGTGCGCATCTCGCCATTTGACAGCAACGCCCGCAGACACACTTCCTTTGCCAGTGTATACGTTTATCCATTGGCCGATGACAGCATTGAGATCGATATCAAACCGGCCGATGTGGAATTGCAGACCAGCCGTAGCGGCGGTGCCGGCGGACAAAACGTAAACAAGGTAGAAACCAAGGTGCAACTCACCCACATTCCCACAGGTATTGTTGTGGTTTGCCAGGTGGAAAGGAGTCAGCTGGCCAACAGGGAAAGAGCCATGCAAATGCTGAAAAGCCGTTTGTATGAACTGGAAATTCAGAAACGAAATGCGGCAAGGGCGGCTATTGAAGATTCAAAAATGAAAATTGAATGGGGTTCACAAATACGAAACTATGTTTTTCATCCATATAAACTGGTGAAAGACGTGCGAACAGGTGAAGAAACCAGTAATATTCAAAACGTAATAGACGGTGATTTATGGCCTTTTATCAAGAGTTATTTGTTGATGGCATCTGGCGGTGAAGTGAAAAAAGGAGGTGTTATAGTAGATTAATTTTGCTTTTGATTTGACAAATATCATTTTAGCAAATTTGAATTATTAATAACAACTTACTATATTCGTATACGTTTTATAAATCAAGAGTCTCACATCACTGGCTTCCATGTATTTAAACATGCATATTAAAGGTAAACAATAAAGCATTATGAAGTACTATCTATACTTGTAATGCGATATCTACATTGCACCCAAAATTAATTAATTATGAAAGCAAGCAAAAAGCCTACACTTTCTGAAAAAATCAGGTCCATCCGTGCTACCCGCGGGTTCAGTCAGGAGTACATTGCCAAGAATTTGCACATCACACAGCAATCTTATTCTTTGTGTGAAAGAATGCCTGAAAAGATGACTGTTGACCGTATGCGAAAAGTATGCGCAATCCTTAATGTAAAGCTATGTGTTTTGCTTTACGATTATCAATAATTAAATTGTATTAAAGGATATATTTATACCGAGATGTTGAATACATCGGCATCTTTCAAAAATGGGAACTGGTTCCTGACATTCAGAATTTCTGATTTTTGTACCTCATATTTAATAGCCAGCTCTTCTCCGGTCAGTTTGTTTGATATAACACCCAGCGGATTACACAACTGTGATTCGCCATTGTGTGACTTATCGTATCCGTCTACTCCTACCCTGTTGACGCCCAGCACAAAACACTGGTTTTCGATAGCCCTGGCAGGCAGTAATGCATTCCATGCATGAATTCTCACTTCGGGCCAGTTGGCACAGAAAATCATCAAATCCGCCTCTTCTTTGTTTCTGCACCATACCGGAAAACGCAAATCATAACAGATAAAGGGTTTAATCTTCCAACCCACATATTCAAATGATATCTGGCTTTTACCGGCTGTGTAGTGTTTATCTTCATCGGCATAACTGAAAAGATGTCTCTTGTCATAGGTTGCAACCACATCGCCCCTAAAGCAAGCTAAAAACCGGTTGTAATATTTCCCCTCTTCCTGGATAGCCACAGTTCCGCAAACCATCTTATCGGCGCTATTTTCTTTCATCCATGAAACAATGTCGCCTTTTATTGACTGCGCTATTTTTTTGGGCTGCATACTGAATCCCGTGGCAAACAATTCGGGTAGCACAACCAGATCACCTGCATCCAGATGCTTCAGAATTTCCGTCAGCCTTTCCAAATTGCCCTTAGGATTTTCCCAGAGTATATCTGATTGAACAGCGCGTATAATTAAAGACTGCATAATATTTCAGCTGCTTTTGTTAAGGTTTCTTCGTTTTTGGCAAAACAAAAACGCAATACCTTGTTGTCTGTTTTATCGTGGTAAAAAACACTCACGGGTACACCTGCAATCTTGCTCTTTTTGGTTAGTATGATGGCCAGCTCATAGTCCCGCTCCTGGCTGATTTTATCATAACCCAGCAATTGAAAATACGATCCAGCACAGGGCAAAACCTTAAATCGCGAGCCCTCTATAAGATCACGGAAAAAATCTCGCTTTTGCTCATAGAATTTGGGTAGAGCTTTGTAATGTGCTTCATCTTCCAGAAAATCGGCAAAAGCATACTGCACAGGCGTGCTGGTACTGAATGCCACATATTGATAAATCTTCCTGAATTCTGCGGTCAGTTTCTCCGGTGCCAGCACATACCCCATTTTCCAGCCTGTATTGTGGTAAGTTTTTCCAAAAGAAGAAATGATGAAACTTCGTGATGCCAACCCTGGAAACATGCATGCACTCTGGTGTTTCAGGCCGTCAAACAAAATATGCTCATATACCTCATCACTGATTACTACAATATCCGTGTTTTCTGTCAATCGCTCCAGTTCCTGCATATCTGCAGCCGTCAAAACCGTTCCGCAGGGATTGTGCGGCGAATTGATCAAAATGGCACGTGTACGGAAATTGATCAGTTTTTTAATTTCCTGCCAGTTAATCTGATACGTTGGATACTTCAATTTACTAAAAACATGTTTGCCACCATTGAGTGTTATGGCAGGAATATAGCTGTCATATGCCGGCTCAATAATAATTACTTCATCATTCTCCTTAACTACCGCACTGATGGCACAAAACAATGCCAACGTAGCGCCACCCACCACTGTAATTTCCGATTGCCAGTCATATTCGATTCCATAGCATTTCAGGGTTTTTTCGGCAATCTTTTTCCGCAATTCAGGCACCCCGGGCATGGGTGCATACTGGTTTTTGCCTCTCCGCATGTAGTGATTTACCCTGTTTATCAGTTTTTCGGGACAATTAAAATCAGGAAAGCCCTGTGCCAGGTTCACAGCCCCGTGCTCGTTGGCAAGTGACGACATAATGGCGAAAATTGTTGTTCCCGTGCCAGGCATTTTGGAGATCAGATTTAAGGAGGTTTCCATCTACACTGCGAAATAAAGTGCAATTTATGTTTTTCCCTCTAAAATCCCTTTTCTTTGCTGCATGACTCCGCTGTCTGTGGTCATCATCACCAAAAACGAAGAGAAAACCATTGGAGCCTGTATTGATGCGGTTAGTGATATTGCCGATGAAATAGTGGTTCTGGACAGCTTCTCCACCGACAAAACCGAACAGATATGCCGCGAAAAAGGTGCACGTTTTGAACAAAATGCATTTGACGGCCACATAGAGCAAAAAAACAGAGCAAAAAACCTCGCTACGCATAATTGGGTGCTGAGCCTGGATGCAGATGAAAAACCGGATTCAATGCTGCTGCAAAATATAAAAACGCTGAAGGAAAATGATTTTCCGGGAAACATATCTGGTTACAGTATGAACCGCCTCAACTTTTATTGCAGAAAACCTGTAAAATCCTGCGGCTGGTATCCCGACACCAAATTGAGACTCTGGAAAAAAGACTGCGGTGCCTGGACCGGCATCAACCCACACGACCGGTTTGAATTAAACGAAGGAATGGTATCGGTGTATCTGCAGGGTGATATTCTGCACAACACCTACCCTACCCACGCGGACATGGTGCGGCAGGTAAACAAGTTTGCGGGAATAGCTGCCCAACAATTTTCACAAAAACCACTGCTGTGGCTCATTTCCAAAATGCTGTTCAGCCCCATTTTTAAATATACGAAAAATTACCTGATTAAACAAGGTTTTATGGATGGTAAAGCCGGGTTTCAGATATGCCGGTATCAGGCCATTGAGGTATTTAGGAAATACCGTTTGGCGATAACGTTAAAGTACAGCTTATATGAGCCTGATTTCCAACCATAGTGGACTTTTCCCAGAGGCCGGTACTGACGAAGCCGGACGCGGTTGCCTGGCCGGTCCAGTGATAGCCGCCGCTGTAATCCTGCCACCGGATTTTCACCATCCTATGCTCAACGACAGCAAGCAGGTTTACAAAAAGCATCGAGAACAACTCAGACCCATCATTGAAAATGCAGCGATTAGCTGGCAGGTAGCCTTTTGCAGTCCTGAGGAAATTGACAAAATAAACATACTCAATGCAAGTATACTGGCCATGCACAGGGCGCTTGAAAAACTGAAGGAGACACCCAGGCACATTCTGGTAGACGGGAACCGCTTTAAGACATTCAAAAACATACCGCACACCACCATAGTTAAAGGAGATTCGCGTTTTGTTTCCATCGCCGCAGCCAGTATTCTGGCCAAAACCCACCGCGATGAACTCATGGAAAGGCTGCACCTGAAATTTCCCGCATATGGCTGGGATAAAAATGTAGGATACCCAACCGAAAAACACCGCGAAGCCATAGCATCGCTGGGTACCACACCCCACCATCGTAAAACATTTGCCCTGCTGAAATCCCAGATCAGTCTTTTTCCATAAATTTATGCCTCAATGTGGGGAGCACCGTGCTAATTGATGTACTTTTGAAGTATCTCAGATGACTGAAACCATTCTCATACTTGACTTTGGCTCTCAATATACGCAATTGATTGCCCGGCGTGTTCGCGAACTAAATGTATATTGTGAAATTCATCCTTTCAATCATTATCCCCAGCCCGGTCCTCATATTAAAGGCATCATCCTTTCGGGCAGCCCCAGCTCTGTGAATGAAACCGATGCGCCGGATGTAGATCTTTCTGCCCTGCTGTCACATGCACCCACCCTGGGGGTTTGTTACGGGGCGCAGCTCATGGCCAAGAAAATGGGTGGCGAGGTTGGTAAATCAGCCCACCGTGAATACGGCCGTGCCATGCTCATTCAAACCGGTGAACCCAACCATTTACTGGAAGGTTTGCAATACGAAAGTCAGGTGTGGATGAGCCACAGCGACAGTGTCATGAAAGTACCCGAAGGCAGCACCATTATTGGCACAACAGCTTCCATACCGGTTGCCGCTTTCAAACTGGGTGCCTATCCACAGGCATACGGAATTCAGTTCCACCCGGAAGTTTACCACAGCACCGAAGGATCTGCCCTCCTGTCAAATTTCTTGTTTAACATATGCGGTTGCAGCGGCGAATGGACTCCCGGGCACTTTATAGATGAAACCGTTCAGAAGATACGCGAACAGGTAGGCACAGAAACTGTTATACTTGGCTTGAGCGGCGGCGTAGACAGCTCAGTGGCAGCACTTCTCCTTCACAAAGCCATCGGTCCCAAATTGCACTGTATATTTATCAATAACGGCCTGCTTCGTAAAAATGAGTATGATGACGTTCTCAAAGCCTACGAACAGCTGAACCTCAATATTCATGGTATTGATGCATCACAAAAATTTTATGGTGAACTGAAGGGCATCACCGATCCGGAAACAAAACGTAAAATCATTGGCAGGGTGTTTGTTGAGGTATTTCAGGATGAATCCAAAATGATAACCGATGCCCGCTGGCTCGCCCAGGGCACCATTTATCCGGATGTAATAGAAAGTGTAAGCGTGAAAGGTCCAAGTGTTACCATCAAAAGCCACCACAATGTGGGCGGATTGCCGGAATCCCTGCACCTCGGTATCGTTGAGCCTTTACGCTCTCTTTTTAAAGACGAAGTGCGCCGTGTGGGTAAGGCAATGAAACTGCCTGCTGAAATACTGAACCGCCATCCCTTCCCCGGCCCCGGACTGGGAATACGTATTATTGGTGATATCACCGAAGACAAAATGAAACTGCTGCAGGAAGCCGATTATATTTATCTGAAAAAACTTAAAGAATACGGCTTGTATGATCAAATATGGCAGGCCGGAGCCATATTGCTTCCGATTCAAAGTGTAGGTGTAATGGGTGATGAACGCACCTATGAGCAGGTTGTAGCACTCAGGGCCGTAAGCAGCACAGACGGTATGACCGCAGACTGGGTTCACATCCCCTACGAGATTCTCGCCGATATTAGTAATAGTATTATTAACAAGGTAAAAGGCATCAACAGGGTTGTTTACGATATAAGTTCAAAACCACCTGCCACCATTGAGTGGGAATGAGAAAAATATTATTGCATACTGCACTTATTGGTATGCTGTTGTTCACAGCAAAAATTTCTATTGCCCAAAACCACCACAAAAAGACCTATAAAATCGCCTTGGTTCTACCGTTCAAATCCAACGGAAAGCATACCGCAGTTGGCCAAGCGATGCTGGACTACTACCAGGGTTTTGTGATGGGAGCAAAAAAACTGGAGGTTGATGGATTCAAAGCGGACATTTCTGTTTTTGACAGTGAGAAAGACAGCTTTGCCCTTGAAAACCTGCTGCGAGCGGGGTTACTCGATAACTTCAGTATCGTGGTAGGCCCGGTATACAACGACAAATTGGCCCGGGTTGAAAGCTATTGCGACAAAAAAGGAATTACCCTTATTTCACCGCTTAAATATTACAGGCCTGCAAATCCGAGCAATGGTGTTGTGAATTTTTTTTTACCCGACAGCCTAAAGGTTCGCGCGACTTTTGAAAAAGCTATTAAAGTTTTCCCGAAGCATCGGTTTTATATTATCTCTGATGCTGGAAACGAATCAAAGACAGGTGCAATGCACATTAAAAATGCCGCACAACAACTTGGTTTTAGTCAGGTAAAGTTTGTTACCTTCAATAACGGCAGATTATCAAATCCCATAAACCGTAGCGATAGCTTTATTATTTTCAATACCATTGAGAAAATCAGTATAAAACCGGAACTGGAAAAACTAATTAAAAACAAAAAACAAAGCTGGATAATTGCGCATCATAACTGGCATAGCAAATACAAAACTGTAGTAAACAAAGATGAGCCGGGAGTGCTGTATCCTGAAGTCACGGTAAACACACCTGGCGATACAACATCTGTTGAATTTGAAGATTTGTATTACAAAACGTATTTCAGCGACCCCAGTAAATACGCATTTATAGGATATGACCAGATTGTTTTCATCGGATATGGTCTTATGGCTTTTGGCGATTCATTCGTTAAAAATACGCTGAATATGAATTACAGGGGATTCATTAACCATATTCATCTAAAAAACAACAACAATGAAGTTGTGAACTTTGGTTTACACTTTATTCGCCTGTCTGAAGGCATGCGGGAGGAAATTGAACCCTGAATCCAATTAAAAACAGATTGCGCATAGCGGCAGAGCTGATTGCCGGATATACATTCAAACAGCCATTTCATTTATGGCTTCAGGAACTATACAGACAGAACAAACAGTTTGGCAGTAAAGACAGAAAATTCTTCCGCGATGTTTTTTACGGATACTGGAAGCTTGGTAGTTTTGGTAAAAACTTTTCAGTTGAACAAAAGCTTTTAGCGGGCCTTGTCAGGCTCCAAAGCCATACCAGTATGTACGATGATATTGTTCAGGAGTTATTTCCGGATTGCAGCCCTTCTCTGACTTTTGACGATTTACAAAAGCTTGCAGGGGAATGCTGGAAACCATACAGCCCTTTTTCATCCTATGTTTCAGAACGGGTAGATGTAAATAAACTCGATATCTGGTTTGGAGATAAGGCACCTGTTTGGGTAAAAACCAACCCGCGTTTTCAGGAGGAGTTTATTGCTTTTCTGAATAAAAAATCAATCGTCTTTGAATCGTTCTATGGAGGAATAGTAAAAACATCACACGAGAACCTTGCAGAGGCAATTCTGAAGGGTTGGTGTCGTATTCAGGACCTTGGCAGTCAGGAATCACTCACTGTTGAAATATTGTCAGATTCTACTTTAATATGGGATGCCTGCTGTGGTGCTGGCGGAAAGACTTTGCTGGCAAAGGAAATGTGTCCTGAGGCAACATTGTATATTTCAGACATCCGTTCGCAAATGGTGCACAATGCCCTGCAACGATTTTCTGCAGAAGGCAAACCCCCGCCATTTTCATCTGCTATAGATTTGTCCGCCTCAGTCAGCAAATTGGTTTTTGATGAAAAGATAAACATTACAAAACCTGTTTTTGATACAATCATCTGCGATTTACCCTGCAGTGGAAGCGGAACCTGGAGAAGAACTCCGGAAATGCTGCATATTTTTTCAGGATCAGATCTTGAGCAATATGCACAAAAACAGTGCAGGATTGTCAAAAACGCATCCGCCTTCCTAAAACCGGGAGGAAAACTGATTTATATGACATGTTCTGTTTTCTCGGCGGAAAATGAACAGAATACGTGCTATCTCGCCAAAGAAAATGGGTTGACACTAATTAGCGAAGAATACTGCGGCGGTTATGACAAGGACGCCGACTTTATTTACAGGGCTGTTTTAAGAAAGTAATCAGGACGGATCGTAGGCCCATTTAACATAGATACTACCCCAGGTAAAACCACCTCCAAAAGCACTCACTATCAGGTTATCACCTTTCTTGAACTTCTTTTCAAAATCAGACATCAGCAGAGGTAAGGTCCCGGCGGTTGTGTTGCCGTAACGATCAATATTTACAAGCACTTTATCTCTGTCAAGTCCCATACGTACTGCTGTTGCATCAATGATACGCAGGTTTGCCTGGTGCGCTATCAGCCAATCTACAGATTCTGCATTCAACCCGTTTCTGTCCATGATATCGTAGCTGACATCAGCCATATTGGTTACGGCAAACTTGAAAACGGTTTTCCCTTCCTGATAAACGAAGTGTTTTCTATTGGTGACGGTTTCCAGCGTTGGGGGATTCATAGAACCTCCGGCATGCTGAAACAGGTATTCACGGCCGCTGCCATCCATTTTTAATATGGAATCGAGTACACCATAACCCTCAGTATTGGGTTCCAGTAATACACAACCCCCACCATCACCAAAAAGGATGCAAGTGTTTCGGTCTGTATAGTCGGTGATGGCACTCATTTTGTCAAAGCCGCAAACCAACACTTTTTTAGATCCGCTTTGAATAAAGCGATTGCCTGTTTCTAGTGCAAATAAAAATCCCGAGCAGGCAGCAGCAATATCAAAACCCCAGGCATTCTTTGCGCCTATCTTGTCGGCAATTATATTGGCACAGGCAGGAAAGGTGTAGTCACCGGTAATGGTACCTACCAGAATCACATCGATTTCCTCGGGTGAAATACCTCGTTTTTCCAGTAGGGGCAAAATAGCCCTCACAGCCATGTCACTGGTTGCCTTTCCAGGTTCGCGAAGTATATGACGTTCTTTGATTCCAGTTCTCGTGGTAATCCACTCGTCAGAAGTATCTACCAACTTTTCCAGATCTTTGTTGGTAAGAACCGTTTCGGGTACGTAACCGCCTACTGCGGTAATCGCTGCAGTTACTCTTTGCATCAGGTAGTCGCTTGGGGATTTATGTGAGCAGCAACAACATCCTTGATTTTTTGAATCATGCCACTGCCAATCTCTTCTGCTGCACTTTCAATCATTTTAACAAAGGTATCGGCTTTGGATATACCATGGCCTACAATAACAGGAGCATTTACTCCAAGTATTGTACTTCCACCGTAATGTTTAAAATTGAATTTATCCAGATATTCGTCCTGAACACCACGTTTGGCAAGACGGTAATACATACCCTCACAAACTTTGATTATTACATTTCCGATAAAGCCGTCGCAGACTATCACATCGCACTCATCACCAAAAATATCTCTTCCTTCCACATTGCCAACAAAATTTATTCCGCCTGTACTTTTCAGTAATGCATATGTAGTCCGTGTAAAAATGCTCCCCTTTTCTTCTTCTTCTCCAATATTGAGCAATCCAACCTTGGGATTTTCAACTTTGTTTACGGCTCCATAAAACACAGATCCCAGAATGGCAAATTGCAGAAGATTTTCGGGTTTGCAATCAGTATTTGCTCCCACATCCAGCAATAAACCTGGATGATTATTAAGCCTTGGGACTAACGTGGTGAGACAGGGTCTGTCAATACCAGGAATTGCTCCTACACTCATAAGTGAGCCTACCAGCATTGCACCGGTGTTGCCCGCACTTAGGAATGCATCTATCTTCCCTTCTGCCAGATGACGAAAACCAACCACAATACTTGAATCCTGCTTTGAAGAAAAAGCTTTTACGGGATGTTCTCCCATTTCAATCTGGGTGGGGCAATCAATTGCCTCAAACGATGAGCTGCTGATACCTTCCTGAGTACAAACCGCCTCTATTGTGCTTTTCTCGCCAAACATAACAACCTGACAATCAGTGTTAATACGAGCGGCTTCGAAAGCACCTCTAACGGCTTCCAAAGGGGCGTAATCTCCGCCCATCGCATCCACACCTATCCTCATCGTTATGATTCGTTGCGGCCTTTCATGACCTTCCGGCCACGGTACATGCCGGATTCAAGGTTTACACGATGATAAAGTGAAACGTCACCTGTTACAGGATCAGCAATCATAGGACGTACTTCCAATTTGTCATGGGTACGGCGTTTGTCCCTACGGGTTTTTGATATTTTTCGCTTCGGATGTGCCATGTTATTTATATTTTTTATTTCTTTTTGAACAAATCTTTTAGCTTGTCCCAGCGTGGATCGGACTGATCTTCACCATCTCCGGACAAATCGTTCAGTTTTGCCAGCATTTGAAGGTTGCAGGGTTTCGTTTCCATACCATCGCAATTGCAAATCATCGGCAATGACAACAAAGTAGTTTCATAACAATCCTGCCCGAGGTTTATTTTATAATCCTGTTGTGTAAGCAATACCCAGTCATCATTTTCCTGCTTTTCATTTATCTCAGGAATTATTTTATACAAAATATGATGGTCGGTATCTACCGAAATAGTAAGCGGAACCAAACAGCGGTCACAACTGACATCTAACTTGCCTTTTAACTCAAGACTTAGGTTCATCAGATGAGAAGACTTCTCAAGCAATGCCTTCACAATGATGTCTGATGCAAGTACATCCTCATTTCCAAATACCTCAAAGAACTTTCTTTCAAGCTTGTAATTAAACTCGTAAGGGCCGTCTTTCAGCTTAACGAATTCAATGTCAAAGTCTTCCAGACCTAAAAATGCGTCTTTCAAAACGAACGGCAAATCTACACTTTTTTCAGCAATTTATCAACTTTAATATAAAATCCAAAACCCTGTAAAAGAAAAAGTCCCATCTATAAGGCAGACAGGACTTTGATTGAATAAATACTGAATTAAAACTCCCACAAATCGTGCTCAAAAATGAATAGGTCATTTTTGATATTTTCGGCTTCCAGGAGGGTTGCCAGACCATTTTGCTGAAATTCTGTGCGCTGATTGAGATATTTATCATCCCAGTCAGTTGTTTTTACTATATAACTGTCAAACAGGCGATAATGATTGAATAAATCATCCCAGCTGATACGCATTACATCGTTGAAGCGGTTAAATACTTCCGATTTGGCCAACGTGGGTCTCAAATCATCCATCTTTATCCAGAACAAAGGAAGTTCATACGTTTGACCATTAGGAAACTTCTCTTCGTACATGGGAGCAATGGCAATTATCCTAGGACGGAGTTCACCATGCTTGTAATCGAAAAGCCAGTCTTCCATGATTTCGAACCTTACTATTTTTTCCCATTTAAACATATCATAATAAGCTGTGTCAACAAGATCCTCGTCATCCTCGGGATTGCGCCAGTTTTGAATCTGGGTAACGACAATTTTTGAACCTTCTTTGTAACAATCTTCCGGAGTCTTCACACGATTGAGTGAATCGGTCCAGTAACCACGAACAAGGCCTTTGGTGGCTGCCTCATAGATAATCTGGGTTACAGGATTTTTAGGCCATGTAAAAGAGCGGTTCATCTTCTGACGGCAATCTATTCTTCTCCAGATTCTGCGACGGAATTTAAGATCCGCTTCACGCAGAAAAGGGTAAGGAACTATAACTGCTTCATCAATACCCAAACGACCATCGTTGGTTGTGTAGGGCGTTTCACGGTGAAACGCGGGAGGATCATCATAATGGGTTCCAATGGTAGGAACAACCAGAGTAGGCGTAGCTGACGCTCCGGCTCCTGCACCGGCTGCACCGGTTGTTCCGCTACCTGCCGAAGAAGATGTACCGGATGAGCTGCTGCCACCACCTGAATCTCCCCAACCCCAATCTTGAGCATAGCTACTATTCAGTGCTATAAGGCTGGTTGCAATGATTAAAATTCCCTTTTTCATAACCAAATTGTTTAAAATTATATTTTTACTGAAGCATTCCGCTTACGTTTTCAAGGAATACAGGACCTGACGGACCCACGGCACGAATATCTGAGAACATTACGAACTCACCTTCGCGCATACCTGCAAGGATACCCTTGATGCCCTGCAATGAGGATCCTGTTACAGCGGTTTTTTTCGGACCTGTTCTTCCGATACCGGTGAAAGTAAAGCCCTGGATTGAGTACTTAACTCCATCATATACAAAGTTCTCAAGAATAGCTACGGCTGATGACTGTGCCATTAATGCTGACAAGGGTATAGGTTTGTCGAAAGACAATGCACCTGCACGGAATGTAGGACGAGGTACATTACGAATCTTAAATCTCTTGGATCCCATCGGTATTATCCTGCCATCAGTCATCTTGGCGCTAACTTTGATCCAGGATTCGTTGCCCTGTCGAACCGGGAAAAGAACCTTGTAACGGCCACCCCCAACATTCTGAAGATTACCGGCACTTGCTGTTACCATAACATTTCTGGAATCTACACCTGCTACCGCTACAGAAATCGGATTTTCCAAACCTACGTAGAAAACATTCAACTCGTCGGCTGAAATAGCAGCAATAGGAGGAAATACACTATACTTGGCTTCTGCTGTTAGGTTTTCAATTTTACCTCCGGGGCCAGGAACGGCTATATTAACCTTGTAATTGAATTCTCCGGGAGCGCCACCGGTTACTTTGTATTTACCAATACCCTCTTTAATTTCAACGGGAGACCCACCAACGGTGATAGACATCTGTGCTTTACTATTGTATGCTGCAAGCATGATATCTGCCTCGTAGGTATGGTTTTGCATAATAGCACTGCTGGGTGCTGAAATCACGGCAGCCAGTTTGTCAAATTTAAAGTCAGAAGCGTTCACAGCTTTAGCAAGTACGGCAGTTACTTCAGATTCAAGTGCCCTAGCGTCATTTACGTATTTGCTAAGCATGGCAAAAACACCTGCAAGGGGTGAGTGTTCAAGGTACATAGTTACCCATTTATCCTCACTGCCATCTGAATTTACTCCATCACTGGCAACCAAAGCTGTTTTCGCTTTCAGACTGTTTCTTGCTTCTGTAAGCAATTTTTGGGTCTCTCCTTTATCATCTTTACCACCAAGGTCTTTATCTTTAACTGCTTTATCTAAAAGGCTCAAAAGATCTTCGCGGGTTTTATTGATGGATTCAAACACAGCGTCGCCGCGCATTTTTCCTGATGGAGCATAAGCCCAAGCTTTACCATCGGGTTTGCTGGGTTTATTTTCTAGCAAAAAGTAGTTTGCGTGAATTTCCATGTTATCACCTTGTGAAAGTTCAGGAACACCGCCTTTAACCAACAATGCTTCCGGTTCTTTTTTCCGTCCGTCAGACAAATCTTCAAGGTCAGTTTTTACACTTTCAATGTTCTTTTCAAACAGATCAGTAATTTTCTTGGCTTCATTGGCTATCGCCAAAGCAGCTCTTGCACTTGCATTCTCCTCTTTACCAATAGCTTTGAGGGTCATTTCATTCTTAGCCTTAATATTGCTAGTTGAGGTATTCAGGGAATTCTCAATCAGATTGAAGGCCTTAATAATCTCCTTCGACACGTTCAACGCCAGCAGAGCGGTCAACACGAGATACATCATGTTGATCATTTTCTGACGATTTGAAAGTCTACCACCTGCCATTTTTAACTCCTATCTTTATAGTTAACATGCAAAAATAAGAGCAATTAGCGTCCGCCACCCATAGCGCTAAGCATGTTACCATATACGGTATTCAGGCTTGCAATGTTGAAGTTCAGTTTGGAAATTTCTTCTTTGAATTTAACTGTCTCATTTTCGCTGGCTGACAGGTTATTAACAAGATTAGAAAGACCGCCGCTAAGTGAACCCATAGAATTGGCTACTTCAGCAGTACTATTGCTGATCGCATTCATATTACTGGCAGCTGCAGAAACACTTTCAGCATACTCCTTGGTTGCAACGGCAGCATTAGACAGGCTTGCCATTTCTTTTACATTGTTGCTGAGGCTCTGCAAACCAGATCCCAGGCTTGAAATTACATTGGAATCCACATTAGCTTCTTTGAGCATTGTATCAAGCTGCTGTCTAATGGTGCCTTTTTTCTTTCCACCATCGTCAGAATCACCGCCCGCCAATTCGGGATAAACCAAAGACCAATCCGGGTCCATATAAACCGGTTCAAATGAAGAGATTGAGAAAATGACACACTCAGTACCCATTCCCACAATCAGCATAAGGTCAGCACCTTTCCAGTGCATGATTTTAAACAAAGCACCGGCAATTACAATCGCTGCACCAAAACCATAAAGAAAGTTCATGATTACTTTCCACTTTTTGGTCTCAAAGAAACTTTTTTCCATAAATTATT
>Ga0194116_10002483_pt1 | contig 23756 bp, 16 predicted proteins | sample TA2MahsurfametaG_4_FD_148617 | JGI IMG/M metagenome (GOLD analysis project Ga0194116, IMG submission 148617) | Freshwater microbial communities from Lake Tanganyika, Tanzania - TA2015008 Mahale S9 surface | ecosystem: Environmental > Aquatic > Freshwater > Lake | place: Tanzania: Lake...
ATTTGGAGGAAGGTGGTTGAAGAGGCTGTAAACATTGGGTATTTCACTCGTGTTCTTTGGATTTCCTTGGCCGATTCCGACCCTCGCCTCCAGGTTTCTGCGTGGATACGGCCCGATTCGAAACCGCAACTGCCGGATTCGGGTGGGATCAGTTTTCGGTGGCTCAGTTCCTGATCGCGAATCGGGCGGCGAATGCCGGAAGAAATCGGCGCGAACCAGGAGGCGCCAGCCCGTTTTGACAGGCATCTTCCTCAGGTCCCGCCCGCTGACGTTCACATCGGATTCAAGCGGGCGGGTTCCTCCAGACTGTCCAATATGGCCCGTGCTGCCGTGTTGTAGGCGATCTTCAATCGGGACTCGGCACCCCGTGGGGGTCACGAACGGACCTGATGGTGATCGGCCCCATCGGGCTGCAGCGGTTGAGCCAGCTGCTGTCCGGAGTGGCCGAAGTGGTCGGCCGGGAATTCAATCTGCACATCCTGACGCCGGAGGAATTTCGTGAATGGAGACGGAACAGGAACTCCTTCATCACCGCGGTGTTCGCTGCGCCGATGCACTTCGTGAAGGGAACCGAGCATCGGGCCGGTCAGGCGCGGACACGGCGCCAGAACTCCCCCGGCTTGACGATGGCTACCTTACGGAAGGTTCCAATCACGAGGAGGTCCTGGTCCACAGTGACCAGCAAATCGCACCGGCCGGCAGTCGCCGTCCCCAGAACCTCTAGGTCGTTACGGTCTCGGCAGGTCTCCAACGGAATCTCCTCCGGTTGCACCATTTCCACGGCTCTTTTCAATTGGGAAACTACCGCCCGAACCACGGCGTCGGAATATCCAAACTTTCTGGACAGCTTGTCCCGGAGTTCACCCAGAATGAACTCCGAAAGCACCAGATCGTGACCGAGAAGGACCTCCTCCAGCAACTCGGCGCAGACCCCTGCACGGCTGATGTGGGCTGCCACCAACACCGAAGAGTCGAGCGTGACTCTCACGATTCGAGCGTCTCAAAAACGTCGTCGTCGGTGTGCACGCCCCTGGCCTCAGCCAGGGGAACCATTTTTGCTCGAAGCGCACGGAACTCCGTCACGACCAGAAAGCGCCTCAGAGCCTCGCGTGCGAGATCGCTCTTGGAGACCTGCTGCGCGGCGCTTTGGCGATCGAGCGCCCGGTTCATCGCGTCCGGAATTCGGAGGGTTATCGTTGCCATGCCATCAATTGTAATACACAGCAGTCGGCCGTGGCAACCCCGTCGGAAGCCACGTTTTGGGCCAGTTTCTGGACACCAAATTGGACACCAACCGGAGATTCCCTGCTGGTGCCAGATTCGCCTGGGATACGCTTGGATTGCTCGGAAATCCGCCTCATTCTGTCTCCGTAAACACCGCGCAGGCGGGCGATTCCGACCCTCGCCTCCATCTCATAGCGGTTGTAGGTAAGAGAGTTACGCCAAACAGGAGGCCGAACCTTCAGTAGATTCTTCGGTGAATCGGCTGCCCGGGCACTACTCCCCGACTGCCCGTTCACCGCGCTCCCACTGCCGGTTCACAGGGTTTCGGATCGCGGCCCATACTCGAATCCATGCGAATCGAGATGCAACAGCGATACCGGGTCTTCCGCCGTGGTTGGGGCACCTACTACGTCGAGTAAAGGGGGAGTAAAGGGGTCGGTCCTCACTATTGACACAAGCCCTCTCGTGTCGACCCCAGGTTCGCCCCCCCCTCAATGGCGCCCGGGTCGATTGGGGTCCATGAACCGAAGGGCAGGCGGAGCGCCGGTGCGGAAGCCGCCGTGTCCAGTGACCTGCGAGGCTCACCTCCGGGACTTTGTCGGGACGAGTTCGATCGAGTGGAGGGTCAGGGTTTGGCCCGATCGTGAAGCGGGGCCCGATTCGATCGCGAGGCCGGTGATCAATCCGGTGTAGCCGGCTGACTTCCCGAGGTCGACGACCTGGCGGCGGACCTGGCCGTCGCCGGTCAGCTCCAGGGAGACGCTCCGCTCCGGGGTGAACCGGTCGTCGTCCAACCGCTTCCAGGAGATCCGGGCGGTCGTCGGGCCACCCTTGGAGGCGATGCGCAGGGCCATCGACGTCGCCTCCTCCGCGCGCCAGCAGCGACCGCCGCTCTCGAGGCGCGCCATCCGTTCGCCGACATGGATGGTCCAACCGCCCCTGATCGGGAGACCGGAGTCGGTCGCGTCCCGGAGGGTCCAGTGTTGCCGATCGTGCTGGAACCGCCACGCGGGCGGTGTCCGGTCGGCCATCGCGTTGAAGTGCCGCCGCATCTCCGCCAGTCGGCCCACCAGGAACTCGGTCCGGTGCTCGTAGACGATGTTGTGGTCGAAGTTCTCGTGGTGGATCGGGGCCACGTAGGCGGTCGATCCGTGCTTCGGATCATTCGACCGGGTGTCCCCGTGGAGGCCGCCGTGGAACTCCGACCCATCGGCCTTGAAGAAACCGAGGCCCCAGCCGTCGTCGTCCCCCAGCGCCGCCCAGCCTTCCGTCGCGGTGAAGCGGGTCCACGGCCACGGCTTGCGCCAGTCGTTGGTCACCTGGGTGAGCGGAGCCCCGGTGAAGGGGCGGTCGCCGGTGTAGGACATCAGCCGTCCGAGCCTCGAGATCGTGTAGATGGCCGGAAGCTCCTGCGGGCACGGACGGTACTGCGTGCGGTCCGCGCGGCGGTTGGTGCAGCGGAAGCGCATGCGGACGAGAGAGCCCTCGAGGGTGGTCCAGGTCTCGAACACGCAATCTCCGCGGACCTGGTCGAGCGGCCATTGCATCGGGAGGCAGCGGATGTAGAGCTCCCTCCCATTGTTGCGGTGCTCCACGACCTCGGACGGGTTGAGGTGGCAGTCCCCGGTCTGGATGGGATTCCAGCCGAGACCCACCCAGGCCGGATGGGGCTTCTTGTCCCCGACTTCGTAGGGCCATGGCCCGGAGTAGTGCGACATCTGGATTTGGCGGCCCAAGTCGGCGCTGTTGATGAGGTTCCCAGGATGCTCGTTGCCCGACAGGAACGTCACGGCCCCGCCCAGCGCCAGATCCATCCCGATGCGGACGTCGCCGTTGTCGAGGAAGGTCATCCGCGGGGCCGGTAGCGACGAGGCACCCCGGGCCGCGAGCGCCGCATGGATGAGGAGCACCAAGGCGGCCCAAGTGGCCCACGTGGCCCCGGAAGTGCCGACGGCTTCTCCACTTGGGATTCCTCCGCTGCGTTTTGTCATCGCGCCCCGGAGCATGGCATTCCCGGGCCCAAAAGGCATTTCGTGAAACCGTTGAACCACGGGTCGATGGGATCGAGTGGGGTCGATGCGTCGGTGTTGGTCCGTTCGCTCGAGTTCGGTCGGCTCGGAAATCGTTCCCCGCCCCTATTGTCCGTTTGAATGTCGATCAAAGGAGTTGGACCACGCGACACCCGATCCGGTCCTTCTCCAAGCGGACCTGGACACACCGCTCCTCAGGCGAGGATCTCGCGGATCGGCCCGCCATGCTCGACGAGGCGGGAGACCGGGCCGAGCGCGGGGTGCTCCATGCGGGTTTGGTCGAGGCCGAGGAGGTGCAGGATGATGGCGTTGAGGTCGCTGTACTAGTGCGGGTTCTCGGCCGCGCGGTAGCCGACGTCGTCGGTGGCGCCGTGCACGATGCCGCCCTGGATGCCGCCACCGGCGAGCCACGCGGTGTAACCCTTGGGGTTGTGGTCGCGGCCGGTGGTGTTCTGCGACCAGGGCGTGCGGCCGAATTCGCTCGTCCAGACCACCAGGGTGTCGTCGAGCATCCCCCGCTGGCGGAGGTCGCGCAGGAGGCCGGCGATGGGCCGGTCGGTGGCGCGGCACAAGGGCTTGTGGGTCTTGATGTCACCATGCGCATCCCAGCCCTCGTTGCCGCCGCCGGCGTGGCACACTTGGATGTACCGGACCCCCCGCTCGGCGAGCCGGCGCGCGAGCAGCAACTGCTTGCCGAAGGCCTCGGTGTGCCGGTCGTCGAGCCCGTAGAGGCGCCGGACATGCTCCGGTTCGGAGGCGAAGTCCACCGCCTCGGGTGCCGACAGCTGCATCCGCGCGGCCAGCTCGTAGGCCCGGGTGCGCGCCTGGATGTCGGATTGCAGGGCGTGCCGGGCGCGGAACTCGGCGTTCATCGACTCCAGCACCTCCATCTGCCGGTCGCGCTCGCGCGCGGAGGCTCCTGCGGGAGGATGCAGGTTCGGCACCGGGATCGGGCCCGCCTGGAACGGGGTGGCCGAGACGCCCGGCCCAAGATAACCGCCGGTGAGTTGCACCGGCGACGAGGGACGGCCGATGTTGACGAAGGTCGGCAGGTTGCGATTGACCGAGCCCAGCGCGTGCGAGACCCAGGCGCCGAACGACGGATGGTCGAAGGCCCGGCCGCGATGGCCGGTGCAGGTCTCGATGACCGCGGGGAAGTGGTTGCCCTCGTGGCACCGCATCGATCGCATCACCGCGATCTCGTCGACCAGCCAAAGGAGTCAGTCCTCACTATTGACACAAACTTCCCTGTGCCGAAGTGCCAGCTATCCGGATGGTTTATCCCTGGACCGTCCGGATCGTGCGGACGCTCCGCGGGTCGGCAGTCGATCCAGGCGTTTTGTGTCAATAGTGAGGACCGACCCCTTTTCCGGGGCGCCAGACTTGACTGGGGTCGGGGATGTCAGCGTTTCTTGAGCCTTGAACACGGCGGCCATTCAGGCTGCCTTTGAATGGATGAATGACGTTCGGGATTTTCAGGCGGTGGACACGATGGGTGTTCGGGCTGGTGGGCGTAGGATACTGCGTCGATGCGGCCGATTTCTATGTTTCACCCCTCGGAAAGGACTCCCATTCAGGGACTTCGCCCAAAGCACCCTGGAAGACCTTGCAGCGGGTCAACCGGCACATCGCGGATCATCGTCTCGCGCCCGGGGATGGGCTGTTTCTCGAGGGTGGGGCCACCTTTGATGGGGGGCTTCGCATCGAACATGCCGGTGGCGGAACGCGGCAATCACCGGTTCGAATCACCAGCTACGGACGCGGGCAAGCGACCCTTCGCCCAAGCGAGGAATCCGGCCTTCTCATCCGAGAGACTTCTTGGATCACGGTTTCACAACTGAAGCTCATTGCCTCTCCCGGCAATCTGGGGGATGGCATCCGCTGTGATCGGGACCAAGAAACCCCGGAGCGAGTGGCCGGTGTGGTGATTCAGGACTGTTCGATCACGGGCTTCGGATGGCACGGAATCATGGTGGATGCCAGCCAGCGTTCAATGGGGTTTGAAGGCGTCACGATCGAACGTTGCCTGACGTCCAGTAACCGCTATGCCGGAATCATGGTGTACGGAGGCAATCCGGCGGGGCGGAGTTCGCGGCCTCATGCGGGGGTCCGGATCGAGGATTGCGTCGCCGTGGGAAATCCCGGCGATCCGGACGAACGGAAACATCATTCGGGCAGTGGCATTTTCATCGATGGAGTCGATACCGCCCTCATTCGAGGCTGTGTTGCGGCGGGTAACGGGGCTGCGTGTCGCAACGAGCGCGGAGGTCCGGTGGGTATCTGGGCTCATGCCAGTCGTCGGGTGACGATCGAGGGTTGTGAATCCTACGGAAACCATTCCTGCCTCCGGGATGGCGGCGGGTTCGATTTGGACGGGGGATGCGAGGAGAGTTCTTTGATCCGGAACTTTTCACACCACAACCACGGTCCGGGATTCTTGGTGTACACGTATTCGGGTGCCGCTTATGCCGACCGTGATTGCCAGGTTCGGGAGAATATCTCGTGGAACGATGGTGCCAGAAGCTCCGGCTATGCAGGAATCCAGTTGGGCTCGGAGGACGGATGCCAGATCACCGGTTTGATCGTGGAACGAAACACCGTGATCGCACCGGTCGAATCCGTGGCGGCGGTGCGTGTCATGGGGCGTTCCATCCAGGCCAGCATCCGAAGCAATCTGGTCGTGGTTCCCACACACGGCACCTTGGTCTCCGTCTCCGGTTTCGAGCATCGGGTTCGCTTTGAGGACAACCGCTATTGGAGAGCCGATGGGAAGCCCGTGTTTCTGGTCGATTTCCAATGGACCATTCCCGCCCTGAATGCCTGGCACAACGCCACCGGGCCCGATCACCGATTTGTCTCAGTGGGTGAGGTCTTCGCAGATCCAGAACTGCGGCTCCCTCAGACTCCCGATTTCAAATCGATGCGACGGCGGCCATCATGGCCTCGATTATCTCACCGGTTTCTTTCCGGGTTTGGTGCTCCGGAGAAGCTGGGTTTTCCATGAGTTTTGGATCCCAAATCTCCGCTCGAGGTTCCGTTCGGGGAAGCCCCGTGCAGAGGTTGCGGCTTTCTACTCGCCGATGTCGGCGGCATCCCAACGGGCCAGGCACCCAGCGGGAACGGAGAAGGTCGGCGTCCGGCACCAAATCATGACCGATCGAAACGGGATTCAGCCTTCGGTCGGTCCCCGAAGGCTCTGGAGCGTGATCTCCACCGACCGGGTGTCGTCGCCGACCCAGACCGATCCGTCTTGCACCGTGATTTGCAGGGTCATGGTTCGCTCGACCAAGGCGGCGAGACTTTGGCTCTGGGCTGCCGGAATTTGCCAAACCGTCAGATTGCGCAGGCGGGTGAGCCGGTTCTCTAGGTCCTTCCACCAGGCCTGTGCGTTGGAATGGAAGGTGTAGACCGAGAGTCGGTCGACCCGGGCCGAGGTCCGGAGCAATCGCTTCTCGTCTGGCTGACCGAGGTCGATCCAGTGGATGACGCGGCCGGTGGCGTCCTTCTGCCACAGGCTGGGCTCATCGGGCTCCCACATGTCCTTGGCCAATTCCAGCGGGCTCTCGTCCTGCGACGACGGCGCGTTGAGCGCGAAAGCCAACATGCGGACCATCAGGCGTTCGTCGGTCTCGGAGGGATGCCGCGCGATGGTCACCGGATGATCGCAGTAGACGTTGCGATCCATGTCCGACAGCTGGATCTGGGCTTTGTGAATGGTCGCTTTGAGGGCCATGGGAGCGGTTTATCACGCCAAGCTAGCAGAGGTTGGTCGGCAGGGACAACAAAGGGGTCAGTCCTCACTATTGACACAACAACTTAGCAAGGATCTGTCGCCAAGCCTGCCTCGGGTGATGTTGTGTCAATAGTGAGGACCGACCCCTAATTTTCCACGTGCAGGCGCCGCTCGCTCTCCCCGACCCATTTGGACAGAACGTCGGTGACCGCAATCGAAAGGAAGGTCGCCCGGCACTCGCCCGCCGTCGCCCGGGCGATGTGGGTCTTGCCGCATCCCGGCGGCCCGTACAGGAGGATGCCACCCCCGGCCCCGCGGCGGAATTTCCGGAACACCTCCGGATTTCGGAACGGGTGGATGATCTGGAGACGGATCCGCTCGATCACATCCGCCATGCCCCCGATGTCGGCGAAGGTGAGCGGTGGCAGGACCGGTCCGGTGGCGTCCCCAACCGCCCGGGCGATCTCCTCGGCGGAGGGGATGTCGGATGGATTGGCGGGTCGCGGCGGGACTGGGGTGGCGGACGATTGGGCGTGCAGGATGGGCGGTGCGATGGGAGCCGGGGCCTTGGCTGGGGTGCGGGCCGGATTGCCCTGCGCGGGGGGGGCGTGCAGCCAGGCTTCCCAACCGGGATCGGCAAGGGTCTCGTCGAGCAGCGTCGCCGCGCCGTACTTGCGTGATGCCTCGTCGCGCCGTCCCTGCTGCCGGAGGATTTGCGCCCACTGGAGGTAGGCGCGGGCGCAGGCTTTGTTGCGCTGAAGCAGCGACGCGAGGGTCCGGATCGCCGACTCCGGGTCGTCCTCGGCCTCGACTCTGGCCTTGGCCAGGAGGTTGTCCTCGGATTCCGGCGGCCGGGTCGCCCCGGACAGCAGTTCCCGGGCCCGCGTCCAGTCTCCGGTCGCGATCGAGTGCCTCAGCAGGAATCCACGGGTCTCCCAGTCGCCGGGGTCGGCCCGCAGGGCCTTCTCGAGCAGTCGCCGGGCGATGCCGTCGATGGTCGGTGCCGGTTGCCGGCCAGCCGACAGATCCGGGTTCGAATCCGGGTTGGGATCAGGGGCTGATTCAGGATTGATGTCGCTCATCGCGGGTTGTAGCTCATGGTTTTCAACAGGCGCTCCCGTCGCCAAGAGCGGAGTCGACCCTCAAGGCGCCGGGAGCTCTCCACCACCCTCAGGGCGAGCACCGCGGCCACGACCAGACTGATCACCACCAGGCCGGCCGGGCCGGGGCCCCCATCCACTGCGTCTTCCGTGAAGATCCTCCGGAGGACCCCGAACCAGAAGCCTCCGAGGCCCGCGGCGAACAGGGTCATTCGCAGCCACCGGGGCCACCCCCGGTAGCCGAGGAATCCTCCGCGCCGCACGCCGATCTCGCCGGCCTCGGAGCGGAGGTCGCCGATCGCGAGGTGCTCGTAGTACTTCGTCATCGGCCAGAGGAAGATCAGCCAGAGGATCCATCCGGCGATGACGAACTTGAAAAGGCACAGCCAGGCCAGGAGGCCGACGGCGGCGGCCAAGACGCTCCGCTTGCGACCCTCCTCTCCGTAGGTCTTCCGGGTGATCCACGAGAGGGCGTCGGCCGGGGCGCAAAGGGTGCGGTAGACGGGGTCTCGCTGGCGCACCGCCAGGAGGAGGTCTTCTCGGGCGACGCGCATCAACGGCTCGATGGCCAAAGCCCGGCGGAAGCATGCCTCGGCCTTCCGGTGGTCGCCGGCATGGAGATGGTCCCTGCCGAGATTGACGTGCGCGAGCGCGTGTTCCGGATCGAGGGCCAGCACCGCCTCGGCCGGCGCGCCCGTCGTCCCGGTCTTTCCGCCGCACACCGCATACAGGTTCACGACATCGGGGTCGCCCGGGGCCAGCTCGAGGGCGCGGGTCGCTCACTTCAGGGCGTTCGGAGCGTCGTGCTGCTCGTGGCACATGCGCGCCAGCTTGTACCAGGGGCGGAAGTCGTCCGGTTTGAGGTGGATGGCCTCCACGATCGATCGGTCCGCCTGCCGGTGGTTGCCGAGGTCGAAGTGCGCCGTCGCCAGCAGCCGGTGGGCGGAGCCATGCCAAGGTAGATCCGTGACCACCTGCTCCAGGTGGGGCAGGGCCTCGGCGGGGCGATCGAGCGACAGCAGCGCGTGGCCCGCCGCGAAGTGCGCGGCATGTGCCTCGGGGTCCTCCGCCAGCCAGTCGCGGGCGGATTCCAGCAGGCGGTCCCACTGTCGGCTTTCCGTCAGCCGGTCGATCAGCACCTGTCGATCCATGGGGTCACTCTCCACGATGGGTGCGGTGGTGCCGTCGACGTGTCCGCGTGCGTGTTCCCGGGATTGCACTCCGGCCGCATAGGGATCGTGTCATCCACACGGCGGCGGCCGGCCCACGGGCGAGGCTTCGGGATCCGGGTGGTTGTGTCAATAGTGAGGACCGACCCCTTGGGTCAGGCGAGGATGGCGCTGATCGGGCCGCCGTGCTCGACGAGGCGGGAGACCGGGCCGAGGGCGGGGTGCTCCATGCGGGTGTGGTCGAGACCGAGGAGGTGGAGGATGGTGGCGTTGAGGTCGCTGTAGTAGTGCGGGTTTTCGACCGCACGGTAGCCGACGTCGTCGGTCGCGCCGTGCACGATCCCGCCCTGCACGCCGCCGCCGGCGAGCCACGAGGTGTATCCCTTGGGGTTGTGGTCGCGGCCGGTGGTGTTCTGCGACCAGGGCGTGCGCCCGAATTCGCTCGTCCAGACCACCAGGGTGTCGTCGAGCATGCCCCGTTGCCTCAGGTCCCGCAGCAGCCCGGCGATGGGGCGATCGGTGGCGCGGCACAGGGGCTCGTGGGTCTTGATGTCGCCATGCGCATCCCAGCCCCCGTTGCCGCCGCCGGCATGACAGACCTGGATGAAGCGGACTCCCCGCTCGGCCAACCGCCGCGCCAGGAGCAGTTGCTTGCCGAACTCCTCGGTGTGCCGGTCGTCGAGTCCGTAGAGGGAACGGATGTGGTCGGGCTCCGATGCGAAGTCCACCGCCTCCGGCGCCGACAGCTGCATGCGCGCGGCCAGCTCGTAGGCCCGGGTGCGCGCCTGGATGTCGGATTGCAGGGCGTGCCGGGCGCGGAACTCGGCGTTCATCGACTCCAGCACCTCCATCTGCCGGTCACGCTCGTGCGCGGAGGCTCCTGCGGAAGGATGCAGGTTCGGCACCGGGATCGGGCCCGCCTGGAACGGGGTGGCCGAGACGCCCGGCCCAAGATAACCGCCGGTGAGTTGCACCGGCGACGAGGGTCGGCCGATGTTGACGAAGGTCGGCAGGTTGCGGTTGACCGAGCCCAGCGCGTGCGAGACCCAGGCGCCGAACGACGGATGGTCGAAGGCCCGGCCGCGATGGCCGGTGCAGGTCTCGATGACCGCGGGGAAGTGGTTGCCCTCGTGGCACCACATCGATCGCACCACCGCGATCTCGTCGACGACCCCGCCGACGTGCGGAAACCAGTCCGACACCGGCGTGCCCGAGCGGCCATGCCGCGTGAAGGTTCGGTGGCAGGGGATCACCGGTCGCCTCATCGCGGCGAGGTTGTCGCCGAAGCCGATCGCGTCGATCAGGCGCCCGGCGTGCGCGTTGCCTTTCGGGTCGAAGGTGTCGATGTGACTGACCCCGCCGCACATGAAGAGGAAGATCACCGAGCGCGCCCGGGGCCTGAAGTGCGGGCCCAGGATCGCATCCGGGATCTCGCCCGCCTCGGCCCAAAGGCCGCCGAGCGCGACGCCCAGGAACCCGCCCCCGGCGCGGAACAGGAATCGCCGCCGGTCGAGGGCCGAGGCGTCGCCGGCCACCCGGGTCGTCAGGTCAGGGGACATGGAGGAATTCGTCGAGGTTGAAGAGCAGCCAGGCCCAGCGCGCCAGACGGCCCGGATCGTTCTCCAGGAAGGCCAGTGCCCGCTCGCGCTCGGCCGGTCCCGGCGGGCGGGCGAGGACCCATCGGTAGCCGAGGTCCACGGCGCGGGTCAGGTCGCCACCCGCCTCGGTTCGCAGCCGCGCCGCCAGGGCCTCGGCGGCGCGATCGACCTCGCGGCTGTTCATCAGGAAGAGCGCCTGCGGTGCGGTGACGGTCCGGGTGCGGCGAGGGCAGGGTTCCCGGCCGTCCTCGGCGTCGAAGGTCCGCAGGAAATCCGGCGTCGCCTCGCGACTGGTCGAGAATCCCCGGCTGATGTACGCGCCGCGACGGCGCTTCGTCGGAGTGGCGGAGCCCGGGGTCGCACCGCCGCCGGTGTCCTTGCCGACGTCGAAGGAGGGGCCGCCGACCTGCAGGTCGAGGAGTCCGGCCGCGGCATGCAGGCTGTCCCAGACGATCTCGGCCTCGAGCCGACGGACCGGGTAGCGCCAGAGACTGCGATTGTCGGGATCGCGCTCGTGGTTCGCCGCGCTGCGGGTCCCGGCTTCCGAGGCGGGTTCGGTCTCGGAGGCCATCCGGTAGGCGGCCGAGGTGACGATGAGTCGGTGGATGTGGCGAAGGCTGTGGCCGCTGCGGATCAGTTCCGAGGCCAGCCAGTCGAGCAGCTCGGGATGCGCCGGCCGACCGGTCTGCCGACCGAAGTCGCTGGACTCGCGGTGGAGCCCCTCGCCGAAATGCCATTGCCAGAGTCGGTTGACCGCGACGCGGGCGAACAGCGGGTTTTCGGGCGAGGTGAGCCAGTCGGCGAAGGCCTCGATGCGCCCCTCGCGGAGGTCGATCGGACTCCGGGCCAGCGGCCATCCCGGGGCGACCGGGCGGCTCTTGTCGGGCCGGGCCGGATCGGCGCTTGTCAGCACGTGGCGCGATTCACGCGCCCGGTCCGGGTCGGTTTCGACGGTGTGGAACACGGGGATGGCCGGGGCCTTGGTGGCGGCGTCGCCCTGGCCGACCTCATCGATGCGCCGCCGCAGGTCCTGGGCCTTCTTGCGGATCTCCGCCGGCAGGACCTCGTCGATCTTGAAGTCGTCGATGCGCAGGATCGGGAAGTAGTCGTCGGCGATCTTCTGCTCGGCGACCGTGCGTTCACGCTCCGGCTTGGCGATGACGGCCTGCACCTCGGGCGGGAGCATGGCGACGCGCTCGTCGTGCAGTCGCCGGCGGAAGGGCTCGAGCAGCGCGTCCCGCTCCCGTTCCAGCGGGGCCCGCCGGCGCTCCAGCTCGGCCTGGGCCCGTCCGGCGGCTACCAGATCCGCCGCGGGGGCCAGCGTCACCTTCCGCAGGACCAGCGGGTCGAAGAGCGCCTTCATCGAGTAGTAGTCGACCTGCGACACGGGCTCGAAGACATGGTCGTGGCACTTGGCGCAGGCGATCGTCATGCCCAGGAAGGTGCTCGAGATGGTGTCGACCGCGTTCATGGCCAGCTCCTGGGGATCGCCCCCGGCCCCGCGCGACAGGAATCCCAGGGCGAACAGGTCGCCGGGTCGGGGTTCGCGCTGCGAGCGGTGGCCGGTGGCCGACATCCGGGTCCGCTCGGTGGAACGCCGGCCGGTGAGCTGGACCTGCACGAACTGGTCGTACGGCAGGTCGTCGTGCAGGGCGCCGATCACCCAGTCGCGCCACAGGTGGATGCCCGGCGCGGCCGTCATGTTCTCGTCGGCGTCGGCGAAGCGCAGCACATCGAGCCAATGCCGGGCGTAGCGGACGGCGTGCTGTTCATGGGCCAACAACCGGTCGACGAGCCGGGGATACCCCTCGGGCGACGGATCCGAGAGGAAGGCCTTCTGCTCGTCGGGTGTGGGCGGGAGACCGACGAGGTCGAGGTGCACCCGGCGGAGCAGGGCCTGTCGATCGGCCGGCGGGTTGGGCCGCACGCCTCGGGCCGCGCGCGCCGCGTCGAGGAACCGGTCGATCACATGGTCGGAGCCCAACTCGCCCCCGGGGACCGTCGGCCGCACCAGCGGTTGGAGCGACCACCACGGGGCATCTCTCGCTGGCACGTTCCCGGCGGCATGGCCCTCGGTCGTTGCCAGCCAGAACATCATGGCCCACATGGGAATCCACCGGGCTACGCTCCCGGCATGGCCTCCCATGCCGAAAATCCGGGCGGAAACCGGTGCCCGGAAAAGGCCGCAGACCCCTGCCGCCATCGGCCAGCCGAGGCGCAGCGGAACGGTTCTGGAAGCTAGAGAAGCGATGAGGCAATGCTACCGTGGCTCAAGGAATGCGCCAATCACCAACCGGTCCAACCGGCGCAGCCTCTCTCAGGTGGTCATCGGAAACTCCACAGGGCGAACCCGGTCGGCCGCCCATCGCTCGAGGCTCCGCCGAAGGCCGGAATCCATCTTCAGCAGGAAGGTCTTCTTCGAATCCATGCGGGGAATCCGTGGTGGACGGTGCCGGTGTTTCCCACGGGTTGCACCTCGGTGTCGCCGCACCGAACCACCTGCAGCTTGCTCACCATCGCCGCGCCGCGCTTGTCACGTCGGCAAGGCGGTGTCCTCCGTTCCGCTCATCCCGGTTTGACCGTGGAAGTCCTCCGGCGTTCCACTGGTGGACGATGCGGCCAGCCCAACAGCGATCATGGAGTTGCCGGTGGTTCCGGATCCTGGCGGTGATCGGGGGATCCGGTGTGGTGGGCTTCCTCCTGCTGTGGGCCCATGCGTTCTGGGGGTTCCCCTTCCAGGCGCAGCGCCATGGCCGGGTGCCGTTGACGCCCGCATGGGCCCTGGAGTGCTGGCTCTGGGAAGACGATGCCAACACGGCCGAGGCGGTCCGGGAACTTCTCGCAGGCTACGCGGCCCATGACCTTCCGGTCCGGACCATCCTTCTCGATAGCCCGTGGAGCGAGCGCTACAACGACTTCAGCGTCGACACCCGTCGTTATCCCGACCCGGCCCGTTTCTTCGGCGAGCTCCAGACCAACGGCTATCGGGTGGTCCTCTGGATGACCCCCATGGTCAATTCGCGGAACCGCGACACGGCCGTCCGTGATGCCACCGATTTCGCGGAGCAGGCCCGACACCGGGGATTCCTCGCCGGTGGAGGGCACGAGATCCGTTGGTGGAAGGGGACCGGGGCCTTCATCGACTACACGAACCCAGAGGCTCTCCATTGGTGGCACGGATTGCAGCAGCAGGTCTTCGACTGGGGCATCGACGGCTGGAAACTCGATGGCACCGACACCCTGTTCTCGGGTCCGGGATTCCTCCCCTACCAGCGCACGCACGCCGGTTGGTTGAGCACCCGCGCCTACATGGATCTGTATGCCCGCGAGGAATACCGTCACGGGCTCACCCGGAATCCCGAGTTCATCGTCCTGACCCGCGCCATCGACGACCGCTACTTCCCGTTGAGCCATCCCGAGGGGTTCGCCCCGCTCGATGCCGCGCCGGTCACCTGGGTGGGAGACCGGACCCACGAGTGGTCGTCGAAGTCCGCAGGGGCCAGCGACGCCGACGCGATGCGGTCGAGTTTTTCGTTGCGGGACCGCGGTTTCGAGGGCGCCCTCCGCGACATCCTCGCGAGCGCCGCCAAAGGGTACTGCGTCGTCGGGGATGACATCGCCGGGTACCATGGCCCGGAGCCGATCCCGCCGAGGCTCTACATCCGTTGGGCGCAGTTCGCCGCGTTCACCGGACTCTTTCTCAATGGGGGCCACGGGGAGCGTCGTCTCTGGAAACGATCGGCGGAGGAGTTGGAGATCATCCGTCGCTTCGCCTGGCTCCACACCGAACTCGTTCCCTACCTCTTCACCCACGTCGCCCGATGTCATGAGGGAGGCGCTCCGCTCATGCGGCCGCAACCGGGACCCTACCATTACCTGCTCGGGGACGACCTGCTGGTCGCTCCGATCCACCGGGACGAACCGGACCATTCGGTCGTGCTTCCGGCGGGACGATGGCGGCACCTCTTCGACGACAGGGAGGTCCTGGTCGGTCCCCGGACGTTGACCCGACGGTTCGAGTTGGATGAGTTCCCCGTCTATGTCCGGGACGGGTCGGTGTTGCCCCTCGAGGTGAGGCGTTCCTACACGGGGTTCGGAGACGCCAGCTCCTCCAACCTCGTGACCTGGGCGGTTTGGCCGCGAGGAACCAACCACTTCGAGGTCCGACATCCGGAAGGTTGCGGCCAGACCCGACTCACCGTGGAGTCCGGCCCCGCCCTCCGTTTGTCCCTGTCCGGTGTCCCCAAAGCCCACCGGCTTCGGATCCATCACAGTTCCGCTCCCGGAGAGGTTCGATGCGACGGGGAACCGCTCTCCCCGGAGGCCTGGCATTACGACGCCGCCCGCCAGCATCTGTGGATCACCCGGCGGCAGCCCGGGAACAACCGCTACGAGATCCATTGACGGTCTGATCCCGTGCGAGCGTCCACGCCGTCGGCGATGGCTCGGTGCGACGGGATTCCGGATCGGTAGGGGTGTTCCAGCCGCGCCGCACGCCCGTCAGCCGAACCGTTGTGGGGCGAACTCGTTGAGGTGTTCGCGCCACGTGTACCAGGTGTGGCCGCCATCGGTCTCGCGGTACACCACGTCGAAACTGCGGCCGCGAAGCATCTCGACCGTCTTGCTGGGAGGTCTCGACGAGGAAGTCGCCCTTGCCGGTGGATCCAGCCGTTCCATCGATTGACCCCGGCATCGATCGGGTGATCGTATGACGCGTCGAGACTGTGACCATTTCACCGAAGTTCGAGGTCGTCATTCCCCAGAGGACCCGTGAGGCCATGGGATTGCGACCCGGCCAGAAGGCCAAGGTGGTCTCCTTCCGGAATCGGATCGAGATCATCCCGATGCGCGATGTCCGCAAACCTCGCGGATACCTCAAGGGAATCGACACCTCGTTCGAGCGGGAAGGCGACCGTCTGTGAACCTGGTGGATTCCTCCGCCTGGCTGGCCTATTTCGCGATCGAACCGTCGGCCGGTTTCTTCGCCAAGGCCATCGAGAATGAAGGGTTGCTGGTGGTGCCCTTGGTCTGCGTCTACGAAGTCTTCAACGTGGTCCTGCGGGAGCGTGGCGAGGGCGACGCGTTCTCCGTTGCTGCCGCCATGCAGCGGGGGATGGTCGTCGATCTGGACGCCGATCTGGCGATGGAGGCCGCCTCCGTGGGTCTCGAGGAGGGGCTGTCCTTCGCCGATTCCGTGATCCACACGATCGCCCGGAAGCACCGGGCAACTCTTTGGACGCAGGATGCCCACTTCGCCGGCAAGCCCGGTGTCCGGTACCGTCCCAAGGCCACCGGGGCCTCGGCGGGACCGGAGCCGGGCGACAAGCCTTGATGGTTCCAACCAACCGGTCCGTGTGATCCGGCAAGTTCCTCGGAGGAGTGGCCGCTGTCGGGCGGTTCCGACGGGATGGACCGGCAGTTGATGGATCCGCGGGTGATCGATCCGCTCCGACCTCCGTCCGCCCTCGTCACCGGGGGTTGGCGGCGCTCCAGCCGCGGACGAATCCGATGCACTGGGCCACATCGGGCACGGAGTGGTCCCAGTTGAACTCGTACTCGCAGCTGATGTTGCCGTTGAACTTCTGGCGGCGCAGTTCGGCGAGCACCGCTCCCATGTCGGTGGAACCGGTCCCGAAGATCATGTCGCGCTGACCGTGCCCGAGCTGGGCGCGCTCCTTGGCATGCAGCGAGATCACGCGACCCTGGAGGATGCGCAGCCCATCGACCGCGCGGATTCCGCTGGTCTGCCAGTGGCCGATGTCGGCACAGGCGCCGATGCGCGAGTCGCGGTTGCGCACGAGATCGGCCACCCATTTCGGATCCCAGACCTTGTAGGCCGGGTTCTTGGGCTGCTCGGCGTGGTTGTGGAAGGCCACGCGGATGTCGAACTCCTTCACCAGCGGCTCGAAGGTGTCGATCGCATCGGTCGATTCGGTGGTGATGGCATACAGGCCGAGTCCCTTGGCGAACTCGAAGAGCTTCCGGGCCGCCGCGGCCTCCTTCGGGATCGTCACCACGCCGTAGTTCACGGCCTTGAGTCCGTGCTTCTGGAGCTTCGCCTGCAGCCTCTGGACGGCCTCCGCCGGCATCTCGTGGCCCACCTTGGTGGCGCGGTCCTCCGGGCTCAGCGGCTGCCCGGGGTAGAACTCGATGACCCTGCCGCCCGCCGCCTCGGTCTTCTCGATCGCCTCAAACGCGGTGAACCGGTTGAAGGTGTAGGCCTGGCAGCCGATGGCGAACCCGCCGATCCGGTACTCGGCCGGAATCGGCTCGGCCCGAAGCGAACCGGCCAGAGTGATCAGGGAGGCCAGGGCGGTGAGGCGGACAATCGAGAGAGGATTCACGGGATGGAGAGGCGGTCTCATGGAAGCGAAGCCGCACCCGATTCTCAACCCCCAACTTACCAAAGGGGTCGGTCCTCACTATTGACACAAAATTCCCGGTGCCGACGTGCCAGCCACGGATGGTCCATCTCTGGACCGTCTGGATCGTGCGGACGCTTCGCGGGTCGGCAGTCGATCCAGGCGTTCTGTGTCAATAGTGAGGACCGACCCCTTTTTCTCTTTGGGCCTTGCCGGACCGGGATCGGGGTGGGTTGATCGGCGGATGATACCCCTTCGGATCGCCGTCGCCGGCCTCGGGCCGGCCGTGGCGCTGTCGGCTGTCCTGAACGCCGCGGGCGCGAACTGGCCGCAGTTCCGGGGGCCGGGCGGGTTGGGGGTGGCCGATGACGGGGCCCGCCCGCCGGTGCGGTTCGGTCCGAACACCCACGTGGCGTGGCGCATCGCCAGTCCGCCGGGCAATTCGTCGCCGGTGATCTGGGGCGACCGCGTGTTCCTCACCGGCCAGGAAGGGGGATCCCTGCTGACGCTGGCCTACGACCGGGCGACGGGACGCGAACTCTGGCGTCGTGCCGTGGCCCCGGAGCGGATCGAGGAGGTCCACCCGGCCCTGGGCCATCCGGCCTCGGCCACCCCGGTGACGGACGGCGATCGGGTGTATGTGCACTTCGGCTCGTTCGGCATGCTGGCCTACGATCTCGAGGGCCGCGAGGCCTGGCGTCGGCCGATGAGGCTCACGCAGACCGAGTATGGTGCGAGCTCCTCGCCGATCCTCTCGGGCGAGCGGGTCGTCCAACTGCTTGACCAGGACGGCGACTCGCATCTGGTCGCGCTGGACCGGCGCACGGGCCGCGTGGCCTGGCGCGTCGATCGGCCCGAGATGCGGCGTGGCTTCGGCACGCCGATCCTGTGGACGCACGACGGGGCGACCGACCTCGTGGTCCCCGGCACGCTGTGGCTTCGGGGCCTCGACCCGGCGACGGGGGCCGAGCGCTGGCAGGTCGGCGGCCTGGCGCGCATCACCTGCACCTCGCCCGTGGCGGGCGATGGCCTGCTCTTCGCCGCCAGCTGGACGACCGGTGGCGACCATGGTCCCGGCCACTTGGTGATGCCCAGGTTCGACGAGGTGCTCAGGACCCATGATGCCGACCGGGACGGCCGGTTCACCTTCGCCGAGCTGCCGCCGGGCCCGGCCAAGGAGCGCTTCAAGCACCTCGACGGCAATCGTGACGGCCATGTCGACCGCGCGGAATGGGACAGCATGGCCGACATCTTCGCGCGCGTGGAAAACCAGGCCTTTGCCGTGGCCCCGGATGCAACGGGCCGGGTGAGCGACGCCGGGATCCAGTGGCGCTTCAAGAAGGGCCTGCCGTACGTCGCCTCGCCGCTCTTCTACCGGGGCCGGCTCTACCTCGTGAAGGACGGCGGAATGCTCACCTGCCTCGACGCGACCACGGGGCGGTCGCTGTATCAGGAGGAGCGTCTCGGCCCCATCGGCCCCTACTATGCCAGCCTGCTCGGCGCGGCCGGCCGGCTCTATGTCACCTCGCAGCGCGGCACCCTGGTCGTCGTCCGCGCCGGCGACACGCCCGAGGTGCTCGCCCGCAACGAGCTCGGCGAGACCACCCAGGCCAGCCCCGCCGCCCTTGGCGACACGCTGTACGTCCGGACCCAGGGCCATCTGGCCGCCTTCCGCGAAGGGGTCGGTCCTCACTATTGACACAAAAGGTGCCATACCTGAATTTTTCTATCCAGTGTGACCGACTGACGTCTCTAGGGCGGCCATGGCCCCCGACTTGTGTCAATAGTGAGGACCGACCCCTTTGGGGGCGGAGGCTAAGGCGGCCGTGGCGACGCGGATGGCGATAGGGTTGGGAGTGGACGGCCTGCCGGTGCTTCGGATCCTTGGCGAGGCCCCCCGGTGGAGGTCCCCTGCCGGTCGACGTCACCACGTCACCCAGGGGGTCGGTCCTCACTATTGACACAAAAGGTGCCACACCTGCCTATTCGCATCCCGTGTGACCGACGTGGTGCAGGGTGGGTTCCCGGGTCGCCATGATTCCCAAGTTGTGTCAATAGTGAGGACCGACCCCCTTGAAGGATCAGGGGTTTACTGGCAGCATGCCCGGGGGTCCAAAGCCGATGAACCGTCTCCGCCTTTTCGCGATGCTGGTTTGGGCGCCACTGGCCGTGGCCGCCGAGGCGTTCTGGTCGTTCCGCGTTCCGGAGGCTCAGGCGGTGCCGCCCGTCCGGCGGCAGGGTTGGCCGCGCGTGCGACTCGACCACTTCGTGCTCGCCCGGCTCGAGAGCGAGGGGATCGATCCGTCGCCGGAGGCCGATCCGGCGGGTCTCCTCCGCCGTGTGAGCTATGACCTGACCGGCCTGCCCCCGTCGCCGGAGTCGCTCCGGGCCTTCCTGGCGGACCGCCGTCCCGGGGCCTACGAGCGCGCCGTCGACGGCTTGCTGGCGTCCCCGAGGTTCGGCGAACGCTGGGCCAGCGTGTGGCTGCCGCTGGTGCGCTACGCCGAGGATCAGGCCCATCAGGTCGGCGACGACACCACGATGGCCTATCCCAACGCCCACCGGTATCGCGAATGGGTCATCGACGCCTTCAACCGCGACCTCCCCTACGACCGTTTCCTGCGTCTGCAGCTCGCCGCCGACCGGCTCGGCGCGCCCGCCGAAGACCTGCCCGCGCTCGGTCTCATCGGCCTCGGACCCAAGTACTACGACCGCGACCGCCTCGAGGTGAAGGCCGACGAGTGGGAGGACCGCGTGGACACCGTCACCCGCACCGTGCTTGGGCTCACCGTAGCCTGCGCCCGCTGCCACGACCACAAGTTCGATCCGCTGCCCATGCGCGACTACTACGCGCTGGCCGGGGTCTTCGCGAGCACCCGCCTGGTCAACAAGACGGCCTCGGGCACGGTGATCGACGGCAAGGTGAAGGCCGATCAGATGCCCGCCGATGCGCTCCACATCGTCGAGGAGGCCGGGTCGCAGGACCTGCCGGTGTTCCTCCGCGGCGATGTCTCGCGCAAGGGGCCCGTCGCGGAGCGCTCGTTCCCCGTCGTCCTCTCCGGCCCGTCGTCCGTCCGCTTCACCGATGGCAGCGGCCGCCGGGAGCTGGCCGACCGCCTGGCCAGCCGATCGAATCCGCTGACCGCCCGCGTGATGGTCAACCGACTGTGGGCCGCCTGTTTTGGCAAACCCCTCGTGCCCACCCCGAGTGATTTCGGCCACTCGGGCATGCCGCCGACGGATGGACCGCTGCTCGACGACCTCGCGGTCCGGTTCATGGACGACGGGTGGTCCGTCAAGGCCCTCGTCCGGGAGTTCGTGCTCTCCTCGACCTACCGCCAGGCCTCGATGCGGCGTGACGGACCCGCCCAGGCCGACCCGTCCAACCGGCGGCTCTGGCGCATGGAACGCCGGCGGCTCACCGTCGAGCAGTGGCGGGACTCCGTGCTGCAGCTCTCGGGCGAACTCTCCTGGGACCGGGGCCGCTCGGTGGAGCCGGGCGACCCCACCAACCGCCGTCGCACCATCCACTCGAGGATCAGCCGGCTGAAGATGGACGACCTGCTCCAGCAGTTCGACTACCCCGACGCCAACGTCCACGCCGAGAGGCGCGCGGTCACGACCACCGCGACGCAGAAGCTCTACCTGCTCAACCATCCCTTCGTGCTGCGGCAGGCGGAGGTGTTCGCCCGGAGGCTCCGGGACGCCGAGCCGCGCTCCGAGCCCGCCCGGGTGCGGCTGGCCCATCTGGCCGCCACCGGGCGGGAGCCGGAACCCGACGAGCTGGCCTGGGCGCTGGAGTTCCTGGGCCGCCCGGCCGCCTCGGCCGCGGGCCGGTGGGAGCAGTTCGCGCAGGTGCTGCTGGTTTCCAATGGACTGATGTATGTCGACTGAAGGACCCCAGGGGCCGATCCATGCGGCCGGCGGGACGGGCGACACCCGGTCCGGGCCGGAGCCGCTGACCCGTCGATCGATGCTGCGCCGCATGAGCGCGGGATTCGGCATGGCCGGGCTGGCCTCGCTGTTCGGTCCGAATGCCGTCTCGGCGGCCGACGCGGCCCGTTTCCCCCACTTCCGCCCGCGCGCCCGAAGGGTCATCTTCCTCTTCCTCAACGGTGGTCCCTCGCACATCGACACCTTCGATCCGAAGCCGGCGCTGCGGACCCACGAGGGCCGCCAGCCCGAGGGCGAGCTTTTCAAGAAGTCCAAGGGCCTGGGATTTCTCCCCTCGAGCCTCGCCTTCCGTCGCCATGGCCAGAGCGGCATCGAGGTCAGCGAGAGTCTCCCCCACCTGGCCTCGGTCATCGACGAATGCTGCGTGATCCGCTCGATGCAAACCGACGTGCCGAACCACGAGCCGGCCCTCTTGCAGATGCATTCGGGTAACCTGCAGCCCATCCGTCCCTCGCTCGGATCGTGGGTGCTTTACGGCCTCGGGTCGGCCAACGACAACCTGCCCGGCTACGTGGTCCTGCGCCCGAGCCCGAAGATCGTGGTGGGCCCGGCGCTCTGGAGCAGCGGGTTCCTGCCCGCCGAGTTCCAGGCCACGAGCGTGGTGACCTCCGACATGACCGTCGACCGGCTGGTCGCCAACATCCGCAACCCGGTGCTGTCGCCGGCCGACCAACGCCAGCAGCTCGACCTGCTCGAGCGGCTGAACCGCCGGCATCTGGAACGGCGCGACGGCGACGCCGAGCTGGAGGCCCAGATCCGGGCCATGGAGACCGCCTTCCGCATGCAGCGCGAGGCCCTGCGAAGCTTCGACATCTCCCGCGAGCCCGAGTCGGTCCGGCGGCTGTATGGCGAGTCCACCTTCGCGAAGTCCTGCCTGCTTGGCCGGCGGCTGCTCGAGGAGGGCGTCCGCTTCGTGACCGTCTACTACACCAGCGACCGGGACAACCAGCCGTGGGACACCCACACCGACCACGAGCAGCGCCACCGTCAGCTCTGCCTGGACGGCGACCAGGCCGCCGCCGCGCTCATCCGCGACCTGAGGGACCGAGGCATGCTCGAGGACACCCTCGTGGTCTGGGGTGGCGAGTTCGGCCGCACGCCGTACGCCGAGAACCAGGACCGCAAGAAGGCGGGCCGGGACCACCACCACACGGCCTTCTCCATGCTGCTGGCCGGTGGCGGGATCCGCGGCGGCACCGTCCACGGGGCCTCGGACGACTTCGGCATGCGGGCCACGGTGGATCCGGTGCACGTGCACGACCTCCATGCCACCCTCCTCCACCTGCTGGGCCTCGACCACGAGCGGCTCACCTACCGGTACGCGGGCCGGGATTTCCGGCTCACCGACGTTCACGGCAAGGTCGTGAAGGCTATCCTCGCCTGAAAAGGGGGAAATAGGGGTCGGTCCTCACTATTGACACAAAAGGTGCCACACCTGCCTATCTGTATCCCGTGTGACCGACTGGCGTCTCTGGGGGCGGCCATGGCCCCCGACTTGTGTCAATAGTGAGGACCCCCCTTTGGTTTGGTTGTCCGGGCGGTGGGAGTCGGGATAGGGTGCAGGGATGTTCCTCCTCCGGTGGCTCTTGGTCTGGGTGGGTGTTGGGTGGGTGGGCGTGGCGGCTGCGGGCCAGCGGCCCAATGTGGTGATCCTGCTGGCGGATGACCTGGGCGTCGGGGACCTCGGGTGCTTCGGGCGCCGGGAGCACCGGACGCCACACCTCGACCGGCTGGCCGCCGAAGGCGCGCGCTTCACGCAGGCCTATGCGGCGGCGTCGGTGTGCTCGCCATCCCGCGCGGCGCTGCTGACGGGCCAAAGCCCGGCCCGATTGCGGATCACGACCTTCCTCAATGGCCGCTCCGACCGGGCGTCGCATCGGCTCCTGGGTGCTCCGATCGGGCGGGGGTTGCCTCCGGGTGCGACGACGCTGGCCGAGGCGCTCCAGGCCCGGGGCTACCGGACCGCCGCCGTGGGCAAATGGCATCTTGGCGGGGCGGGCAGCCTGCCCACCGACCGGGGCTTCGAGGAACACACCCCCGGCCGCCCGGATCCCGGGCCCGAGTCGCCGCTGGGCGGCAAGGGTGAGTTGGGCCAGGCCGACGCCGCCGTGGACTTCATCCGGCGCAGCAAGGGCCAGCCCTTCCTGCTGTACGTGGGCTTCGACTCGCCGCACATCCCCCTGTCCGCCCCGGCCGGGGCCGTCGCCGCCAAGGCCGCCGTCAGCCCGCCGGTGTTCCACCCGGCCTATGCGGCGATGGTCGAGTCGCTCGATGCCGCCTGCGGCCGGATCCTGCGGGCGCTGGACGAGGCCGGGGTCGCCGGCGACACGCTGGTGGTCTTCGCCTCCGACAACGGCGGCTTGCATGTGTCGGAGCTCAAGGAGTCGCCGCCCACGCACCACACGCCCTTCCGGGCCGGCAAGGGACATCTCTATGAGGGCGGGATCCGCACGCCCCTACTGATGCGCCTCCCGGGCCGCATCGCCACTGGCCGGACGATCCCGGAGCCGGTGGTGCTGGGTGACCTCATGCCGACGGTCTGCGCGCTGGCCGGGGCTGCGGGACCGGCGGTCGCCGACTACCAGG
>Ga0194116_10002488_pt1 | contig 23717 bp, 21 predicted proteins | sample TA2MahsurfametaG_4_FD_148617 | JGI IMG/M metagenome (GOLD analysis project Ga0194116, IMG submission 148617) | Freshwater microbial communities from Lake Tanganyika, Tanzania - TA2015008 Mahale S9 surface | ecosystem: Environmental > Aquatic > Freshwater > Lake | place: Tanzania: Lake...
ACGGTAGTAACAGCATTAGAATTAGGGACACATGGTTGCGCAATTCAAAATTTCCCAGTCGAGTACGCCATTACCTGGGATTTGAACGTGGCGATTACGGGGTCGCAAACGCATACAACGTAGATCCATTTATGAGTTTTGGCATGAGCGCAGATGGGTTAACTCTCTTTGCAACTACCCATTCTGACAACACAGTATCTGCGGTTCGGAATTGGAACGCGGCCGCTTCTCTTGCAAAAGAAGAATTCTTAATAGCCATAGCTGATGATTTAGTCCCGTGCAAAGACTGGGATATTAAGCTCGACGATATCTTAAGTGGGCAATTGGGAAAGCCACGCATACTTACCTTTACTGATGACCGTTGCATTTCGTTAAGGACTCTTGGTGCGGATACTTTGCTTCCTAGACATCCTGGAATTACCCGAGAGGCTTACGTGGAGTTCGGGTTTCTGTTTTCTCCCGATTATGAGTCGGTTGGACCAGACCTTGAAGTTCTAATTGAATCTCTCAATAGAGGCTGGCTTATTGACGCAAGATCAATAAAGTTTCACCACAGTTTCAATCAGGTAATTGACTCAAATAGTGACTTGGTTTGTGGATGTGCTGGCGAATCAATTGATACCACGCGAGGAGCATCTCAAAAAATGATTCACCGAGACTCAATCAAAGCGAAGAAACTTCTAAAAGAGCGTTGGGGTGGCGCTTGGATGATGGTAGCAAAATTAGCTTGTGCAAACAGATTTGCCGATTTTATTTATGCCTCAATGAGAATGGATACAAAGAACCGCCCGACGACCCTTCTGGCTTTGTTCAATTACTATTTCTGGATTTCAGGAGCGAAAAGGCGTCTAATTAACAAGTGATGATGCTAAGTTTATGTTTTGCAATCAATCAGAATGGCTATTGGTCAAATTCAAGATTGCACTCTTAACTGCAAGCATTTTTGCCTGGCTTTCAGCGTATTCACGCTCGGGATCGGAGCCAGCGACAATTCCGCAGCCCGCATAGATTCGAATTGATTTACCGTCGTTTCCGATTTGGCCACAACGAAGTGCAATACCCAGTTCACCGTCGCCATTTGCATCAATCCAACCGATTGGGCCGGCGTAGCGACCGCGCGAGATACCTTCAATCTCATCGATTGCGCGCTTTGCGATTTCAGTCGGGGTTCCACAGACAGCGGCCGAGGGATGAAGTCTTGAAACCAGATCAAAGATATCGGCCGGGGATGAGTTATCACTAAGCACACCGGTCACATCGGTAGCAAGGTGCATGACATTTGAAAGGTGAAGTACAAATGGTGATTCGGGAACATTTGTAGATGAGCAAAGTGGCGCAAGGGAATCGGCGACCGAGCGAACTGCGTATTCATGTTCCTCTAAATCTTTTGATGATCTAGCGAGTGAAGCAGCGAGCGCAAGATCTCTTTGATCATCTCCAGTTTTACGGATTGTGCCGGCGAGAATTCTTGAAGTAACTAGAGACTTACTTAGCCTTACCAAGAGTTCTGGGGTTGCACCGATTAGGTCGGAATTGGAATAGACCCAAGTCGATGGATATTCATTGGCAAGTTCTTTAAGAAGGTTTCTTGTATTAATTGGTGAATCGAATGTGGCGCTAGCAAATCTTGCGAGCACCACCTTTTCTAATTGATTCTCCTTTATCTTCTCGACAGCTCGCGCCACTCGGTCCTGCCAGACATCACCGTTGCTCCCACTCCAACTTAAGTTAAGTGGGCTCTTTTCAATGCTTGCTTTTTGTAACGCAGGTTGTGGGCTCGCTCCTATCCAAGTAATCCAGGATTTTCCGTTACGTTGGCCGATAACAACTTTAGGGATAACAAGGATTGATTCTTCGGCTGGGTCAAATGAGAAGGACGTAAAGAGAATCGGGCCAGTTCCAGTGCCGTGGACATTGTTATGAATATCTAGCGTGCTGATTTCCTTGCGCCACCATTTCCTTGCTTCAGCAAAGCGATTTGTTCCGGTTACAACTTGGCGCTTATAGATTCCAATTCCTAATAGACCATCACCGCCACGGACCCAAGAAGTGAGATCTTGGCTATCAGCAAATTCAGGAATAGCGATATCGAGGAGGGATGGGTGTTCACCCAATAGCTCTGTTGTGATTGGGATATGCATGGACCTCGCCTCGACTTGTGAAGGTAGCGTACCGCTCGGGATGATGAGCCGGTGAGTCGAGCAGATTTAGGCAAAGATCCTGAAGCGGTCGCAACGATGTTTGACGCCGTTGCGCGGCGCTATGACCTAGTTAATGATCTGTTGAGTTTGGGTCGAACCAAAGCTTGGCGTAAGAAAGTTGTGAAGATAATCAAGCCAAGTTCGGGAATGAAAATTCTAGATATTGCTGCCGGCCCGGGTTCATCAAGTGAGCCGTTACATAAAGCTGGCGCTGATGTCATATCTCTAGATTTTTCAGATGGGATGTTGGAACAAGGAAGGAAAGCTCGTCCATATTTAAAGTTTATTAAGGGCGATGCGTTGAAGTTACCTTTTGGAGATAACGAATTTGATGTTACGACGATTTCTTTCGGATTGAGAAATACCAAAGATTATGAAGCGGCTCTTCGAGAAGCTTTACGGGTTACTAAAGAAGGTGGCCGGATGGTCATCGTGGAGTTTTCGACTCCTTCTGGTTCACTCTTTCGAAAGATCTATATGAACTATTTGATGAAGTCACTTCCAAAGATTGCGCGGAAGACCTCATCAAATCCAGTTGCATATGAATATCTAGCAGAATCGATCCGCGCATGGCCAGATCAGGGCAAGCTGGCTCGAAAAATGATTGCTAATGGCTGGAAAGACCCCACCTGGATCAACCTCACCGGGGGCGTTGTGGCAGTTCACACAGGCACTAAGCGCTCCTAATTTCGCCCCTTTTATCGGGCTCACTTAGGATTACATGTTGTGAATCCCTATATCCCGATTATCGTAATTGGAGCTATCGGCTTCGGATTCGCAGCATTTTCAGTCGTCGCAGGAGCGCTAGCAGGGCCACAGAGATATAACCGCGCCAAGTTAGATGCTTATGAGTGCGGTATCGAACCGAGCCCCCAGGCTCAAGGCGGCGGTAGGTTCCCGATTAAATACTTCTTAACTGCGATGCTCTTTATTATCTTTGATATCGAAATCGTCTTCTTATATCCATGGGCAGTTGCTTACGATCAGTTAGGTCTATTTGGTCTAGTTGAGATGATGATCTTCATCCTCACAGTATTTGTTGCATATATATATGTATGGCGCCGTGGCGGATTGGAGTGGGATTAATGGGTCTAGAAGAGAAACTCCCCTCTGGTTTTCTACTAACAACGGTAGAGAAGCTCGCTTCTTATATGCGCCGCAACTCTTTATGGCCAGCAACTTTCGGTCTTGCTTGTTGTGCAATTGAGATGATGGCGATTGGCTCAGCCCAAAAGTACGACATCTCTCGCTTTGGAATGGAAGTCTTCCGCGCCTCACCACGTCAGGCAGATTTGATGATCGTCGCAGGTCGCGTCTCCCAGAAGATGGCGCCGGTCGTGCGCCAGATTTATGATCAAATGGTCGAACCAAAATGGGTGCTATCGATGGGCGCATGCGCATCATCAGGTGGAATGTTTAATAACTATGCGATTGTTCAAGGCGTCGATCACATAATTCCAGTTGATATTTATCTACCGGGTTGCCCACCACGTCCTGAGATGTTGATGGATGCGATTATCAAACTTCATGAACAGATTAAGGATGAGAAGCTTGGCGTTAATCGCAAGAAGGTAATTGCGGAGGTTGAAAAGGCTGCTCTAGCTTCACTTCCAACCCATCAAATCCCAGTCTTTGGAAAGGCTGAGTGATGAGCGAAGATTTCGATAAGGGCATGTTCGGTGTTAGCGGCACCGGAGATACCTCAGGCTACGGCGGATTAGTACGCCAGCAAGTAAACGCGGGTTCATCCCAGCGCCCATACGGCTCTTATTTTGATGATGTTGCTGATGAATTGGAGCGCGCTTATCCAGAATTTAGCGATGCGATTGAGAGAGTTATTGTCGATCGCGGCGAATTGACGCTTCATGTCAAGCGCGAGAAGTTGGTAGAAGTCGCGCTCGTGCTTCGCGATAAGTTGCTATTTGAAGTATGTCTTGGAGTAAATGGCGTTCACTATCCCGAAGATAAAGGGCGTGAATTGCATGCGGTCTATCCACTTCTATCGATGACAAATAATCGCCGGATCCGACTTGAAGTTTCAGTTCCAGATGGCGATGCACATATTCCATCTTTAGTTGAAGTTTGGGCAGGAAATAATTGGCATGAGCGCGAGACCTATGACATGTTCGGAATCATCTTCGATGGCCATCCAGCGTTAACCCGAATCTTGATGCCAGATGATTGGCCCGGCCACCCACAACGTAAGGATTATCCGCTCGGTGGAATTCCAGTCGAATATATCGGCGCAACTGTTCCAGCTCCTGATGAGAGGAGGTCGTACCGATGAGCACATTCGCATCTTCACGCGAAACAACTGAAGGTCGCATCTACTCTGTTACTGGTGGTGATTGGGATGAGGTAGCGCGCGAAATCGGTAGCGCTAAAGAAGAGCGCGTGATCGTGAATATGGGGCCACAACACCCATCTACCCATGGCGTTCTTCGCCTTATGTTGGAGCTTGAGGGCGAGACGATTACCGAACTTCGCTGTGGAATCGGCTATTTACATACGGGAATCGAGAAGAACACTGAGTTCCGCACTTGGACCCAAGGCGTAACTTTTGTAACACGTATGGATTATCTCTCGCCGTTGTTTAACGAGACTGCGTATTGCCTAGCCGTTGAGAAGCTTTTGAATATCACTAATGAAGTACCAGAGCGCGCCAGCGTCATTCGCGTGTTGATGATGGAGTTAAATCGAATCTCCTCACATATGGTCGCACTTGGAACTGGCGCACTTGAACTTGGTGCGATGGCGCCGATGTTCTTTGCCTTTAGAGAGCGCGAGCGCGTTCTAGATATCTTTGAGATGGTCTCGGGCCTTCGAATGAATATGGCTTATGTGCGCCCAGGTGGAGTCGCGCAAGACCTACCTTCAGATGCACTTTCCAAGATCCGCGAACTAGTTAAGGATCTACGTAAGAACTTCAAAGATAACGAGACGCTTCTTGTCGGAAATACGATCTGGATGAAGCGCACTAAAGATGTGGGTTATCTAGATCTCGCCGGATGTATCACTCTCGGCGTTACCGGTCCGGTACTTCGCGCAGCAGGAATGCCCTGGGATCTCCGCAAGACTGAGCCATATTGCGGCTATGAGGATTACAAGTTTGATGTCATAACCGCAGATACATGCGATGTTTATGGTCGCTTCTTGATAAGGATGCAAGAGTTTGAGCAATCACTTCGAATCATCGAGCAGGCTTGTGACAAGCTAGAGAAACTTGAAGGCGCTCCAGTAATGGTCGCTGATAAGAAGATTGCTTGGCCAGCACAGCTCGCACTTGGTGGCGATGGTTTAGGTAATTCACTAGAACATATCCGCCAGATCATGGGCACCTCGATGGAGGCGTTAATCCATCACTTCAAGATCGTCACCGAAGGTTTCCGCGTCCCAGCCGGCCAGGTTTATGTACCGATTGAATCTCCTCGCGGTGAGCTCGGCGCTTACTTGGTCTCCGATGGTGGAACTCGTCCATATCGCGTTCACTTCCGCACCCCTTCATTTAGCAATCTGCAAGCAACAAGTGCGATGTGTGAGGGATCTTTAATCGCTGACATCGTCGGCGCAGTTGCCTCTATCGATCCAGTTATGGGAGATGTTGATCGCTGATGTCACTAAAAAATGATGATGCTTTGATCGATTCGATCATCAAGCGCTACCCACGTTCTCGTTCGGCAATCATGCCGTTGTTGCATCTTGCCCAAGCGCGCGATGGATATGTAACTCCAGAATCAATCGAGGTAATCGCTGAGAAGTTAAGCCTTGAAACGGCTGAAGTTAGCGCCGTTGCTACTTTCTATACCCAATATAAGAGAAAGCCAGTTGGCGAGTATCACGTCGGTGTTTGTACCAATACTCTGTGCGCGGTTATGGGCGGAGATGCAATCTACGAATCAATCTTGGAGCACCTAAGTATTGATAATGATGAAGTCACATCGGATGGCAAAGTTTCAGTAGAACATATCGAGTGCAACGCGGCTTGTGATTATGCCCCGGTAGTTATGGTGAATTGGGAGTTCTATGACAACCAAACCGTGGCAAGCACGAAGGATCTAGTTGATGCATGTCGCGCTGGAAATCCACCCGCTCCAACTCGCGGCCCAAATAAGTTGCCGACCTGGAAAGAGAATTCTGAAGTTCTTGCTGGAGTTAATGATGGCCGCGCCAATGAAGGTGTTCAGGCTGGTGAACCAACTCTGCTTGGTTTGAAGATCGCTAAAGAAGGCGGGAAAAAATGTCTAAATTGACGCCGGTTCTCTCAGCTTTCTGGGATCAGAAAGATAGCTTCACCATCGAGGGCTACAAGCGAAATGGTGGCTATAAGGCGGTAGAAAAAGCTTTAGCAATCTCACCAGATGATGTCATCAAAACCGTTAAGGATTCTGGGCTACGTGGTCGTGGTGGCGCGGGCTTCCCAACCGGAATGAAGTGGGGCTTTATCCCGCAGGGCGATAACAAAGAGCATTACTTCGTTGTTAACGCTGATGAATCAGAGCCGGGAACCTGCAAAGACACTCCGCTCTTGATGGCGAACCCTCATGTTTTGATTGAAGGAATCATCATCGGTTCTTATGCGATTCGCGCAAACTATGCATTTATCTATATCCGAGGTGAGATCGCACATGTCGTCCGTCGTGTACAGCAAGCAATAGAGGATGCTTACAAGGCAGGTCTTCTTGGAAAGAACATCCTTGGTAAAGGTTTTGATCTTGAGTTAGTGCTTCATATTGGCGCAGGTGCTTACATCTGTGGTGAAGAGACTGCTCTACTTGATTCACTTGAGGGCTTCCGCGGCCAACCAAGACTTCGTCCACCATTCCCAGCAATTGCTGGTCTGTATGCGCGTCCAACTGTTGTAAATAACGTTGAATCAGTCGCCTCAGTTCCATCGATTATCAATAACGGCGTTGAATGGTTTGCTTCGATGGGCACCGAGAAGAGCAAGGGTTACACCCTCTACTCACTCTCTGGCCATGTGAAAAACCCTGGTCAATTCGAAGCGCCACTTGGAATTACTTTGAGAGAGCTAATCGATTTGGCGGGTGGAATGCGAAGCGGCCATAAGCTCAAGTTCTGGACCCCAGGTGGATCATCTACCCCACTATTTACCGATGCTCATCTTGATACGCCACTTGATTATGAAGGTGTTGCTGCCGCAGGTTCGATGCTCGGCACTAAAGCGCTCCAAATCTTCGATGAGACGGTATGCGTAGTTCGCGCAGTACTTCGTTGGACTGAGTTTTATAAGCATGAATCATGCGGAAAGTGCACGCCTTGCCGCGAAGGAACTTGGTGGTTAGTTCAGATTCTTGAAGATCTAGAAAGTGGAAAGGGTGAAGCAGCCGATTTAGATAAGTTATTAGATCTATGTGACAACATCGCAGGTCGTTCATTCTGCGCACTAGCCGATGGCGCCGCAGCGCCGATTATTTCTTCATTGAAGTACTTCCGCGAAGAGTATCTAGAGCATCTCCGTACCGGTGGTTGCCCATTTGATCCAGCGAAGTCGACGGTATTTGAGTTAGCGGGAAGTGAGCGATGAGCACACAAGAGCTACAACCAGATACTCAAGTCGAAATGATCACGGTAACTATCGATGGCTTTGAAGTTACTGTTCCAAAGGGAACGTTAGTAATCCGCGCTGCTGAGAAATTGGGAATTCAAATCCCAAGATTCTGCGATCACCCACTTCTAGATCCAGTCGGTGCATGTCGCCAATGTCTTGTTGAGATCGAGATCAATGGGCGTAAATTCCCGAAGCCACAAGCATCATGCACCATCCCGGTTGAACCAGGAATGATCGTTAACACCCAACTAACTTCACCCGTTGCTGATAAAGCGCAACAGGGAATCATGGAGTTGTTGCTGATTAACCACCCACTGGATTGTCCAGTTTGCGATAAGGGTGGCGAGTGTCCTTTGCAGAACCAAGCAATGAGTAATGGCCGTGGTGAATCGCGCTATGAGGGTTATAAGAGAACATTTGAGAAGCCGATAAATATCTCCTCCCAAGTCCTTCTTGATCGAGAGCGCTGCATTCTCTGTGCTCGTTGCACCCGTTTCTCTGAACAGATCGCTGGCGATCCATTCATCACTTTGAATGAACGTGGTGCGCTACAACAAGTAGGCATCTACGAGAACGATCCTTTTGAATCTTATTTCTCCGGAAATACCGTCCAGATATGTCCAGTTGGAGCGTTAACTGGAGCCTCATATCGTTTCCGGGCTCGCCCCTTTGATTTAGTTTCAACGCCATCTGCTTGTGAGCATTGCGCATCTGGATGCGATATGCGCACCGATGTCAGACGTGGAAAGACACTTCGCCGCCTTGCTGGCGATGACCCACAAGTAAATGAAGAGTGGAACTGCGATAAGGGACGTTGGGCATTTAAGTATGTAACCCAGAAAGATCGAATTACGACTCCACTCGTTCGCGATGAGAGCGGTGAGCTAAGGGAGGCATCTTGGCCAGAAGCGCTACAAGTAGCAGCTGCTGGACTTGACGCGAATCGCAGCGCGGTTCTAGTTGGGGGCCGGGCAACTCTTGAAGATGCTTATGGTTACGCAAAGTTTGCTCGGGTAGCGCTTGGAACAAATGACATCGATTTCCGCGCCCGTGTCTCAAGTAAAGAGGAGCGCGACTTCCTAGCGAGCTATGTTGTAGGTAAGGAAGTTAATTACAAGGATCTAGATCGCGCCGATCACGTTGTACTTCTTGGCTTCGAACCAGAAGAAGAATCACCAATTGTTTTCTTACGTCTCTATAAGCAAGTCCGTAAACGTTCACTTTCAATCACAACCGTTGCGCCATTTACTTCGCGCGGTAGTGAGAAGTTAAATGCAAAGTTAATCAAGAGCGCTGCTGGAAATGAAGCGAGCGTTATCCCATCAATTACTAGTTTAACATCAAAGACAGTCATCTTGGTCGGTGAACGGTTAGCTGAAGCTGTCGGTGGTCTATCTGCTGCCGCCGCGTTAGCCCAATCATCTGGTGCGAAGTTGGCTTGGATTCCACGCCGTGCTGGTGAGCGCGGCGCTCTAGAGGCTGGCGCAATTGGAAATCTTCTTCCGGGTGGCCGTCCAGTTAATGATGCGAAGGCTCGTGTTGATATTCAGACCGCATGGGGCGTTGATTCACTTCCTGCTAGCGATGGACGCGATACCGATGCGATCCTCAAAGCCCTTCATGATGGCGAGATTGAATCGCTTTTGATTGGCGGCGTTGACCCCCTTGATATCTCAGCTCATCTCCATGACGGATTGAAGAAGGCCTTTGTTGTCTCACTTGAGATTCGTAAGAGTGCAATCACTGAGATCGCAAATGTGGTCCTTCCAGTCGCCGCAGTAGTTGAGAAGAGCGGAACTTTCATTAATTGGGAAGGTCGCGCTCGTTCATTCGATGTCGCCCTCGCTGATTCGTTAACTCGAAGCGATGTTCGGATTCTCTCAATTCTTGCCGATGAGATGGGAACCCCGATAAACCTTCCAACGGTTGCTGCTGCTGCGAAAGAATTTAGCTCACTTGGAAATTGGGAAGAGCGCGCACCATTTACTCCAACAGCTGGAAAGTCGATTGCTCACTCAACTGGCGATGCGCTTCTATCTTCCTGGCGCTTACTTCTTGATGCCGGTTCACTTCAAGATGGCGAAGCGAATCTTGCTGGAACCGCTCATCCATCTGTTGCAGTTATCTCTAAAGATCGGGCTGCGAAGTTGGGTGTAAGTGAGGGAGATTCGGTTCGAATCTCGACTTCAAACGGAGCAATCACGCTTGCTTGCGAGATCAAAGATATTGAAGAGAGTTCAGTTTGGATTCCCCGTAACTCAGTAGCAAGTAAGGCGATTGCTGTACTTGGAACTGTAACTGGCCCGGTATCGGTGGTGAAGGCATGAGCGAATACGCATCGATTCTTCTTGACGATCCAGTCTGGATGATCGTCGTAAAAGGTTTATTGGTCTTTGTTCTCTGCGTGCTTCTAACTCTTGCTGCGGTTTATGGCGAGCGAAAGATTGTTGCTCGAATGCAGCTCCGCGTTGGTCCAAATAGAGCAGGCCCTGGTGGAATGCTCGTCAGTCTCGCTGATGGCGTTAAGTTGGCGCTTAAGGAAGACATAATCCCTAAGGCTGCCGATCGAATCGTCTTCATCCTTGCCCCGGTAATCAGCGCCGCTACCTGCTTTTTAGCCTTTGCTGTAATCCCAATGACCGGCAAAGTTATGTTTTTTGGCGAAGAGACAATCATGCAGTTAACCGATATCCCAGTCGGAGTTCTCTATGTCTTAGCTGCAACCTCAATCGGTGTTTATGGAATCGTTCTTGCCGGTTGGTCATCTGGTTCAACTTATCCACTACTTGGCGGACTTCGTTCAAGCGCCCAAGTCATCTCTTATGAGATCGCGATGGGGCTCTCATTTGTAGCGGTCTTTATGTATGCCGGTTCTATGTCGACCGGAGATATCGTTCAAGCCCAGTCCCAATGGTGGAACGCGGTCGTTCTATTTCCTTCCTTTGTAATTTACGTAATCTCAATGGTCGGTGAAACAAACCGCGCGCCATTTGATTTAGCCGAAGCTGAAGGCGAATTAGTTGGTGGATTCCATACCGAGTATTCATCCTTGAAGTTCGCACTCTTCTTCTTGGCGGAGTATGTAAATATCATCGCGGTATCAGCACTTGCCACGACGCTCTTCCTTGGTGGTCCATCGGCTCCTCCAGGGCTTGGATTCACTGAGAGCTGGCTTGGTGGTTGGTTTACCTTTATCTGGTTCTTGCTAAAGGTATTTCTATTCTTCTTCCTCTTTGTCTGGTTACGCGGAACTCTTCCAAGACTTCGCTATGACCAATTTATGAAGTTTGGTTGGAAAGTTTTGATTCCAGTTAGCGTTCTATGGATTCTCGTAGTGGCAACGCTTCGCCTCCTTACCCAACAAGGCGCTTCACAATTCTTAATCGCTGCATTTACTGGTGGCGTTGTACTTGTAGTGCTAATCGCAACATCACTATATGAATCAAGTAAGAAACGCGCTGAGGAAGAAGCTCGCTACGTCCCTGAAATGCCAGCGCCAAAGTTCCCAGTTCCGGCACTGCCTAAAGCGAAGATTGAGGAGGTCGAATAATGAGCGATTTCGAACTTCAACCGAAGCGTTCTGATGCTATTGAGAAGGCTGCTAGCGAGAGCGTTCCAGTCACCGGCCAAGAAGCCTCGCCACTCTTCAAGCAGCTAAAGGGTTTCTGGGTCACCTTCTCGACCATGTTCAAGAAGCCACTAGTTGTTGAGTATCCAGAGGTCAAAGTTGAAACCCAGCCGCGCTTTCATGGTCGCCACCAACTAAATCGCTATGAAGATGGTTTAGAGAAGTGCATTGGATGTGAGCTATGTGCTTGGGCCTGCCCAGCAGATGCGATCTATGTCGAAGGCGAAAATAACACCGAAGGAAATCAAATCTCACCGGGTGAGCGCCATGCCAAGGTCTATCAAATCAATTATCTCCGTTGCATTTTCTGTGGGTTATGCATCGAAGCCTGCCCAACCCGCGCGTTAACAATGACAAATGAGTATGAGATTGCCGACGATAAGCGTGAGAAGTTGATCTGGGAGAAGGAAGATCTTCTTGCACCACTGCGCGCTGGAATGTTGATGCCGCCTCATCCGATGTATCCAGGTTCTGATCACCACACTTATTACCGCGGTGAGATTAAAGAGGCGCATCCATCGCAAGAGGTGAATAAGTGACCGGTGAAGTAATCCTCTTCTGGGCGCTCGCACCGCTAACAGTTTTAGCAGCGCTTGGAATGCTTCTTGTTAAGAAGGCCGTTCATTCTGCAATCTTGCTCGCATTTGTGATGATCGCTCTTGCGGTCTTCTACTTAGTGCAAGATGCGCCATTCCTTGGCGTTGTTCAAATTGTTGTATACACCGGCGCGGTGATGATGCTCTTCCTATTTATCTTGATGCTGGTCGGTGTTGATTCATCTGATTCGCTCGTTGAGAACATCAAAGGGCTTCGGGGCGTTGCTATTTTCACTTCGCTTGCTTTTGCTGCGACACTTACATCTCTTATTGCGCGCGCCACGACTGGAAGAGATCCGGTCGGTTTAGAGCTCGCTAACGGCGAAGGAAATGTCCAAGGCTTGGCGGGATTAATTTTTGGTGAATATGTATGGGCCTTCGAGATCATCTCGGCCCTACTCATTACCGCAGCGCTTGGTGCGATGGTGCTAGCTCACACTCAAAAGTCCCCAGAAGCCCGGCTATCCCAGCGCGTTCGTTCTACCGCTCGCTTCCGCGGCGAATCAATTGGAACCGCGGCTGGCTTACCAGGCTCAGGAGTCTTTGCTCGCCATAACGCGGTCGATGTTCCAGCACTCCTTCCAGATGGAACGCCATCAGATCTTTCAATCTCTAACTTGCTCGCGCAACGCGGCGATGTTCAAGAAACTAAGCGTTATTCACTAGAAGGCCTGCCAAAGTTAGATGGCGAGGATAAGAAGTGAATCCAACTAATTATCTATATCTATCCGCGCTTCTCTTCTCAATCGGCGCAGTCGGTGTGATTGTTCGCCGTAACGCGATTGTGGTTTTCATGTGTATTGAGTTGATGCTCAATGCAGCCAATCTTGCCTTTGTAACTTTTGCCCGTATGAATGGCAACCTCGAAGGACAAGTCATCGCATTCTTTACGATGGTGGTCGCGGCCTGTGAAGTCGTAGTAGGTCTAGCAATCATCGTCTCTATCTATCGTTCCCGTAGATCTGCATCAGTTGATGATGCAAGCTTGTTGAGTCGCTGATGACATCATCAAATTTGGTCTACTTCGTCGCGCTTCCCCTCTTTAGCTCTGCGCTATTGATGCTTCTTGGCCGTAAGGCTGATAAGTGGGGACATGTCTTCGCCACCCTTGTTTCGGCGAGCACCTTCTTTATCGGAGTCTTTGAGTTCTTAGCGATGCGCGATCGCGCTGTTGAGATGCGCGCAGTCACCCAGAAACTCTTTACCTGGATTTCAGTCGGTGATTTCCAAGTCGATGCAGCCTTGTTGCTTGATCAGCTCTCGATTTCTTTCGTACTTCTAATCACCGGAGTTGGCACGCTGATTCATGTTTATTCAATCACATACATGTCCCATGACCGAGATCGTCGCCGTTTCTTCGCATACCTAAACTTCTTTATCGCCTCAATGCTCCTATTGGTTCTAGGTGATTCCTACCTAAATCTCTATGTGGGCTGGGAGGGCGTGGGCCTTGCTTCATACTTACTAATCGGCTTCTGGAACCAGAAACCTGAATATGCAACGGCTGCCAAGAAGGCCTTTGTTATGAACCGCGTCGGTGACTTCGGTCTATCAATCGCGATCATGATCGCCTTTGCAACTTTCGGAAGCGTCTCCTTTGCTGGAATTGAAGAGAAGGTTGGTGGCGCAAGTGAGACTGCGCTAACTGCGATGGGACTCATGTTGCTTCTTGCTGCGACCGGAAAGTCAGCACAGTTCCCACTTCAAGCCTGGCTTGGCGATGCGATGGCTGGCCCAACTCCAGTATCGGCACTAATCCATGCAGCGACGATGGTAACTGCGGGTGTTTATCTAATTACTCGCTCTAACTTTGTATTTGATGCAGCGCCAAATGCACAGCTTGCTGTGGTGATTATCGGTGTCATCACACTTCTATTTGGCGCAATCATCGGTACTGCAAAAGATGATATAAAGAAAGCTCTTGCTGCTTCGACAATGTCCCAAATTGGTTACATGATTCTTGCAACTGGTTTCGGTCCTGCTGGTTATGCATTTGCAATCATGCACCTTCTTACCCACGGATTCTTCAAAGCGGGAATGTTCTTAGGCGCTGGTTCGGTAATGCATGGAATGAGCGATGAAGTGAATATGCGCCGCTATGGCGGACTGGCTAAGTTCATGCCAATTACCACAATCACATTCGGACTTGGTTATCTCGCAATCATTGGAGTTCCGCCATTTGCTGGTTACTATTCCAAGGACAAGATCATTGAAACTGCATTTAATGCCGGTGGCTTACAAGGAATCATCTTTGGAGGCGCTGCGCTACTTGGAGCGATCATCACCGCCTTCTATATGACTCGAGTGATGCTCCTGACCTTCTTTGGAAACAAGCGTTGGGCCGATGACGCTCACCCACATGAATCCCCATTTTTGATGTGGGCGCCGATGGCGGTTTTAGCTGTTGGATCAGTAGCTTCCGGATACCTTTTATATAGCGGAAAAGCCTTTGTTACTTGGCTCGCTCCGGTAGTTGATAAGCACAAGCATGAGCATGTTGAATTCTTACCGCCGATAGTTGTTTCGATTCTTGCGGTTACCGCCGTGGTGATCGGAGTATCTATCGCGCTCCTTAAGTATCGCGGTGAACAAGCTAGCGAAGCTCCAAGTGATGTAAACATCTTCACCCGGGCAGCGCGTAGAGATCTACTGCAAGATGACGCAAATGAATTCATGTTCATGCGTCCTGGCCAGAAACTAACTAGTGCGCTACTTGCGACTGATGAGAAGGTAATTGATGGCACAGTTCGTGGCGTTGGTGCAACGATGCTTGGTAGCGCCCGCGGCATGCGCAAACTTCAGAGCGGTTATGTCCGCAACTACGCACTTCTAATTCTTATTGGCGCGCTCCTTATCCTCGGCACGATCTGGGTGGTGACCCTATGACGCTAACGATTATCGGTGCGCTTCCATTATTTGGGGCTCTCCTAATCGCACTTCTTGGAAACTCTCAGAAAGAGAACATCAAGAAGTTAGCGCTTCTCACCACAGCACTCACTTTCGCTGCAACGGTTGTAGCAGCCCTCAACTTTGAGATTGACCGCCCAGGATTCCAATTCGTTGAGAAGTATTCGTGGATTCCTCCCCTTGGAGTTAACTTCCAGGTTGGAGTCGATGGAATCTCACTTATCTTGATTCTCCTTTCGACCATTCTCGTCCCGGTGGTAATCCTCGCTGGATGGAATGAATCTGAGGGTGGGAGATTTAGCGTAAAAACCTTCTACATCTTGATGCTCGTTCTTGAGACGATGATGATCGGAGTTTTTGCCGCCACCGATGTATTCCTCTTCTACATATTCTTTGAAGCGATGCTCGTTCCGGTCTACTTCTTGATTGGTGGCTATGGAAGTGGCGCTCGCCAAGCCGCGGCCGTCAAATTCCTTCTATACAGCCTATTTGGCGGTCTTTTAATGCTCGCTTCGATCATCGGCCTTTATGTCATCTCTAGCAATCAGATCGGCCGGACCTTCGATATCGAGGCGCTCCAAACTCTAAAGATTGATTCACTAACTGAGAACTTACTCTTCCTTGGCTTCTTCATCGCCTTTGCAATTAAAGCGCCGCTATGGCCATTACATACCTGGTTGCCCGATGCAGCAAAGTCGGCAACTCCCGGAACTTCGATTCTCTTGCTTGGAGTGCTAGATAAGGTCGGAACATTCGGAATGATCCGTTACGGCGTTGAACTTTTCCCAAATGCATCAAAGACTTTTACGCCACTAATCATCACGCTTGCGGTCATAAGCATTATCTATGGCGCAATCCTTGCAATCGGCCAGAAAGATATTGAGAGTCTGATTGCATTTACCTCAATCTCACACTTTGGTTTCATCACCATGGGAATCTTTGCGATGACCACCCATGGCAACTCAGGTGCAACGCTTTATATGCTCAACCATGGATTCTCTACCGCCGCGCTCTTTATGACAGCTGGGTGGATGATCTCAAGACGTGGCTCCTCAACTATCGCTGACTTTGGTGGGCTACAACGAGTAACGCCAATACTTGCTTGGAGCTTCTTTATTGCGGGACTCTCTTCACTAGCTCTTCCCGGTCTCTCAAGTTTTGTTAGTGAGTTCTTAGTACTTGTTGGAACTTATACGCGCTATCCAGTCGCAGCGATAATTGGCACTATCGGAATTATTCTTGCTGCGCTCTACATCCTCATCCCAGTCCAAAAAGCGCTTCATGGTCCAACTACACCTGGAAATGAGAACCTCCCAGATTTGAATAAGCGCGAAATTATCGCGATTGCTCCGATTATTGCGCTCATCATTGGACTTGGTTTCTATCCAAAACCAGCACTTGATGTAATCAATCCAGCTGCGAAAGCGACGATCACTAAGGCAGGGTTCACCGATCCAGCCCCGGTAGTTAAAGGAGGCGATAAATAATGGGTTTTAATAGCCCAAGCCTTGAGTACAGCGCCCTAGCGCCGATGCTCGTCATCTTTGGCGCTGGAATTATTGCGGTACTTGTTGAAGCTTTCGTCTCGGCAAAACTCCGCCCATCGCTACAACTTGCCCTCTCTATCGGCGCAGTCATTCTCGCTTTTGCCCAAGTAATCCGCCTCCGCGGAACTGAGACGGTAACGGTGGCTGATAATTCGGTAATTATTGATGGCCCGGTTTTATTTATGCAAGGAACAATCCTTGTATTTGCACTCCTTGGTCTCTTTTTAATCGCTGACTTTGAACAATTTGCGGCACAAGCGTCCGCTGTACCAGGTTCGCAGGAAGAACGCACTGCAATCCAAACTGGCAAGATGCAGACCGAGATCTATCCACTGACTCTCTTTGCCGTCGGCGGCATGATGCTCTTCCCGGCAGCAAGTGATCTCATCACTCTCTTTGTCGCGCTAGAAGTTCTCTCACTCCCACTTTATTTGATGGCAGGGTTAGCGAGACGCCGTCGCCTCCTCTCTCAAGAGGCTGCGCTCAAGTACTTCTTACTTGGGGCGTACTCATCAGCATTCTTCCTGTTCGGCGCTGCCTTCCTCTATGGATATGCCGGAACTGTTCAATTAAGTGGAATTGCATCTGCAATTTCAGGCGGAGCTGGTAACGATGTCTTCTTCCTGATCGGAATTGCTGCGCTAAGCGTTGGACTTCTCTTTAAAGTGGGCGCGGTTCCATTCCATGCCTGGACTCCCGATGTCTATCAAGGTGCGCCCACTGCTGTTACCGCATTCATGGCAGCAGCTACAAAGGTCGCTGCATTCGGCGCTGCACTTCGCATCTTCTACACCGCGCTTGCTGGAGCTGAATGGAGCTGGAAGCCACTAATAACTTCGGTGGCGATTTTGACCATGATTGTGGGCTCAATAATCGCTCTCGCCCAGCGTGATGTTAAGCGGATGCTCGCTTATTCTTCGATTGCTCATGCAGGCTTCCTACTTACCGGAATCTTGGCGCTAAATAAGAGCGGCCTCGCGGCATCGCTCTTCTACCTTGCGATCTATGGGCTAACAACGCTCGGTGCATTTGCACTCGTCAGCTTGGTTCAAGATTCTGCTGGTGAAGTAGCTGACTTAAATCGCTGGGTTGGCCTTGCTAAGCGCTCACCACTAATCGCAACTTTCTTCGCCCTCTTCCTACTCTCATTCGCTGGAATCCCGCTAACTTCAGGATTTATTGGAAAGTTCACGATTTTTAGCGCTGCATACGAGAGCGGCAATACCGGAGTTGTGGTCGTTGGTGTTCTATCGAGTGCGGTAGCAGCCTTCTTCTATATCCGTGTAATCGTGATGATGTTCTTCACTGATCCAGAAGAAGATACCGTTACTGTAACGATTCCTCCCCAATTCACCTCAACTGTGATTTGGATTGCGGCGCTAACAACTCTAGCTTTCGGCGTATTTCCAACGCCACTTCTTGATGCGATTGCATCTCTCTCCACCTTCGTACGTTGATTTCGAGATGAACTTCATTGACTCCACCTTGGAGAGCGAGTTATCAAAAGGCCTTAAAGAGGTTGACGTACTTCTCTCTGAACATATAAAAGGTGAATACCCACTCGTTGTTGAGACCTCCCACCATCTCGTAGAAGCTGGTGGAAAGCGATTCCGACCAATGTTGACGCTCATCGCATCGCACTTCGGAAGTGGTCAGAATCAGAAAGTCATCAAAGCAGCAGTAGTTTGCGAATTAACCCATGTTGCGACGCTTTACCACGATGATGTGATGGATGAAGCGCCGCTTCGAAGAGGTGTAGAGAGCGCTAATTCGCGTTGGGGAAATACCGTGGCAATCCTTACCGGCGACTATCTCTTCTCGAAAGCATCGGATTTATTGGCCGATCTCGGTCCGGAAGCAGTACGTCTTCAGGCAAAGACCTTTGAGCGGCTTGTGGTCGGCCAGATTGAAGAGACCCAAGGTCCTAAAGAGGGCACAGATCCACTCTCGCATTACTTAAGAGTTGTGGGCGAGAAAACCGGATCACTCATCGCAACAAGCGCTCGCTTCGGTGCGATCTTTGGTGGCGCTCCTAAAGAAGTTATTGAAACCCTGACTCAATTTGGCGAGAAAGTCGGAGTCGCTTTTCAACTTGCCGATGATGTCATCGATATCGCAAGTGACTCGAGTGAATCTGGAAAGACTCCGGGTACTGATTTAAAAGAGGGTGTACCTACACTAGTGACGCTACAAATCCTCCGCTCTAACGATCCGAAAGACTCCACGCTAAAAGAGAAGTTATCAAAACCAATTCCAGAAGCAGAGATTGCAGAAACCATCAAAGCGCTTAGAGCGCACCCAGCTCTAACTTCAGCGCGCGATTATCTTCATGCCCTTGCAAATGAGAGTAAGGCGATGCTCAAAGATCTACCAGATAATCCAGCGCGTAAAACCCTAGAGGGCCTTTGCGACGCCATCGTCAATCGCACGGATTAAATCTTGACTTAAGAAAGCTAGAGCTGCCCAGATAAAGGCGAAGCCAAGTAATTTAGTCGGCGCCATATCTTCACCATTTAGAAATACACCAATAAAGAACATCATCGTTGGAGTTATGTATTGAAGTAGACCAACCGCGCTCAATGGAAGGCGAGTTGTTGAGCCATTAAATAGCAATAACGGTGCGACCGTTGCAATCCCAGCGCCAAAGAGAAGTAATGATGAAACTAGACCCTCACCGAAGAGCGCCTCCTTATTGCTCTCCAACCAGATCAAGTAAACAAAGTTAGGTAGGAAGGCGAAGAGCGTCTCTACACTTAATGTTTCTAGGGCTCCGAGGTTTAACTTCTTCTTGATCAAGCTATAGCTACTCCATGAGATTGAGAGCACTAGCGCAATCCAAGGAAGTGAGCCAAAACCAACGGTAAGTACCGCGACGCCGATAAAAGCGAGCGTTACCGCAGTCCACTGGAGCGGACGCAAGCGCTCGCGAAGCAAGAAGACTCCAGCGGCCACATTTATTAACGGTGTTATGTAATAACCAAGAGCTGCCTCAACAACCCGATCAACGGTTACTGACCAGATGTATACGCCCCAATTCACAGTTAAAAAACCAGAAGCGAGGAAGAGGATAAGGAGAGTGCGTCGATTCTTAACCACTCGATAGGCGCTCTTTATCTGTTTGCGAAGCGCAAGGAGCGCAATACATAAGATCAAAGACCAAATACCGCGATGCGCCAAAATCTCGTAGGCGCCAGCTTCTTCGATTAATTGCCAATAAAGTGGGAGTAGCCCCCAAAGCAAGTAAGCAGATACTCCATAAAGAACTCCGGTTGAGTATTTACTCATCGATAATTTGTGAATTGGACGGCGAAGTCCAACTTAGCCCCTTTGACGAGCGCAATCACATCTTGCAGATCATCTTTACTCTTACTTGTGACTCGAACTGCATCGCCTTGAATCTGGGCTTTAACAGATTTTGGTCCCTCATCTTTCAATAACTTTGTAATCTTCTTAGCGTTCTCAGTAGAGATACCCTCCTTGATGGGACAGAAAATCTTGAAGATCTTTCCACTCTGCTCCGGGTCTTTTATCTCCAAATGCTTTAGCGATACACCGCGCTTAATCATCTTCTCTTTCAAGACTTCAAGAGCTGCTTTTGCACGCTCTTCAGTTTCAGCTTCAACAAGTATCCGTTCACCAGACATCTCGATCTTCACACCAGTATCTTTGAAATCAAAGCGGGTTGAGACCTCTCGAGAGGCTTGATTAAGAGCGTTATCGAGCTCCATACGATCAATTTTCGAGACGATATCGAAACTGCTATCAGCCATAGGCCTAACGTACCGCGCCGATTTTCACCTCGGAAAATCCCCGGTTAGAATTCCATCCTGCTCGAATTCCAGTCCGCTCGAATTCAATGTTGTCTACGGGCCCAAATCAGGAGAATTGATTAAATGAATAACGAGATGCTCCAACAGATGCGTTCTGGCAATGGTTTCATCGCCGCACTCGACCAAAGTGGTGGCAGCACCCCGAAGGCGCTCTCCCTATATGGCTTAGATTCTTCGGCTTACTCAAATGAGGCCGAGATGTTCGATCGCATGCATGAGATGCGCTCGCGTCTAATCAAGTCACCATCTTTCAATGGAAACCGCGTCATCGGCGCGATCCTCTTTGAAATGACGATGGAGCGCACCATCGATGGAATCGGCACTGCTGAATATCTATGGAGCAAGAAGCACGTCGTCCCGTTCCTAAAGGTAGATAACGGACTTGCCGATGAAGCAAATGATGTCCAACTAATGAAGCCAATCCCTGAGCTCGGTGCACGTATCGCCGCTGCAAATAAGCATGGAGTTTTCGGAACAAAGATGCGCTCGGTAATTAACCTGGCAAATCAAGCAGGAATTGATGAAGTTGTTAAGCAGCAATTCGAAGTCGGTAAGGAAATCATTGCTGGTGGGCTTGTCCCAATCATCGAGCCTGAAGTAAGCATCAAGAGCCCAGAGAAGAAAGAAGCCGAAGCTCGACTGAAGAAGGCGCTTCTTGAGTATGCAAATGCTTTAAGCGGCGATCAGAACATCATGTTGAAACTATCGATTCCAACAGTTCCAAATCTCTATAAGGAATTGGTCGATCACCCACGTGTTGTCCGCGTCGTTGCTCTATCTGGTGGTTACTCAAGAGATGAAGCAAATAAGCATCTCGCTGAGAACACCGGAGTGATTGCGAGCTTCTCTCGCGCTCTCGTTGAAGGCTTAACCGCACAACAGCACGATGCAGAGTTTGACAAGGCGCTTGATGCATCGATTCAAAGCATCTATGACGCTTCAATTAAGTAGTAAAGCGAAGTAATTAACGAGTAATTTGTGCGCGTAAGGGTGACCTTGTTACCCTTACGCGCAATTTGTTAGACCTGGTGGGTTGCCCGAGCGGCCAATGGGAGCGGACTGTAAATCCGCAGTAGTGATTTCCAAAGCCGCGCGCCGGCTTACCAAGCTTGGCAGACCTTACTTGCACCAGGTTGCCTCGAGAACGCAATTGAAGGTGCAAATAAGGCGTTAGGAAGTATCGGCTAATGGCAAATGTGATGAAGCCACCTCCAGCAAAACAGAACCACACCCCATTTGGCGCAGGGCTTCATGCGGCAATGGCGCAACGACTCATCAATCCACCAATTGGAATTCGCGCGGCGAGTTGGGGCGCGGCAAAGGTGCACACCGCAACTGGAATACATAATGGAATAACCACAACTGCGATGGCAGTGAGAACTAATGACGGCAAATTTCAATATCTAGTAACTGTGGATTGGGGTTGGTGGCAGGGCAAGGCCGATGACTTGGCTGTTCGTGGCGAGGTAATAAAGGCGCTCGGCATTGAAGAGAATCAACTCCAACTACATCTAACCCATACCCACGCCGGCCCGTCGACCGCGAGCGATATTGCTCATCTAGAAGGCGGCGAATTAGTTGGCCCGTATCACCAATTCGCAATCCAAGAGATTGTCGCGGCATGTAAGGAAGCAGCGAGTAGCGCTAAAGCGGCGGTAATTACTTGGGGTTATGGCAAGTGCGATCTAGCAACAAATCGCGAACTTCCTTGTGGCGATATCGATATCGTCGGCTTCAATCCAGGCGAGCCAGCCGATGACACGTTAACTGTTGGTCGACTCTGCGATACCAGCGGGAAGATCATTGGAACTGTAGTGAACTACGCCTGCCATCCAACTACCTTGGCTTGGAAGAACAGCAAGGTATCTCCTGACTTTGTCGGCGAAGCGCGCGATATTGTGCAAGGCGCTACTGGCGCACCGATGCTCTTCTTGCAAGGCGCATCCGGTGATCTCGCTCCTCGCGATAACTATTCGGGCGATACCGAAGTGGCAGATCGAAATGGTCGAATCCTTGGCCATGCGACGCTCGCCACCTTGGCGAAGATGATTACTTCCGGAAAGCGGATGCGCTTTCGCGAGGCGGTTGATTCCGGCGCCCTACTCGGTGATTGGGAAGAGATCGATCACCAGATGTCGGTTGAGACAAATGGACTCCGCCTTGATATCGATGTGAAATTACAGAAGTTACCAACGATTGAAGAGCTACAAGAGCGTTGGAAGGATGTTGATCCCGGAGCGCGCGAAACTCGAATCGCACGCGCCATCAAGTTGCGCGCCGGTTATGTTTTAGAAGGTGGGCGCGCTATCCATCCAGTCTGGATCTGGATGTGGGGCGATGCGATCATCGTCGGCCAACCAGGTGAGGCATATTCATACTTCCAGACCGAACTTCGCCGGCGCCATCCAGATCGAGTCATCTTTGTCCTTAACTGCACAAATGGCCCGGGTTATATGTATATCCCGACGCCGGATGCTTACCGCCGATTCCGTTATCAATCCTGGCAGACCTTGTTAAACGAAGGCGCGCTCGAATTAATAACCGATGAGGTATCGAGCGCGATCTCGCGTTTGCCGAAACTGCGTTATGAGTAGCCCGAAAATCTCTCGGGTCAACTCTGCGCTCGCTCGCCTTGAAGTTGGGATTGCGCAAGTAGATATCACGCCACCAGTTGGTATTTCGGCAAACCCATGGGGCAAGAGCAAATCAGCGATCTCGACCGGTGTGCATCGCCCACTTACCGCCACCGCGCTTGCAATCCATGGCGATCGACTCCGCTTTATCCTCGGTCTAGATCTTGGATGGATTGGTTGCCACGAATGCGATGTCGTTAACTTCCGATCCCGGCTAGCGCACGAAGTTGGCGTTGCAATCGACGATATCTTGGTAAATCTAAGTCAGACGCATAAAGGACCACCATTTTGTATCCACGAAGCGCTCCGCGAAGGTAAGGAATTCGTCGCTCCTTACATTGAGAGCACAATCGTAAAGTTGATATCGCTCTGCAAAACAGCGGCTGCGATGCGGGTGCTTGCAGATATCACATGGGAATATGGCAAGTGTGAATTAGGAACGGTACGTGATCTTCCGGTTGGCGATCAAGTCGTGGTTGGGTTCAATCCGGAGTTACAACCAGACGACAACTTAGCTGTTGGTCGGATAACTGATGCCGCGGGCAAAACCATTGGAACGATCGTGAACTACGGCTGCCATCCAACATCAGTTGGTTGGGAGAGCGGGATGATTAGCCCTGATTTCGTCGGGCGCGCTCGCGAACTAGTCGAAAGCGCTACCGGCGCACCCATGCTCTATCTATTGGGCGCATCGGGCAATGTCGCGCCGAAAGTCCAATACTCCGGAGATCTCTCAGTCGCTGATCGAAATGGCGAGATGCTCGGCTATGCAACCCTCGCGACGATCGCGAAGATGTTGCCACCGG
>Ga0194116_10002489_pt1 | contig 23713 bp, 18 predicted proteins | sample TA2MahsurfametaG_4_FD_148617 | JGI IMG/M metagenome (GOLD analysis project Ga0194116, IMG submission 148617) | Freshwater microbial communities from Lake Tanganyika, Tanzania - TA2015008 Mahale S9 surface | ecosystem: Environmental > Aquatic > Freshwater > Lake | place: Tanzania: Lake...
AGATGATGATATTCCTGGAAAATTTATAATTCATTCATTCGGTCGCTGTGATGATGGAAAGTCAGTATATGCAAAGATAGTTGGATATACTCCATACTTTTATTTTTTAATACCCAACAAATTACAAAACAAGCCAAAGAGTCAATTAGAAGAAATGATAAAAAAGATAGAATTCTATTTCAAAAGTAAAGATAACAAGAAAGTATTTTACAAATTTAAATCTACTTTGATAAAAATAAAATTAGTCAAACTTAAAAGAGCTGAAGGATTTACTAATGATAGAGAATTTTGGTTTGCAAGATTAGTTTTTGATAATTCTGATGGTATGAAGAAATACAAAAGTTATTTAGAAAACAATGAAATAAGTATTCCAAGTATTCCTGAATTAAACAAACCGATGAAATACAAAATATACGAAGCTAATCTACCTCCGATGTTAAGATGTTTTCATATTAGAGAAATTAGTGGTTGTTCATGGGTTGAAACTAATAAATACGATTTAATTGAAGATGATGATGAAAAAGAATCAAGATGTGATATCGAAATTCATGTTGATTGGAGAAATTTGAATCCAATTAAGAAAGATCATAATGCTCCTTTTAGAATTTGTTCATTTGATATAGAATGTTATTCAATAGATGGAGAATTTCCACAGGCTAAGCGTAAAGGTGATTGTGTTATTCAAATTGGTGCTACTTATACTAAAATTGGTCAATCAGTTCCATATAGACAATATATTGGATGTTTAAATGAAACATCGGCTGTTGATAATACTATTGTTGAATCATGTGAAACAGAAAGAGAACTTTTATTAAAATTTTTAGATGAAATTAATAATAATGATTGTGATATTATTACTGGTTATAATACATTCTTTTTTGATGAAAAATATTTGTATGATAGATGTAAAGATATATTAGGAATTGAAATGGAAATGGCATATATGTCTAAGTTAAAAAATTTCAAATGTAATTTTAAAGAAATGAAATTAGCTTCATCTGCATTAGGAGAAAATTTGTTAAGATTTTGGGATACTCCTGGGCGTATTCATATCGATTTGATGAAAGATATTCAGAAAGATTTCAAACTACCATCATATAAACTTGATTATGTTGCATCATATTTTATTCGAGGTGAAGTAGTTAAATTTAAATTAATAGACGAAGATAAATTTAAACAAATTTTGACAGCAGGAGTTCTTAAATTAAATTCAGAGGTTTTGGTAGAACTTGAATGTAAAGCAGTAAAAGATATAAATCCAGGTGATTATGTTCATTTGGAAGTTGTTAAAGGATTTGTATCAGACGAAGTAGGTGAGAAATATCAAGTACTTGAAATAAATAATAATGATAAGAAAATAATTGTTAAAGGAGATGATTTTTTATTATCTGAATTAGAAACAGCAAAATTAGGAGGTACAATTTATTGGTCACAAGCAAAAGATGACGTTGGTCCAAAAGATATTTTTAAGTTTTTCAAAGGAACTCCAGATGAAAGAGCTATCGTAGCAAAATACTGTGTTAAGGATTGTCGCTTAGTAAACTTATTAATAAATAAATTAGAAACAGTAACTAAAAATATAGAGATGGCAAATGTATGTTATGTACCATTATCATATCTATTTATTAGAGGTCAAGGAATTAAATTATTTTCATTATGTTTACGTGAATTCAGAAAACATAAATATGTATTTCCTGTTTTGAAACTATCAAAATTATATAGATGTAAATGTGGTTTTGAATATTTGGATAAATGGGAATGTCCCATGTGTAAATCTAAGAAAAGAGATGAAGTTGAATCTGAATCTTCTAGTTATGAAGGTGCTATTGTATTTGATCCAGTTCCTAAAGTAGATTATGAAGCTTTAGCAACTAAAGATTATGCAAGTTTGTATCCATCATCTATTATTCATAAAAATATGAGTCATGAAACAATAGTAGAAGATCCCGAGTATGATAATATTCAAGGAATAACTTATTACAATGCACAGTTTAAAGATTCTGATGGATCAATACAATACAGACGTTTTGCAAAAATAGAAAATAAACTAGGTGTTATTCCAACTATTTTAGATAATTTATTGAAAGAACGTAAATTAATTAAAAAACAAATGGGTAAGGAAACTGATCCATTTAAATATAAAATATTAGATGCAAAACAATTAGCTGTTAAAGTTACAGCCAATTCACTCTATGGACAATTAGGTGCACCTACATCACCAGTATGTAAACGTGATATTGCAGCGTGTACAACATCTACTGGTCGTGAAATGTTAATTCTAGCAAAGAAATATGATGAAGAATACTTATCATGGATATTTAATGGTTTAAAATATTTCTACAAAACTGGACAAAATGATAAAGTGGAACATATGTTAGATCTTGAATTGAAAGCACGTAATGATCAAGAATTAATTGATAATATTAAAAAGTATTTGACTGAAGATATAGCTGATCTAACCTTTCAACCAGTTATAAGATATGGTGACAGTGTTGTTGGTAAAACACCATTACTTTTACGTAATAAACAAACTGGAAACATATTTATTGATTCGATTGAAAATATTGCACAACCAGAAAAATACAGTTTAATGAAAAGAACCAATACAGATGATGATAAAGAATCGGCTGAGCTTAAAGATATTGAAACTTGGACTGAAAAAGGATGGACTAAAGTTCAACGAGTAATTAGACATAAATTAGCTAAAACTAAAAAACTATTTAGAATAACAACACATTCTGGTTCGGTGGTAGTAACTGATGATCACTCATTGATAACTAATAAAGGTGTTGAAATTAAACCAAAAGATGTTAAACTAGGTACACAACTACTTCATAGTTTTCCACAATTTACAAATGATAAAGTAGATAATAACTTTACAGATATGATATTTATTAAAAATGATATTGAAGCATTAGAATATTGTATTCAATGTAAAAAACAAAATATAAATTATATAATTGAATCATATTATGATAAAATAGTTATCAAAACAAATATAATATCAAATAATCCAGATTCTATCAATAAAATAGAAGAATGGACTGAACCTGAAGAATATGTTTATGATTTAACAACTGATAATCATCATTTTCATGCAGGGGTTGGTTCAATGATTGTACATAATACTGATTCAATTTTTAGTTGTTACCGCTTTAGGGAAAATACCGTAAGTGTTCATAAAGATACAGCTTTAAAAGTTTGGAAGAAAGTAGTAGCATTTGGTAAAAAATTAATTGAACCATACTTTGGTCCAAAAGAACGTATCTTATTTAATCAGATCTTTGATGAATATTATTCTGATGATAAAATTACTGATTTAAGATTACCAGAACCACCTGTAACATTAACAGAACCTCAACACCATGCTATTATATTACCATTGGAAGAAAGAATAAAACAATTTGTAAAAGAATATATGCAAGAAAGTTATATTCCATGGTTGTGGACTTTAGCTGAATTAGTAGAAAAGAATTATACTTATATGTTTGATATTAAATTAACTCAATGGGCTGAACATCAATTAGGAAAAATAAGGTTAATTGCTGAAGATTTAACAGAAAATAGAAAAAATTATTTGATGAAACCATTATTAGAACACATGTCTACTTTGTTTTCAGACAAGTATATAATGCCATCTGATAATCAAATAGATAGTTTAGCAAATAGATTTTTATCAGGTAATGCTAATTCATTTGTTTTTTCAAGCGAAATAAAACTATCATATGATCAAATATTTAAATTAGTCAAGTTTTTAGTTGAGAAAACAATTAAAGAGAAATGGGTATATTCAGGTGAAAGAAAAGAATTACAAAAGATAATTAATAAATTTGTTGCTAATACATCAGATAATACAAGTAAAGATACAAATAAAATTTCTCATTACTTGACAGAATTTATAGGAGTTAATAAGAATTTAGATTTAAATACATTATCTGATTTATTAATTAAGAATTTATTATCAGATACTGATATGGGTCTTCAATTTAAAGAAGACAAATTAAATGAACATACCATTCCATTTATAGAACTTTACAATAAAAGTAATGGAAAGAAAACAATGGATGAAATTTTGGAAGAGTTTTTTGAAAAAGATCTTAAATTAAAATTTGATCGCGATAAATTAACTCATTATAATAAGGTAATTGATTTTGTAAACAATCAGATGAGATATTTAGATATGAGTCAAATGGATGAAGAACGATATTTTTATTATTGGTTACAACCAAGATGGGATTTTGAAATGAAGTCTGAAAGTAAAAAGAAAATTTATATGATAGATATTTATGAAGGTGGTCAAGCTGTAACTGATAAAAGAACTCTAGAACATGGTATGAAAATGGGTAAATTATCAGGAGAAACAATAAAATCAAGATTACCTTTTCCACATGATTGTGAATATGAAAAGACATTCTGGCCCTTTGCAATTTTAACAAAGAAAAAGTATGTTGGTAATAAATTTGAATTTGATCCGAATAAATACAAACAGGATTTTATGGGTATTGTTCTTAAACGTCGTGACAATGCACCCATAGTAAAAGAAATATGTGGTGGTATTATTGACCAATTAATTAATCATCGAAGTCCACAAGGAGCAAAAGACTTTGTTCGTAAATGTATTCAGGATTTATTTGATGGAAAGTATCATATTAAGTATTTTCTAACAAGTAAAACATTAAAGTTAAAAGAATCTTATAAAGATTGGAAGAAGATAGCTCATATATATTTAGCAGAGAAAATAGCTCAACGAGATCCTGGTAATGTTCCTCAATCAGGTGATCGTATTGAGTTTGCAGTAATAAAAGTACCTCAACCAACTGATGGAACAAAATTATTACAAGGAGACATAATTGAAACACCAAAATTTATTAAGGAGAAAAACTTGGAATTAGATTATCTATTTTATCTAACTAATCAAATTATGAATCCAGCATTACAGTTTCTTGAATTAGTTGATAAAGATGCTGTTAAAATATTTAATGAGTTTATAGAAAAAAATTCAGTACCAAAAGTTAAAAAAGAACCAAAAGTTGAACAAGTTAAGAAAGAATTAAAATCTAAAAAAGTTAAAGTTGAAAAATCAAAAAAAGAAATAAAAACTGATAATCAAAAACCATCAGCTTTAGATATTTTGATAGAAATAAAAAGTAATAAGAAAGCAAAACAAAAAAATTATGTATTAGAAATTCAGAAATTTATAGATGAAATAAATGAATATATGGTAAATAATGCTAAAGAAAATAAATATGAAGAATTATTTTTGGATTTAGAATCTTTTGAAAAAATTCAAAAACAAAAAAATAAGCATATTAATTTATAATATTTTTATGAAAATTTATATTTTGTCCTAATCGTCTGAAACCATATTTATGTCATCTGTATTTACACTATAACTTGTAGATTGATATTTATTTTGATCAGTTACAGTTGATTTATTTGAATTTTGACTAACAGATGAAGAGTTGTTTGAAACTTGTGTAGTAGCTGATTCAGAAGAACTTTGTTTAGCTGAATGTGAATCAGAAAATTCTCCTTCAGTATGAGCACTTGATGATAAATAAGACAGTTCACCTCCAGATAATTCAGAATCAACTCTTTTATTATGTTTATTATTTTTTTTATTGAGTTTATTTTTTTTCTTTTCAAGAACTTCAGCTTCAGTTGAATCTATTAAATCTTCATCATTTGAGCTAGATGAAGTTGAAGAAGTATCTGAATCATCATCTAATTTAGCGCCACCTTTTTTAGTATTTAATTTTCTTGTATTTTTACCACCACCTTTTTGAGATTCATTTTTAATTAAATAATTATACATTTCAGAACTAATAAATGGAGAAGTTGCTGATAAATCATTTTCAGAATCCATTTTTGAAGAAACTTGATCTAATATTTGATTAAATTCATATTGATCTTTTTGATTTAAATTATTAGAAATTTTATCTAAAATATGATTAACTGTAAATTCAGATATAGGAGATTCAGTAATTTCAGGGATGTTAAGACTTGCAATTAAACTCTGAGCTTCATTAGATAAACCATTAAAATTAGGTAGTGTTGAACTAATATTATCAGTTTTAATTTTATTCCAATTTATTGTATCAGAATTAATATTTTTATTTTTTGATATTGATCCACCCATAATAATATATATACTGTAGAAATTTTTTATTTAAAACTTTTATTTTTTTCTATAATAAATTATTAATATGAAAGATACAATTTTGATATGTATTGTTATAATTTTTATATATTTTTTTTTATTTATCAATCGTAAAAATTTAGTATATGTTGAATCACATTATGGTACAAAATTTTTGGTTCATAAAGACAATTTAAAAAATGAAAAGGCATATTTGCTTGGTGAAATTGTAAAAAATATATTTATTTTAAAAAATCACATGATTAAAAATATAAATGATTTTCCTTCATTCAGACCATATATTGAACAATTAAAAAATAATTTATCTGAAACAAATACTGTTATTTATGAAACTGATCCAGATTCTAGTTTAACTTCATATAGTGTTAATAAAGGAGAAGAACTTTCTTTTTGTTTAAAAAGTAAAAAAACAAATAAACTTCATGATTTAAATTTACTAATGTATGTTGCTATTCATGAAATGGCTCATATTGCCTGTCCTGAAATAGGACATGGAAAATTATTTATGAAAATATTTAAAAAATTAGCCCAAGAAGCAGTTAAAATAAATATATATACAAAAATTAATTATTCAAATATGCCTGTAGAATATTGCGGAATGATATTAAGTTCTTCAATTATTTAATAATTAACATATAAATTATTTCTATTGGAATATAATATGAAAGATCCAATAAAAATAATACATAAATATAAAAACAATAATAGAAGAATACAATACAAGATATATATATACATAGGTTCATTAGTACCAAAAGATATTATGAAAATATTAGATTTAATTATTGATAATGATTTTTTTTCTACTTTAAATTTTTTAAATAAAACTGATTATGAAATATTAGAAAACTTTTATGGTAAATTATGGTATGAAAAATTTTTTTTAAGTTATCATATTAATTCTCAAAGATATAATATTATCAATACAGCTTCCAAAAAGAAATTATTAGAATCTAAATATGGTAAGGAATGGTATAATGAACATATTGATAATCCAGTGTTAAAAAAAATATCATATTCATTTTCATCTATTTATTATAATAATTTATTAATGAGAAATAAAATTAAAACTCAAACAAGAAAAGTAGAAATGGATTTTAGAACTTATGGTGATATTGAAGAAATAAATCCAAAAAAATTAGCTTTATCTGAAAAAAATGATCCAATGTTAGGAGGATTTGATTTAATTAAATATGGTGGTAAAATAGAACAATCTGACAATGAATCAGAAGAATATAATGTTAAAACTGATAATGACGATGATGATGATGATGTTGTACAAGAAATTAGTGAAGAAGATTTTGATGAACAAATTGAAGAAGATTTTAATTTAGATGAGATTACTAAATTGTATTCTATAGTTGATGTAGAAAGTACAAAAACTATAGTTGAAACATCAAAATTAATTAGTGAAGCAATAAATAATAAAAAATGGGATAAAGAAATAGAAAATTTAGAAAAAAATTATGATGATTCATATGATAATTTAACTTATGATAATAAATTAGAAGATATTTATAAAAAATATTATATAACTGATCAATATATTTATAAGGATGATACTATTAAAAATATGAGACAAAAAATAACTGTTTCATTACCATTATCCACCAAATTTGGTAAATCAATAAGGTTATTACCAGAAGCTCAATATTTTTGGAGTGAATATAAAATAGATAATAAAGAAGATCTTGTAATGTTGGGTCAAAAATGGATTAGACGAAATGAATTATTAAAAATAGATATAAAACCAAATGAAAATATTAAAGTATATGAAAAACTTAGAAATAATTTATCATATTTGAAAGATAGTTTTGGATATAAAATTAAACGTGAGGATGATGAAACAAATATTATCAGATATTATGAAAATTTTATGACAATGAATGAAATATTCATGTTAGATATCTATAACGATTTAGGTTTAAATTACAAACCAGAACCAGAAGAAAAACGTAACTTGTATGATGTCTATACTAATATCTATTATCCTATGATAACATATGAAAGATTAGAAACAATTATTCAATTATTAAATGGAAAATCAGATAAAGAAAATCAAATTATTGAATCATATTTTGGTACTATTAAAAATGATGTTAAATTAGAAACACTAATTGAAGAAACAGTAGAACAAGCCAAAATGGATATGAATAAATTTAAAAACTTATTTTCAGAAAATTATATAATTCAATCAATTATACATGTAAATATTGCAGATCCTAAAAATATTACAGGTACTACTTCAGATTCAAAATATAATTTATATCGAATTTTTGATAATTTCATAGTAGATAAAAAATATCCATTTATTCAATTTCAAACTCCAGATTCTCAATTAACTTATAAATTTTATACTCAGGCTGAAAAAATAGATAATCAGGAAGTTTTATCTAAATGGTTTGAAAATGCTCCTTATGGTATAAATTTTAAAATTAAAATTAATAATGAAAAAATAAAAACAGATGATAAATATATTAGTATTGGATTACATGAAAATGGTAGAATTGAATATAAAATTACTTGGAAAGAAGATGATCAAGCAACTGTAAATAATATTAATGAAACATATAATTATGTTCGTGAATTATTAAAGAAATTAAATAGTGAAAATAAAAAAATAAAATTTATACTTCCGCAAGATGACCGATTTAAATATGCATTTATTAATACTATTCAAAAATTTACAATACCTGAAAACTTCAAAATTAATCATGATGATCTTTCTGATTTCTCTAGATTTTTCTTTCCTTATGTTAGTTTAGTAATTGAACCTAAAAAACGTGTATCAAAAAAAAAAGAACAAGGAGAAGAAGAAACATCCAAATATGGTACTTATTTAAGATATAAACGAATAAGTAAATATGATAATAGAATAAAAATGCATCTAAGAATACTTTATTTTTTAAGAAATTATGAATTAAATGATAGAGAATTAATAGATGAAATTTCAAAACAATTCAATATAATTGGAGATGTTGCAGCACGAGAGTTAGATTATGTTAGAGAAAAATATAGTAAAGTTATTAAAAAATCAAAAAAATTATTAAAAAAACTAAAAAGTTTACCTAAATCAAAACCACCAGGTATTGGTATTGACATTCAAGGTCGTGACAGAGATAGATATAAAATTAGAATAGAAGGTGCTCGTAATAAAGAACAACTAGAAGAAATGTTGGATTTTATAAAAGTTTTAATATATCTTTATGTTGAAACTTATTTATACAAAAAGAAAGAATTTCAAAAACTAAAAGAAATGTTAAAAAATTTAAATAAGATTGCTAAAAGGCGTCATAAAGTAATTGGTGTTATGGATTATGATAAAAGTATTAAAACAGTTAAATCAATAACATCATTAGATAAAGCTCGATTAGCTTATAAACCAGAAAAAGGTCAGAATCAGTGGACGCGTTCATGTCAAAATTCTGGTAATGATAAAAAACGTAGACCAGAAATAACTCCTGGTGATCAACTTGAAAAATTAATAAAGAATGGTTATAAATTAAATAAACAAACAGGATTTTATGAAAAAGCTATTGAAATGAAAATTAAAGGTAAAGTTTATAAAACAGTAATTAAAGCTGTTAAACTACCTGGTGAAAATAATACATATAATTTTTATACATGTGATCCATCTGAAAATCAAGAACATATGTATATTGGATTTTTAACAAGGGGTAACAATCCAAGTGATTTATGTATGCCTTGTTGTTTTAAGAAAGATCATTCAGTGGGAGCAAACAAAGAAAAGAGAAATTATTTCTTAAAGTGCGTGGGTGAAAAAACTAAAGAAGAAAAATTAGATAAAAATATTAGTTCAAATCTAGGAGACAAATTATATATTTTACAAGATACTAATAAAATTCAGGAAGGTAGATTTATTTTACTACCAAAATATTTGGATATATTTTTTAATAAAATTTGGAATCATGATCAAAAAATTAAAAACCATTATTTACTTGAATCAAAATCCGGATATTTTTTTAAATATACAGTTAAACATGATTATTATTATTTTCTTGTAGCTTTAGCTAGCATTTATGAAATGTCAATAGAATTATTAATTGATAAAATGGTTAAATTTATGGAAAAAGATCAAAATGATAAATTTTTTACTTATTTAAATAATGGAGATATAATTGAATCATTTGAAACAAGAGAAAAATATATTGAACATTTAAATACATCAAATTATTTAGAATATGATATTATTGGAGAATTATCTGCTATTCCTGGAGTTATTTCACCCAAAGGTATTAACTTTTTTATTTTAACCAAAAATACTATAATTATTAAAAAAGCACTTGAAAATGAAAAAATTAAGGAAAAATATTATTTAGAATGTTTAAACAATGAAAATTATTATTATCTTGATCAGGATAGAGATATTGTAATATTAATTAGAGAAGACAAATATTATTTTCCAATTTATCGAGTTCAAAAAGATGAAAAAGTTAATAAAAAAATAAATTTACAAAAATATTTTAGTTCAAATGGTCCATTAGAAAAAATTATCACAGAACTTAAAAAATATCATTCTAAAAGTTGTATTAATTCTATAATTAATAAAATTTCATCTAATAATAGTCTTTCAGCTAAAAATATAATACAAAAAATATATCAATCAAAATTTAAAGTTCTTAAACAATATATTGATGATAGACATAAATGTAAATATTTAGAAATAGATAATGGAATTATATTACCTACTAGACCATCTGGTATTAATTATGATTATAATTTTGTTATTTTAAAAAATAGTAAATTACAGTGGTTAAGTTTAGCAAATACTGTAAAATTACTTGAAAATATAAATAAAATATTAAATTTAGAATATATTGTAAAATCAGTATTTTATGATAAAAAAATAGATTCAAAAATTAGAATTATATCAGTATTATTAGAAAATGGTTTAACTATACCAATAGAAAATAATACAGTAGATGAAAAAGATATTAAAAAAATAGGTTTATCAATTGTATTTCAATCTTTAGAAGAAACAATAAATCAAGAAATAATTAATTCAAAAAATCAATTTATTTATGATATAAGAAATAAAAGTGTAAAAGAACATAATTATATGTCAGAAACATATAATTTATATAGATTAGAATTAAGTTTATTTTTAGAGAAGAATAATGAAATAAAAGATAAAATTATTGGAATAGTTCGAAATGTAAAATTAAATAAAAAAGATAAAAAACATGAATTAAGAAAAATATTATTTCTAATTATTGATCCAAAACTTAATTCTCGATATAAATTATCTAATAATGAAATAATAGGAGGATCTAAAAATAATAATTTAATGGCATTTTTTGTTAAAACTATTCCAGATTTAAAAAATTATTTATTATCTAATGTACGTGATTATTGTGAAATAAATAACTCAAAAGATAAATGTAACGAAAATCATCATTGTATATGGCAAAATGATACATGTAAATTACAACTAATAGAAAATGTTGCAATTGATTCAGTAAATAAAGTTATTGAAGAAATGATTCAGGATGGAATTAAATTTAAAGAAATAATTCAAGAATCAAATTATTATGTTTCTGATATAGTTGATTATACACAATATACTAACAGAAATAATCAAAAAATTATAAAATCTTCAAACTTTAATATTAATAAATTAATGAGTGAATTATTTGGTAAAGATAAAATTCCAACAATTGGTAAACGCCAATTATCAAAGATGTTTGGAGATGTTGTTGAAGATGTTTATCCAGAAGTTATTGAAATGGGTAAACAATTTATTCAAATAATAGCACCCAACAAAGATTCTATAATTAGGGCATATGTTAATTCATACTATTGGATAAATAATCCATTATATGATATTGAATCAAGAAATTTAGGTTATCTTAATAATTTACAAACAAATTTAACTTATTTATTTAAGGCTAATATAATAGATTTTGTACAAAATAATTTAAATAAAGGAAATCAAGAAATTAAAAAATATTTACAAAAATATTTTAAAAATGATTCTAATTTTTTTGAATCAACATTAAATAAATTTAGAAAAACTTCATTTAATACTGACGGTATAGTTGAATTATATATTTTAAGTCATTTAATATTAATTCCAATTGTTGTATATGATAATTATTCTAATGTCAAATATATATTTTTGCAAGGAGAAATACCTGTTAATAATGAAACAATTACAAAATTTACAAAAGAAAATAATTTAAATAAAACAATATTTTTAAAATTTGATTTTGATTCTTCAAACACTATACCAAAAAATATATACTCAATTTATTATTTATAGAATAAATTATATAGCTTTGTATAGTAAATTATGTCAGAACATGATAAAATACTTAAAGAATTAATACAAAATCAAAAAAAAAATATTATTGATAAAAAACTTTGTTTTAATGATTTGAGAAGGATTAGTAAATATTTATCAAAATCTATTTTTACAGATGAATGTTCATTATGGACTGGTTATGTAACAACTATTAAAAAAGACACTAAAAGTTCTTATATAAATTTTTATTACAATGGTAAAAAATATGCTCTTCATAGATTATTATATTTAAATTATATTGGTGAATTAAATGATTCGGAGTATATAAAATTTAATTGTTGTAATAAAGGAAAATGTTGTAATATTAATCATTTTTCTAAAATATTAAAATCTGATAATGAAGACAATAAAAATATTACTAATAAAAATATAGAAAAAGAAAAAGAAAAAGAAAAAGAAAAAGAAAAAGAAAAAGAAAAAGAAAAAGAAAAAGAAAAAGAAAAAGAAAAACAAAAAGAAAAAGAAAAACATAGTATTGTAGTTGATTTTGATATTTAGTTACTTTCAAAAATATTTTATAACTTATAAATAATGGATTATAAAATAAATAAAAACTTATTAGAAATTTTAAATTATAATTTAAAATGTTATCAATTTAAAAGTATCAAATTTGAAAATGGACTTTTTGATGAAACTGTTGATGCTACATATATTATTAATTTAGTTGGTAATGGTAGATATGATAATATCATAAATCAAATTAATAAATACAAACCTACTAGTCAAGTATATATTTTACTAAATCAAGGATTTAGAAAATGCAATAAAACTAAACACATAGTTTATCCTGCTGATGATTTAAATGATGCTTTTCTTCAAATTTTTAGACATGCTAATGATAAAAAATATGAAAATATTCTTATTTTAGAAGATGATTTTATTTTCCATAAAGAAATAAAAAATAAAAAACATATTAATAGCATTAGTAAATTTTTGAAAAAAAAACAAGGTGAAGATTTTATTTATTTTTTAGGTTGTATACCATATTTAATGTTACCAAATATTACTGATTTAAAACATTTTAATAATATAAGTTCAGGTGGAATGCATAGTGTTATTTATAGTAAAAAAAATAGACAAAATATGATGGACAATTATAATGATATAATATTTAAGTATAAAGATTGGGATACAAATGCTCGTAACCAAAAAAATAGATATGCGTATTATAAATGTCTTTGTTATCAATTATTTCCTGAAACTGAAAATAGTAAATATTGGAATATTTCTCATCCTATTGTACATTTTATATCTTCTAAATTTGGTAAATATTTTATAAAAATATTAAAATTGGATACACAAGTAGAACCTGGTTATAGTATTTTATATGGTTTTTCTGAATCAATAATTTTTATTTTAGCTATTATTTTTATTTACATTATTTTTACTATCATTAGAAAAAATAAAAAATTATAATATAATATATAATATATGAATTCTCAAAAAAAAATTATAAATGGAGGTTTTCCACCAATTAAATATTGTTCTCAAAATCAAGATAATACAATATTATTAAAAGAAAGGTTTTTTGCTAATACAATAAAACAAAACATAAATATTAGACAATTATTATCTGATTCAATTAAAAAACCAATTTTTATTACAGAAGATAGTAAAGATAATGAAATTGAAGTTGCAACTGATTTTAATTAATTAATATTTATTTTTTTCATAATTTCTGACATTATGGTCATAACTTCTTGATCTTTTAAGGCTTGTAATGGATTTGATTGCATTGTTAAAACTTTATTTTGAAATTCAGGATTTGTTAATTTTTCCATTATTTTTGGATTTGAAATTACTGAATCAAACATTGTACTAAATAAATTTTCCATTGATGGATTTTGTGTTTTTGATTCATTTAACAATAATTTATTTTTAATATTAATTATATTCTGTTTTATTTCATCTATCATTTCAACATATATATTAGATGGTTCTAATTCATTTGCTTTATTATAAGCTACTAAAGATTCATCTAATTTGTCTTGACCATATAATGCTGCCCCTAAACGACCCCATGCCTTTCCCCAATCTGGTTTTAATTTTGTACTCATTATAGCATCATTTAAAGCTTCATTCCAATTTTCTAATTTAATATATGCTGCTGATCTATTTGATAATACCATATAATTTTCAGGTTCCCATTCTAATAATTGAGTATAAATATTAACTGCTTCTTTATAAAATCCCACTACATAATATTCATTTGCTTTTTCTTTTAATTTATTAAATTCATTAGGAGATTTTAGATTTTCCATTATTTTAATTTAGGTTATAAATCTTTATATATTATTAGTAAAAATAAATTAATTTGTTTTCAAGTTCTTTATCTACTTTACTTATAAAACTACTAATATCATCTAATGTTCTATATTGTTGTGAAAAATGAAATAATATTATTTTTTCATTTTGAAATAAATCTTTATTTTTTATAATTTCATCAAAATGAATATGTTTACCTTCACAACAATCACTTTTATCTTCTGGACTAAAACCAGTACATTCCATTATTAGTAAGGGTACTGTTAATAATTCAGAATTTGATATAACTCCATGAATAGTTGTATCACCAGTGTATGCCAATAATGGAGTAAATACTGTATATGTTATTTGATCTTCTCCTAAATCTTGTTTCAATTTAATAATTTCATAACCTTTTAAACTAGTATATTCTGGTTTTAATTTTTTTGATTTTCTATAAACTATGTAACCAAATGATTTTATCCGATGATCCATGTTTATCGATTTTACCCAATATTCGGATTTCATTTTACTTGAACCAATCAAATTAACCATGTTTTCAGTACATGACTCAGCTTCAACTATATTTGTTAATAATAAATTATCAAATATTTTTATATTTTCTCCTGATTTACCACAGTTCATTTCTGAAACAGCTGATGCGATCAATTTAAATGGTTTGATGCATTGTTTTGGCATTATAATTAATTTTTCTTTTTCTATATTAAATAATTTTCTTGCTGAATGATCTGAATGAAGTCCACCAATGTGATCATTGTGTCCATGAGATATTAATTTGTTATCAAAAGAAAATGCCCTATCGTTAGAATATCCCATGTCTAAAACTAAATTTAATTCATCAATTAAAATACAAGTACGTAATCCAGCTCTTGAATACCCTCTTAATGTATATGTTTGTGAACCTATTTTAATTTTTATAAATGTCTCTCCATTATTTTGATACGAATATTTTACTTCCATTAAATAAATAATTTTATAATTACTATCATTTATATTCAATTTTTATATGTTAGGTTTTCCTTCCAGTAGTCCAACTTCTTCTAATAACTTATCTAGTTCAAATACTAATCAAAATCAAGCTTTATTAAATAGTTCTAATATGCAATATCTAAAACAAGAAAATATCTATTCTTAAATTAGTTACAAGTACATTAAAAACAAAATTAACATGAATTTTAACTAAAAAAATTGATTATTATTATTATTTAATTAAATCTAATTATAGTAATGCATTTTATTAAATTAAGTACATTACTATTAATATTTTCTATTTCTCAAGCAGAAACTAATATTAAACTAGATAAAAATAATTTGATAACTCTTAGAGGTGAAATTAATGAACAACTATCATCAGATATCATCAGAAAATTTAACAAATATTCTTCTCCTGAATTGTATCTATACATTACATCCCCAGGTGGTTCAGTTATTGATGGTCTGCAAATTATTGATCAATTAAAAGCCCTTAATGAAAGAAAAATTAAAGTTAGTTGTATTGCCGATTTTGCAGCATCTATGGCATTTGCTATTTTTCAAGCCTGTCCTATTAGATATGTATCTTTTTCATCGGTATTGATGCAACATCAAATGAGTTTAAGAATTAAAGGATCTCTTCACAATATAAATAATTATATGAATTTCATCAAACAAATTGACGAGGATCTTGATATGATGCAATCAAATAAATTAAAATTGGATTTACAAGATTTTCAAAATAAAATTAATAATGATTGGTGGTTAAATGGTAAACATATTATCAATAATAATGCAGCTGATCAATTAGTTTCTGTATATTGTGACAGTGAATTAGTAGATATTAAAGAAGAAATTAAAAATACTTCTCCATATTTAGAGATTAAAGTTGTATTCTCAAAATGTCCATTATCGAGAGAACCTGTAGAAATTATTATCAATACTAAAATGACTGACAAAAATATGGATAAAGATATTTTTAAATTTATTGAATCAATCGTTCCTTCTAAATTTATCAACAAATATAAATATGATTTACAAAACTAAATTTTTACAAAAAAATTGATTTAACTAATTATTTCCTTTAAAATATTAATATAATGAAATTAGTATTCGATGGTAATATTGGATGTGGTAAAAGTTCTATACTTAAATTAATTCAAAATAATAAACCAATAGAAATGAATATTTATAATGAACCATTATATGATTGGTCTAAATGGCTAGAACTTTTTTATTCAGATATGAATAAATATTCATTTGGTTTTCAAATGAGAGTATTAAAAAGTCATTTAGATAAAAAAGATATTTTAAATGGTATATTTGAAAGATCTCCATTATCCTGTCAAAAAGTTTTTGGTGAATTATTATTTGAAGATAAAAAAATGAATGAATTAGAATGGAATTTAACTAATGAATTTTACTATGATTATGGGTGGAGTCCTGATTATGTTGTTTATCTAAAATGTGATCCTGATATTTGTTATCAAAGAATTAAACAAAGAAATAGAAACAATGAACAATCAATTGATATTAATTATCTCCAAAGAATTCATCAAAAATATGAAAATCTTTACACTGATTGTAAAAGTTATAAAGTAATTACAATTGATGCATCTAATACTATAGATCAAGTTTATGAAGATGTTATGGAATTAGTAATTAAAAAAATTAGGTTTTCAATTACAAGAACTAATAATTTTCCAATCAAATCTATTTAATCAAATACTATATCCAATTATACATAAATTATTATTGGACTCAAATGCATCATCAAATTTTTTTTTAATTTCCGGATGTTCTAACATATATTCCCAGAAAGGTAATCGTGGTTCATTGGATTCTAGTAATGGAATATATGATTTATACATCAATAATATTTTGTTTTCACCTTTAATATAAAATATTAACAAATCATCTGTAATACAATTAATATGTAATTCATATAATGTTTCTAATTCATTCGATAATTCATTTTCAAATAGTGATATTTTCAATGATGATTTATTTTTATTTACATCAAATATTTTATTATCTTCAATTTCCAAAACATTTTTCTTTATAAAATTATACCATATATTTAAAAAATCATTATATTCAATCTTTATTTTCAATGAATGGTAATGAATATAATCTAAATTTTTATGGTTAATATCTTTTAGCAAATCCCAAACAATTTCATCTAATTGGTTATATGAACCATTGGTGCTTATTAAATTAACAAGTTCTCCAAGTTTTTCTTTAACACCCATTATTATATTTTATATATTATTTATAAAAATTGATATTCATTATATTTATAATAATTGCTTTTACTTTAATGAAATGCATTACTAGTTATTATAAAAATATAGATCAAGAATTTGAAAAGAAAACTGATAATCAAAAAATATTACCTTCCAATCAAGAATTTAACTATCAATATACAATTGATAACTATTCTAGAGAAAAAAATATATTCAAACTAATCTGCTTATTTTCAGGAATACTTTTAGAAAGTTATATTTATTCAGTTGATCCAAAAAATTGTTATGGTGTCGGTTTAGGATTTGGAATTATATCAGCATTATTGTTATTTTAATTAAAAAAATTGAAATTTTTTTTTTATAGTTGGTTCTAATAAATTAAAAAAAAAAAAATATGCAATCTCACTGTTCTACATCTAAGTGCAAAAATTTCGTTTCAGCTAAAGCATCGGTTCACGGAAGAACCGAATGCAAGGTATGTCGAAGAGAAAATGGTTCTTTGATCTCAAGGTGTCAGTTTGTATACCAAAATGGAACAAAATGCAACCAAAGGAATCATGAGTACCATTATCATTGTTCAGGAAAAGATTGTAATGGTGCACTTTTTTGTGAGCTTTGTATGCAGTGTCCGAATTGTAAACCTTGTCACTGATATGTTAAAAATTGAAAATAAATGATTTATATCTATAATTTATTTATTTAATGACAGAAGTTACTGATATTGAAGATTATACCAATACTAAATTAATAAATGAAAATACTATCAAGCTTTTTGTTAAAGAATTGGTTAAAAATGTTGGTTCTCCAACTCAGTTTGTAACAATTAGAAATATCGAATTAGCTATTACCAAGCTTAGACAAAAATATAAATTACAACCATCTAAATCTCAGATGAGATACATTTATGATAAATATTTTTCTGATCAACATCTTAACAACACGCTTGGTCGTTATTTAATTAAGAAAGCATGTAGATCACGATCTGGTGTTCTTGTTAGTACTGTTGTATTAAGACCAGATGTTTTTAGTTGTCCAAAAAAATGTTCATATTGTCCAACTGAAACTGATCTTAATGGGCGACCAACTCAACCCAAATCTTATCTTAGTTCTGAACCAGCAATGTTACGAGCAATCAAATATAATTTTAATATTAAAGGACAAATATGGGATAGAATTAAGGCTTATATTGACACTGGTAATATTCGTGATTCTATTGGCTCGTGTAAAATGGAAATAATTTTATCAGGAGGAACATGGGAATCTTATCCATATGAATATCGTAATCAAGTTATGAATGAGATTTATTGGGCGGCTAATACATATGGTGATTCAGAAGTTCGTGATATTATGAATATTGAACAAGAAATTACTATTAATGAAACATCTAAATATCGTGTTATTGGAATGACAATTGAAACAAGACCTGATTTTATTACCAAGCAATCAATTAGAGATTATCGTCGATGGGGTGTAACACGTGTACAAATTGGTGTACAACATTATGATGATATAATTCTTGATGGTATCAATAGAGAATGTCATACTATTGATACAATTAAGGCTCTTAAAATGCTCAAACAAGCTGGTTTTAAAATAGTTTGTCATTTAATGCCAGATTTACCAGGTTCTAATCCAGAATTAGATAAATGGATGTTTGATCAGGCTATTAATAATCCTGATTTACAATTTGATGATGTAAAAGTTTATCCTACAGCTGTATGTCAATCTTCTGATCCAAATCTATTAGTTAAATCTGATATTGCAGATTGGTATGCAAACGGTACTTATATTCCATATGCTGAAAAAAATCTTACTGACTTGATTAATGTTCTAAAATATTATAAAACTAATATTCAACCATGGATTAGAATTCAACGTTTAGTACGTGATATTCCAAAACAATCAATTCAAGCTGGTTACGAAGGTATTAGTAATTTAAGACAAATTATTCAAGACCAAATGAAAAAAGAAGGTACCAGATGTAATTGTATAAGATGTATGGAAATTGGCGATGAAGATAAACTAATGGATTCAGCTAAATTAGTAGTTCGTAAGTATAAAGCATCTGAAGGTCAAGAATTTTATATTTCTATTGAATCTAATAAATCATATTCTTGGTCTTATTTATGGTTTTTAATTAAATATTGGATAATTAAAATTTTAACTTGTAGAAAAACTTATTGGTCTGGTGATATGAAAACTTATAATGGTCTAATTGGATTTTGTCGATTAAGACTAGATTCTAATCCAGGTGGGGGATTTATTAAAGAACTTTCAGATTGTGCTCTAATTCGAGAAGTGCATGTTTATGGTCACAGTTTAGGTGTTGGGTCATCGGGAAACTCATCTCAACATCGAGGTTATGGTCAACTTTTAGTTAAAACAGCTGAAGAAATAGCAATTGTTAATAATTATAATAAAGTTGCTGTTATAGCTGGTGTTGGAACTAGAGAATATTATAAAAATAAATGCGGATATCATTTGGAAGGTACTTATATGATTAAAAACCTTACAAATAAATTTTATTTGTATCAACCAATTTTAATTATCTTTATTTTGGTCTTGAAATTGTTTTGTTGTTGATTCTAATTGTTCATTTAGTTTTTCAATATCTACTCCTAATTCGGATTGTAAAAATGAATCCATCTCTAATTTTAGAGCTTCTGCATCTTCTTGTGTATTAGTATTTTCTAATTTTTGCATCATTTCCATTACTTTGCCTATTCCTGGAATACCATTCATCATATCTTCAAATCCGGGTTCTTTAGATGATTGTTTTCCTCCGGGAATTACTCCAATTTGATCTGCCATTTTTAAAATACTTGATACATTCATTCCTTTGGATTCAGCTTCTTTATTAATACCAACTTCTACACTAGCTGTTGAAAAATTTTCATCAATTAAAATCTTTTCTTTTGGTTTGGCTTTATCTTTTGATCCGCCCATCATTCCTTCCATCATTTGATCCATTCCAGGAACTTTATTAGAAATTGCCTGCATTAATTTATCTAATTCAATTTCCCCATTATTTATTTTATCAGCATATTTTACGGATATTTTTTGACTTATATTCATTATTCCTCCTAATGGATTCCCACCAGATTGATTAGTTAATACATCTTCAAATGATCCAATTATGTCGTCAATCATTGATGTAGTTTGATTATTGACATTAACTCCTAACATTTCTTGTAATTTTTTGTTAGTATTTAAATTATGACTATCTTGTTCTTCGGATTCTTCTTCTGAACTATCATTAATTAATTTATCTAATTGCATAATTCTTTCACTATCCTGTAAATTTTTAGGTTTTAATAATTCACTTAGAAAGCATAAAGTATGTAAATTATTCCAAATTACTTCTTTAACTTCATCTGATTGATTATTTAATAAATTTTTCAAATATAGATTTTTTCCAAATAAACTCTCTGAAATATCTTGTGTATTTTTAGATTTATGTGAAAATACTTTAATTTTACAATCACAAAATAGTTTAAAGTTTTCATCATCTAATGATAAACTAAGATTTTGTCCTCCTGACAATTTATCTTGATTTGATAAAGATTCAATTTCAGATAAAACTTTATTTGTTTTTTCATCAGTGAAAATAATTTTTAATTGTTCAATAAAATGATTATACATTTGTAAATATTGAAATTCATATTGCAAAGTTTCACTCATATTACTTTATAAAAAGTAATAATCTTTAAATCAATTTATAAATAACATTAATTAAAATAATAACATATTATTAATATAATGTTTACTAAATATGAATTGGAAACTATTACAATTATGGTTTTAAATATTAATCATGATAAATGGTTCACTAAACAATGTTTATATGATGAAGTATCAAAATATTACGTTAATAATATAGATGAATTATATTATGGTCATTTTTTATTTGTATGGACTAAATTATTAAATAATATGAATTTTATATCTGTTCATTCATCTGGTGATAAAATAAAAAATAAAACGAATGAAAATAAACTTTTTGAAAATTTTAATGAAAATCAGATTGTTGTAATACATAATATGGATTTACAGGTTCAAATTAAACACATGTTAGATTATCCAAAATTATATCAAGAATCAAGATTAATCAAAGAATTCTTTTTAAATAATTACGATTGTGATTTATTTTTTAAATTATTTAATTTATATCAAAAGATTTTAAATTTAAAACAAGTAGAATATGAAATAACTTCTAATAAATATGATATTTTTAATAAATTAAAATATCCAGCTACAATATCAGTAATTGTTTTAGGTTTTTATTATTATTTTATTAAAAAATAATTTAAAATAATATTCACTTGTATTATAATGGCTTTATTTTTAATGAAAAATAAAAGTATGTTTTATAATAGTGAATTAACAAGTAGATTAATTAATTTAAATTTAGAAAATGATCATAATTCTTTAGAGAATGCATTTAATATATATAAAAAAATATTTGAACCAATAGTTAACTTAAATCAGTATGATAAAATTGGAATTCAAGAATGTTCAAATATTGAATTATTTTCAAATAACCTTTATTTGGATTCAGTTAAAATAAACTTTAAATTATACCTTGATAAATATAAATTTTATCAATCTATTTCTAGATGGTATTGGAAACAAAAAAGACATCAAATTTTTGAAAAAATATTAATATTGTTTGAAGAATATAAAAAAATATATGATAAAATCAAATTAAATTGTACTGTAAATAATAAATTGTATAATCAATTATTAATAAATATTGTTAATTTTAATAATATATTATCAAATAAAATAGTACTATTAAAAATAACTTATTCAGATGATTCAGTTAATGTTTATTTTGATAAGATACTAAAGATTTTAGAACCGGTTAATTCGTAAATTGTTCTTGTTTATTAATTTGATCAATAATATCTTTCATTTTATTTTTTCTATTACAGACTTCAATATATCTAATATATAGTAATATTAAAATCAGTATAATTATAATAAAAAAACCATAATTTTGTTTTATAAATTTCCATAAATGATCTAATAATTTTTTATAAATTGGTCTATTTGGTATAGTATTTATTTTTATTTCAATATTTTTTTTTTGTAATTCTTCTTCAGCAATTTTTATTTTTAATTCTCTCTGATTTTTTTTATCATTATAATATTTAATTAATTTATTTTCAACTAGTTTTGGTTTTTTGATATCTGTATTAAAACTCATTATAATAATATTAGGAAAAAAATTGATATATAAATTTTATTTATTATATTATTTAATATAATGAGTTTTTACACATTTAGAGAAGAAATTGATTCGAAATTAAAAAATAATGTCAGTAAAAAAATTTCAGAAACTGATGAATATTTACTCAATCCTGAAAATAATCGTTTAACGGTTTATCCAATTAAAAATGAAACAATATGGGCGTCTTATAAAAAACAACAAGCGGCATTTTGGACAGCTGAAGAGATAGATTTTTCTAAAGATTATCATGATTTTTGTAAATTAAATGCTAATGAACAACATTTTATTAAAATGATTTTAGCATTTTTTTCATCATCTGATACTATTGTTAATATTAATTTAAGTGAGAGATTTTTAAATGATGTAAAAATAAGAGAAGCAATTGTTACTTATACATGGCAGATGATGATGGAATCAATTCATTCCGAAACATATAGTTTACAAATTGATAATATTGTCAGAGATCCAGATGAGAAAGACAAATTATTTAATGCTATCAAAGAATATCCTTG
>Ga0194116_10002491_pt1 | contig 23701 bp, 15 predicted proteins | sample TA2MahsurfametaG_4_FD_148617 | JGI IMG/M metagenome (GOLD analysis project Ga0194116, IMG submission 148617) | Freshwater microbial communities from Lake Tanganyika, Tanzania - TA2015008 Mahale S9 surface | ecosystem: Environmental > Aquatic > Freshwater > Lake | place: Tanzania: Lake...
ACAATCCATTGCGGATTTTTTTGGGCAAAAGTAAAAACTGTATTTGTAAGAGTGATCAAAATGATCCACAGCGATCGGTAAGTTAGCTTGTTCATGTAGTAATTTTCTTTATGGGTTATTTCTCTAAGGGATGCTGCTTTAACAATTCTTCAGGCGAATAAAATCCTGATTTATCTTTAATTGCGGCTCTCGTTAATTTTACTTTTTCCGAACTGATTGCTGAGGCTTTGTTCCCAAATGAATTTCGCACATAAGTTAAAACTGCCGCAACTTCATCATCATTGAGCATTCCTGCAAATGGAGTCATGGGAACCTGTCGGGGATATTTCTTTTCCAGTACTTCGATTGGACCATACAATCCTTTCAGTACGAGTTTGATTAATCTCTCCTCACTTCCGGTAACCCATTTGGTGCCTGCAAGTGGTGGAAAGCCTGAGCTTTCAAGGCCCTTCCCATCACTTTGGTGACACGTATTACAAAAGCCATCGCGAGCATAAATCGCTTTCCCTTTAACAAAAAGATCACGTTCAGCCCCCTTCAGGTCGGTTAATACAGGTTCTTCTTTTTTAACTATCCGCTCATAACCATTGAGATGAGCAATGGCGGTTTCGTATGCAGGAATCATCCATTCGTCGAGCGGTTTCTTACCGGCTTCCATGACCACGGGTAAACCTTTTGCTTTGTCTAGCCATGAGGCGCTCACGATTGCTTCTAACCTAACCCGGCCATGATTATCGGCAGCTGCCTTCATGAGCAAATTTACCTGATCAGCAACCTGATGCCCCGTATACCTTAAAACGCGAACAGCAGCGGCGCGTGCACGATGGTCTTTTGCTTCAAGTAACTGTCGGAGTAGTTTCTGATCTACTTTATCTAAGCCCCAACTTACCCAAAGCGCCTCTAATAAATGATGCTCGTACCGCGGATCATTCTTGTCAAGTTTAGAAGTCCAGCTATTGATCTGGGTTAGTACTTGGTTTACCGGGCGGCCTCTAAGCTCCCTACGGGTACGATATCGAGTACGGAATTCGGGTAATTTAAGATTGTTCAACAGTTGTTCAATACTGGCACCATCAATCTTTGCCGGTTTAACCAATGGCCTTGATGGATAGGTGATCCGATATATTCTGCCATGGGAGTGATCGCGCAATGGATCTCGAACATTATGCTGCATGTGGCCAATTAACACATTATGCCAATCTACAATATAAAGTGAGCCATCAGGTGCAAACTCCAGATCAACCGGTCGGAAATTCCTATCTTCCGATACCAACAAATCTTGACGATGTTTAGTGGCATAACCCGTTCCCTTTTCCTGCATAATGTGTGCTTTTGTCCCGAGGAAACCGATGGTATTGTTGATCAACATATCTCCCTGTACTTCATCAGGAAAATGACGACTCGAAATAAATTCAAGCCCGGAAGTAGGACGAACTCGGTGTTTATCTTCAATCAGATTACTCGATTTATGTGTTGCTACCCCATATCTTGGCTTGACAGAACCCGGCATCATCCAAAGCACATCCGGACCAGACGTTTCAGCAAAAAAGTTTTGCCCCCAATCATCAAATGCAATTCCCCATGGATTTGGTATTGAAAGTTGAGCCGTTCTCTCAAGATGATGCCTCACAGGATTATATCGATAAAAACCGCCATTGGTAGCGCGTACCGGGCCATACGAGGTCTCCACATTTGTGTGCAAAAAGACTCCTTCTCCTATGAAAATAGCACCTGAAGGATCAGCGGTATAGGCATGATGAGCGTGGTGGGTATCATGATCATCAAAACCACTCAGCAAGATTTCTTTAGAATCAGCTTTACTGTCGCCATTGCTATCTTTATAGAGTGTCAAATTGGTCCCCTGAGAAACATAAACCCCTTCAGGAGCAATTTCAAAGCCTACCGGCAAATGAATACCTTCCAAAAAAGTAGTTTGTTTGTCGGCCTTACCATCCCCATTGGTATCCTCAAGAATAATAATTTTATCATCTGGTTTTTTATCGCCGGGTTGCCAATGTGGATAGGTAGGCATGGTAGCAACCCAAAGTCTGCCTTTATTATCAAAGGATAACTGAACCGGATTCTCCAGGTCTTTAAATTCGACCTCAGAAGCAAACAAACTGATTTTGTATCCCGGGGGTAGTTTAAACTTGGCTAATGACTCTTCACCATATAGGTATTTTAAACTTCCATTTTTATCGGGATTATAATTTGTTCCAATCTTTGGTAGTACTGTGGTTTTAAGGTCGGCAGCATCCAAATCCATTTTTTCTCCCTTTAATGCCAGCCAAATGGCTTGATCTCGGATGGCTGTCATCTCCCTTATTTTTTTTATTTCTGAGGGGTAATTGTCCTGACCGAATGGATTATATCTTCGCCCAAAAACATGCACACCGTTCGGAATTTTATAATCGTTATGCCACATCCCGTTTTTTTCCTGAACCGCCGCACGGACCAATTCCCGATGACGGTCTACATTAGGCTTGATCCCTGTTTTACCAAAAAGGCCGTCAGCTAGGAGGGGTGCGAATTTAGCATAGGATGCTTCGGTAAACTGTGAACCATCAATAGTCATCTGTTCATCATTAGTCTCATACCAGTTCTTGCTTGGCGTGAAGACATCTAAAAAATGAACCTTATGTTTAGCGGCAATTTCCTTCATTGCCTCCGAGTACAGCTCCAGGTTATTATTTTCAGTTTTGCCATTTGGCAAGTCGTATTTACTTGAGAGATCTTCAAAAGCAATTGGTGATACCAGTGCAAGTTGAGGAGCTGTTGCTCCATTATACTTTTGCTTTAAAGTGTGAACTATGAAAGCTTCCAGTTCAGCTTTATAATTTTCAAGACCTTCCTGACCCTGAAATGACTCATTATATCCAAAAAAAGCAACAATTATATCCGCCTTATGATTCGTTATCCAGGTATCAGGGCTATCAAAAAAACCTTCACTATTCGAATTTCTTGCCAACTCGGTCTGAAATTTTTCGGCACCCGGAAAAGCCCAAGGCAATTTACGTCCGGAATGAGCTCTGAAACCCGGTGTATCTCCCCCATCGCACATGTTCCTGATATAGAGCATACTATCGGGATAACGAAGCTGCATCTCAGTTTCAAAGTACCCATAATTCATCATCCTTGAGCCAAGATTATTCCCAATTAAAATGATGTGATCGCCCTTTTTAAGCTTCAAGACCCCTAAATCTGTTTGCGAAAGTTTGAAGGCACTTGATGCCAAAGCAATTATCGAAATAATAGTCAGTAATAATTTGAAATTCTTTACTTTATTGATAGTCATATCGGGTTTTAGAACTTAATTATTGGTTTATGAGGAAGTTACTTATAATTTCAAGCTTATTTTTTTACCGGACTTAACAGCTAAATAGATTGCATCAATTATCTTGAGGTCTTTCAAACCTTCCTCCCCGTCTACGGGTATAGGAGCGGCTTCTCCTGCCAAGATGATGGCTGCCATTTTCTCCATTTGAACGGTTTGATGGGTAATATGTGCCTGAGTTAATTCGCCTTTATTTGTTCGCCCCTTGATAGGACCATAACCGGTTGATGGTTGTAAATCGGCAAATCCCTTTTCGGCACTCAAGAAAAAGCGATCAAGATAACTAATATTGTAACTTGATAAACAAGAGGCTACTGCTCCACTGGGAAACCCTAATTGAAATTGAATGGTTTCATCTACACCCTCTTTGAATTTTTCGGGATTGGTTTTGGTTTCCTGAGCAGTAACCCAAATCGGCTCCTCACCAACCATGTAGCGTGCGCCATTAATTGCATAGATCCCAATATCCATCAGTGAACCGCCACCTGCAAGTTCCTTGTTCAATCGCCATTGAGTAGGATCACCAATTTTGAATCCGGATAAGCCCTGAAAAAACATCACATTCCCCATCTCCCCTGCTTTGCGCATTCTAACTATTTCTAAGGTTTTAGGCTCAAAATGCATCCGGTATCCTACGAGTAATTTGACATTGGCTTTCTTGCAGGCGTCGATCATTTCTTGTCCTTGCTTTGCATTCAGAGCCATTGGCTTCTCGCAAATAACATGCTTGCCGGCTTTAGCTAAACGTATTACCTGACCGTGATGTAAGGAATTTGGAGTAATGACATAGACCGCATCAATAGATGGATTATCCTTAATGGAATCGAAATTCTCATAGTTGTAACAATTGCCGGCAGGAATATCGTACTTGCTCTGCCAGGCAGTTATTTTGGAAGGGGTTCCACTAATGAGCCCTACTAATTTTGCCATTTTACAGTCTCTCATGGCTTCAGCCACCCTGGTTCCGTAACCCCCCAAACCCATAATTGCAACCCGAAGAACCGGTCCATCATAAGGCTTATTGTAGAAATCATCTATACTCCCAAAGCCGGTTTTCGGTATCGATAAAGCAAGGAATGAAGCACCCATTGCTTGTAAAAAATTACGCCGTGAATCCATAACAGAATTTTTTATTTAGATAATTATTGAATACTAAGCTTTGTAAACTATGTCCTATTGATGATTAAGTTTTTTAATGTTGAACTATTTAACCAAACGCGATTTTAAAAACTTTAAACCTTTGATGGCAATATCTTCCTGCGAAGGTTCAAACTGGCGCCAAATGGATGCAGCTCTGGCAATCATTTCAATATCCGGAATGAAAGATTCGATAACCACTTCCCCATCATAATTAATTTGATGCAGGGCTGAGCTGATCCGTTCCCAATTAATCTGATCCCCACCCGGTGTTCCGCGATCTGAACCACAGGCATGGAAATGTCCCAATTTACTCCCGGCATTTAGAATAGCTTGATAAGGATCTTTTTCTTCAATATTCATGTGATAGGTATCCAGTTGAAGCGTTAAGGCTTTGCTATTGACCTGATTAACCATTTTTAAACCCTGTTCACAAATATTGATAAAATCAGTTTCATATCTGTTCAATGGCTCAATAGCCAGTTTAAGACCTAATTTATCGGCATAATCAGCCAGCATTTTCAAATGCTTAGCTACAGTTTCCCATTGCCTGGCATAATCTTCCTTACTTACCAGTTCAGCACGACCAACCGCCGAGTAAAGTGGCCCGATTAGAATACCACAACCCAGCACAGGCATCATATCTAGAATACTTTTTATATAGTTTATTGCCGTTTCTTGATCCTCTAAGCTCCCTCTGAGGTCACGCCCGGGGCCCATAGCCGCGCAAATTGAGCCACATTTTAACCCTGATTCATCCAATGCCCTTCTGATAACAGAAGGATCTATATGGGACGGATCTTCAATGGCAATCTCTACGGAGTCAAATCCCCATGCTTTAAATTTTGGAAATAAATCTACACTCTCATTGGTAAATGGAGAAGTAAAAAGGAAGGTATTAATGCCAAATTTCATTTTTGTATTCTGTAATATTATTAATGTGAAAAACTATGAATAATTAAATATCGGGGATGAATTATTGAAATGGAAATTACTCATTTTCTTTCGTTTATTTCAAATTAAAAATTCATGAAACCCTGAATAGCAATTTTGTTTCAATGGAAATGATTTCATCCTTTTTTCTTCAAAGTACTCATAAATTGAATTATATCTGCCAACTCCTGCTTAGACATGGTTTCATGCAAACCTTCAGGCATTATTGATTCTTTCATAACTTGAATTGACTTTATACTGGCCATATTGATTTTTTGATTCATTCCTCCGGGGAATTTAATATCTATTTCGGTTTGGGTTCTGCTGGAGATAATACCGATTAGACTGGAACCATCTTTCATATCGATTTGCCAGCCTTCAAATCCAAAGCTTATGCCTGCAGAAGGATTTACAATGGCATCAAATAATCCTTCCTTTGGAAGTTTAGAACCAATTTCAGTGAGTTTAGGGCCAAGATCATAACCGTCTTGGTTCACCTGATGGCAAACATTACAAGATCTTTTAAAGACCGCAGCACCATTTTTTGAGTTCCCGGTTAAAGCCAATAATTCATTCAGCGAAACAGTTTGCTTAGGTTTAAGATTTTTTTCCGGAACTGAAAGAAAGGTCAGGGATTCATCATAAATGGCTTTCCTTCGGCTATCCTTAAGTCCTGCAACAAAGCTAGGGATAAGTTCAGCTGATACCTTTTTAGTTCGCAACAGATCCAAAGCCCGATCTTCCCCCATACGACTCTTTCCAATCATCTCAGCAGCCTTTTTACGAACTTCTATCTTCTCCGTAGCTGATAAACTAATCTGCTCTAAAATACCGAGGGATTCTGTATTTCCTATTCCACCGATTGCCGTGAGCATGGAATAAATACGGTTTAAATCGGTACTCTTGAGCACCTCATGGATTAGAGGAATGCCTTTCAACTCCAGCAATAATCTTGAGGCATCAATACCAACAGGATCATTAGCTTTAGCGATGGCCAAATCTAAAAGATTTAAATTTTCGCCCTGTAGTTTATACTGTCTCACTAAATCAAGATAGTCAGAATGTTTCGGGATAGAACCGACGACTGACATTAGATTTTTTTTAGCAGCGGGCGACTGGAGAACATCCTTACTTTCAAGATGACTCAATACCAATCTATTGTATTCGATATTTCCGGAGTGATTATCCTCCATCATTTTCAAAAGAACTTTGGCTTTTGCCTGACTGCTATGAAAGTCGAAAGCACGGAAATACCTTAACCTGGATTTGAGGTCAGATTGACTATCCGAAGCGAGATTTGCAAGAAAAGGAAGTGCAATTTCAGTACGTGCACGCCAAATAATATCTCTACCTGCAGCACTGCTTAATGGATTTTTATTGATTTGCAGGTAGGCTTCAAAAAAACGATCCCACTGCCTATCAGCACCAATTCCCATGGCTTCCAGATACCACCTATCTTTACCGTCATACTGATTGGCAAGTAAAGCCCATAAACCTGCGGCTTCCGCCGATTTATTGTGCCTGAGCGAAATAAAGCATTCTCTTCTGACTTGAGGGTCGCGGTCTTCCGCTAATTTCTGAACAAGCGGGATAAGATTTGATTTTATTTGTCTGGCCGCTCTCAAGGCAGTTATCCGGATATCCGGATTTGAATCCTTGATGGCTTCATTGATGTACTTTTCGCCCTTTGGCATTTTTACCAGTACCCAAAATGCTCGGGCACGCATTCTGGGATTTGAAGCTTTTCGCCATAACTTTTCAAGTTCCGGTACAGCCCTTTTCCCCATTTTATGTAAGGCCAGCCAAGCATGTCTTCTGACGGCAAGATTTGGGTTTTGCAATGCCTTGATAGCTCCGGCAGGTGTATCATAGTCTTCCTTTGATAGGTTATAGCGGGAAACATCAGGAGCTATTCGATAAATACGGCCCCTCTGTAAATCTCCAACCCGATGGCCTCCGACGCCGGGATCATACCAATCTGCAACGATCAAGGAACCGTCGGGAGCAATAGATACATCCGAAGGACGGAACCATTGGTCATTTTCTCCTTTTAAAATGTTGACAATTTTAGCTGAATAACCGGCATTATCTTTGGTTACAGGATATGACCGAACCACATTTGGACCCGGATCGGCGTGAATGATTTGATTTTGAAAGACCTCAGGAAGCAATGTGCCCTCATAAAGTAAAATCCCCGTCGGTGATCCTGCACCCGTTTGTAACAAATTTGGCACTACACCCGGATCGTTCAGATGCCAATGGCGTAGGGGGATAGAATCTTCCCAATTCGTTCTCTTGGCCTGCCAGCCGGCACCGGTCATTTCATCCTTGTACCCGTAATTACCATATTCCATGACATAGTTAATTCGCACGCCCCGGTTGCCATCATCATCATTATCACTTTGCCAGATCGTACCATAACTATCCACAGCCAATTCAAAATTATTTCTGAAATTATGCCCCAGGCACTCCACATTAGAACCATCCGGATCGGAACGGAATACCATTCCTTCACGATACTTTCCGGGACCAATTTCATCCCCATCCTGATCCAGTACAACCTGATTGTTTTTATCTTTCAGTGTTTGACCACTATTGCCAAAATTAAAATACAGTTTACCATCAGGTCCAAAAGTAAAGGAGTGCATTCCATGATCATGCTGTTCACCCCCTATACCTCGGAAAAGTACCTCCTTGCGGTCTGCCTTGTCATCACCGTCATCATCAAAAAATACCCATACATAAGGACTTTGTGATATGATAACCCGATTCCCTAAAACCGATATGCCCAATGGAGCATTTATCTCAGGCCCCTGGTAAAAAAGCTTACTCGTTTCAAGGCTGCCGTCACCATCGCGGTCTTCCAGAATCAAAATCCGGTCACCTTCAATTTTGGGCTTATTGTTATTAATCTTGAACCGATAATTGTAAGCTTCAGTTACCCAAACTCTACCTTTTTCATCAACATCAATATTTGTTGGATTAATTAAGGTTGGCTCGGTAGCCATTGTTTGAATTTTCAAGCCGGCAGTAATGACGAGGCCCTTCAAAGAATTTGAAGATAAGTGCTTTTGATCCTCAGTGAGCAAGGTGTCTGTAAGATCATTTACCTGCCTTGAGATTGCGGAAGTACAAGCCTTGATCAGCATTAAGGCTGAAATCACCAATAAAGTGAATAGAAATGAATACCGTATCTTTTTCATCGGATGATCAATTTATTTTTGTTACACCAAGCGAATCCCGGCACCAATGGGCAGGCCGGACTATCATGGTCATTTTTTATCAATTCAAGTTAGTGTTCAAACATGATGATTATATTTTCCGGTATTTTTCAGGCAAGCAGAATTACTGTTTAATCATGATCTTTCGATATTCTACCTTCATTGGAGGACCAACATGTACCTGCATCCCTAACAAGCCCTTCGATTTTCCATTTATTTGATCCTGATCGGTTACATCACTCATCAATACGCCATTAACATAATGTTGAAGACGGTTGCCTTTTGCAATCAGGCGACAGGTATTCCAGTCTTCACTTTTTATCTTTTGCAGTAATGCATCCGACCCTCCCAATGATCTGCTCACGACCAAATCGGTCCATGCATTATTTTTAATCTTGGATTGAAGTGTTACACTGGGATCCATGGTCTTCTGAGCTTTTATGATTGTTTTTTGCCCTCGGTAAGCCAGAGTAGTTCTTCCTCTTTCCTCATAATTTTGACCCGTATAGCGATTGGCTCCATCAATATCAAGCTGATAGCCTTTCAAAGCAAAGGGGATATCCATGAGTTCTTCACTTCGATAATTAATGCCGCTATTACCAGCAGCTGTGATTTTAAATTCCAGGGTCAGTTCAAAATCAGCAGGTTTGCCTCCCCGCCAAATCAGGAAGGAATTACGTTTAAGGAGGGTTGAAGGCGTTATTTCTCCCACAATATGCCCATTTTCAACTCTCCAGTAAGCAGGATCTCCCTCCCAACCGTTCAGTGTTTTACCATCAAAAATTTCAACAAAACCTTGTTGCTTAATCAGGTTTGCATTAATCATCTTATAAGCCGAAAGGATCATGAACACGGGGATAAATCCTACTATGAAATACCCCCGGATTGAATTAAATTTTTTGTACATAAGCACTGATTATAAAATGAACATGGAATAATTTTAAACCTTTTTATTCAAAACATTAAATGGTTTTCCAAGTTCTGGTATTGGCAGATTCTATCACGGCTTCACAAACTTTTTGTGTTTCCAATGCATCCTTAAAGGTGGGAGAACAAGGCTCACCGGTTTCAAGACATTTTAAAAAATCAGCTACCTGATGTACAAATGAATGCTCGTAACCGATTGAAAGTCCGGGAACCCACCATTTAGCCATATAAGGTTGATCCCCATCCGTAACATGAATGGAACGCCATCCACGGACGATAGAATCATCGGCATGGTCAAAATATTCCAGCCTGTTTAAGTCATGTAAATCCCAACGAATGGATGCATGTTCGCCATTAATCTCAAAAGTATACAGGGCTTTATGACCGCGTGCATATCGGGTAGACTCAAAAAGTCCGAGAGATCCATTGTTGAAATGGCAATGGAAAATACAAGCATCATCAATACCTACCTTTTCCTTCTTGCCGGTCAGCTGATGCATACGTTCCTTGACAAAGGTTTCTGTAAGTGCAGAAACATCCTTTATGCCTCCGTTCAACCAGATAGCTGTATCGATACAATGGGCAAGTAGATCACCTGTAACCCCTGATCCTGCAGCATCTACGTCCAGACGCCATAAACCCTCACCTCCTTGGGGCAAATCCGCATTGATTGTCCAATCCTGCAGGAAGTTAGCTCTGTAATGAAATATTTTACCCAACTTCCCCGAATCTACCACTTGTTTGGCTAAAGTCACTGCAGGTACACGGCGATAATTATACCATACGGTGTTTGGCACACCAGCTTTTTCAATTGCATCAACCATGGCTATTCCTTCAGCCAATGTCCTTGAAAGAGGTTTTTCACATAGAATCATTTTGCCTGCAGCAGCTGCGGCGATAGCAATTTCAGCATGCATATTATTAGGGGCACAAATATCAATTGCATCAATATCACCCCTTGCAATCAGCGCTTTCCAATCTGTTTCAAAAGATTCATAGCCCCACTGTTCAGCAAAGGCTTTAACTTTATCTTTGCTGCGGGAACAAACTGCTTTTAAAATCGGACGGTAATTCAATTCAGGGAAGAAATCACCAACTCTTTTGTATCCATTTGAATGGGTTCGGCCCATGAAGCCGCATCCTATTAACCCTATTCTTAAATCATTCTTAGTTGCCATATCCTTATTCTATAAAATTTAAATCAATTCATTTACCTTTTATGACCAGCTATTTAAGTTACGAACCTTAATCATTGCTGCCAAAATATCATTCCAGGTTTTCTGCTGTTCCAACACCGCATTAGGGAACATGCAACCATCCCAGCAGATATGCTTGAAGGCCTTTGTCAGCTCACCGTTCTCATTTCGAAGCCAATGACCTGCATCCACAGCGATATCTAATTTACCGTTTGGATCGGTAGCCTGGCAATGTCTTCCTGTTTTGTCATGGGAACCCGAGCCATAGGCAGTCCCATCGTTTTGTGCCACATGAAAATCCAAAGTCCAGGGGCGCAGTGCTGCCGTTAATTTTTTCAAACCTTCGGTCAGTGCCTCACGATCGTCCCATTGGTAATCCTCAGGCAAAATACGGTGTTCCGGGGCATTATAGCCCAGGAGGTATAAAAAAGTATGAGACATATCAGCCTGAAATCCAATATTTGGACGATCTACGGCCTCAAGGGTATCAAGCATGGCTTTCCAACTGTGCATTCCACCCCAGCAAATCTCACCTTCAGCGGCAAGTTTTTCACCATAATCAGCTGCTACATCACAGGCTTCACGGAAAGTTTGGGCAATGAGTTTAGTATTATTCACCGGATCTTTAGCCCAGCTTTCCACGCTACTGGCAGAATCAATTCGAACTATTCCGTAAGGGCGAATACCCATTTCTTTCAATTTTTGTCCATAAATACATGATTTACGTACCTGCTCCACAAAATTAGCACGGTCTTCTTTAGACCCTAGGGCAGGTCCACCCCAAATTGGTGCGACTAAACTACCAATAACTAAATTGTATTTACTGACTTGATCGGCCAGCCTTTTTGGACCATCCGCATCATCTAAGTCAATTGAAGGATCAAAAAGACCAACATCGACCCCATCAAATTTTACTCCGCCAACTTCTGCAGCGGCAGTCATTTCAAGCATCTTTTCCAGTGCAATTGGCGGTTCCGAATCAGGACCTTTTCCCACGATACCAGGCCATGTGGCATTGTGAAGTTTTGGATAAATATTCTCTGACATATTCAATATATTTTAATAGTTACAAAATAAGATCCGGGTTTTCCGGACCAAAATGTTTTAATATAACGATGGGGTCGGACTTAGAAGGATTACTAATCACGACTCCATCCCTTGCTGCTTGTTCACTTACAAAAAACTCATCGTTGGTCAGTTGACCATATCTAATCAGAGCCGGTGTTTCTATATCCCAGACTCCAAATTTGCCATGACCCTGCATGACGATCATCCCATAACAGGCATTATCCTTAATGGTCACGGTCTGACCAGGTGATACCGTTAATTCCTTGGCACTGAATGCCGCCGATCTGTAGCAAATCCAGTTTTCAATATAACCTTCAGCTTCCATTTCAGCTATTGGCTTCACCGGTTTTGGAGCCATAAAACGTGTCTCCAGGAGATTTGGATTCACGTTCAGGTCCCAATCAATTACTTCCATCAACTGATCATAGTCGCCTATTCTATCTTTAGGGGTGCCATTCCAAAGCAATTCCTCAGGTATAATGGCCTCATTAACCAGCGATTGATACATTGCAAACACATCAGAGGCTTTTTGTGGCTCATAAGTACACAAGCTTCCCGGTGCGTGAAGCATACCCGGAGGGACATCCCATCCTGTTCCCGGCTCCAATTTGAAGGCCTGCGAAAAAGTGGTCAACTTATTATCTCCCTTTGTGAAATTGACCAGACATTCCCGAATTTGCTCCTTCGTTGTGCCCGGGGCAATTCCAAAAAATGTATATGGAAAATCACCGCCGTGATTATTCAGTTGTGGAGGAAAATAATAAGCTTCCGGTTTACCCTTTTGTCCAATCTTAGCCGCATGCTCATCATTATGATGAATATGATGGGGCAATGGTCCCATATTGTCGAAGAATTTTGAATACATAGGCCAGCTCTGGTGTTCGTTCCACAGGCGATCTCCTATAATTTCACCTTGAAGCTCATCAATCGCATCCTTCAATAAAAACTGCTCCTCTTTCCCACCTTCCTGGTAAACCACGGCACTAAGTCCTTCATTCTTGCCGGTCAGTGGTCCATTCTGTGCCGGGGTAGTTGACGATAGCCAACGCTCATCAATTCCGCCTCTTTGACCGCCCAACACATAATAATCATCCGGATGCAATTTAATCCTTCTTCCCGGTACACAAAACGAACGGGGCACCCAGGTAGGCGCCAATCTGAGAATCCCCTCTCCTTGTTCTAATGCTTTTTTTGCTAAACTCATACTTTGGTTAAAATGTTAATAAAACCTCATGGTGATGTCTTATTGTTTTGTAAAACTTCTATTTCTAATTCATATCTTCTTGTTTCTTCGGGGCTCAGAAAGATTAACTTCTGCTCGCTTCTTGCCCGGCATTGCCCAATAGGCGGATTTGTACCCGGTTCTAATCCAATTACATACTCTCCTTTCCCGTAATGCAGCCAATTGCTCAGGCAGGGCAACTGCTCTTTTTTAAATCTCAGATTAAGACTTAAACCAATTTTTTGATTATGGAGTCCGCAGGTACAAAAACCTGCCTGATCCGATTCTATATCTATGAATGCCACTTCTTCGCCTGACCCCTGATGATCATCCAGGGGAGGCGGACAAGTATGAAAATCATTCCCTTCGGAAAATAATTTATCCGGATTACCCTCCCGAGTTTTCCATGCGCCGCTCCACACAATCTTGCTACCCTCATCTACCAGAGGCCAACCAAAATTACAATGATAGAGGAGCATATGCGGCGCATGGATATTGCCGCGATTCGTCACCTCATCATAGATCCGTATGGTGGATTTACCCAAAACAGCAGAAATAGTTCGCCTTAATTCCAGCCTTTGACCAAGTGCCTGAGATTCTCTCATAATTCCGGTAATACTCATTTCCATTTTTCCTGCCAGGGGATCAGGCTGTATTACTGAAACAAGTTCTGCCGGCGTATTGCTAATTTGGCCATGTACTCCGCGTTCACCATACTCATCTTTTTCAGGACCGCCAACATGGCTTAATCCGCAAGTTACCAGCAAACCACCCCCAAAAGTTCTGAGCCAGTCATTTCCCTTATCCGATAAGGGTTGAGCACTGGTGATTCCCGAGTGACTTAACCAAGCAAGACTGTGTTCGTTAAAAAAAGCATCAGCAATATCCAGAGCCCGATCGATAACCACCTTAAATCTGAGACCTGTACCGGTATTAATCCAGGCAATTCGTGTTCCACGCCCTGCGCCATTATCCAAGATAGCGGTTTCAATCCCACCTAATTGAGCAGGGTTGGATAATTTATGTTTCCAGGGTTGCGAATTCACTGTGATTAGTATCTTTAATTGCTTATTTACTCTTCGGTTTATACACCTGATGGTCTTTATTAGATCCTGAAATAAGGTAAGCCATGAGATCTTTTAACTCTTCCTTATTTAGCCCATTAATCATACCCGGATACATGGAGGAGACATCTGAAATTCGGGTCCTTACCACATCCCTTTTGATAACCTCACGTAATGTTTGGGGTGCAAAAGGATTTTGGGAGATATAATACTTTTCAGAATCTTCATTTTTCAGTCTCCCGGTAACGGAACCACCATCTCTTAGATAATAGGAGGTATAGGCGTATTGATCTGATATCACTTTATTTGGTTCCAAAATAGACTCCAGGATGTCTCTTGCCGAAAAACGCGTTCCCAATTGGCTCAATGCCGGACCAACTGCACCGCCTTCACCTTTCATGCTGTGACAAGAAATACAGCGGGTGGCACTGAACAGCATTTCACCTTGCTCAAAATTCCGGTTAGTTGAATCCTTCAGCACGACTTCCAATGCATCATCCAATTTCCAATTTCTTCCCGGGCCTTTAGGGCTACCCACACTAGCCAGTTTCATTCCATTATTGGTCAATAATTCATTACCTGAAATCTTGTTATAGTGCTCGAACTGATCTTGTGGCACATGGGCTAAAGCCATTTTTCTAGCTTTGTCGATAAAGCCGATAAAACTGTTTCCGCCTTTATAACCAAAAGCTGTATAGTACCACTTAAAATATTTTTCTCTCAAGGCAGTTGTCCAACCATTTTTTGCCTCACTCAATACCGTCACATAATAAATTTGCTGGGCAGGGGGCGTCTTGGCCAGCATACCCGCTATGTCCAGCCCATATTGTGGATTACGAAGAATTAGGTCTGATGACTGCATGAAGGTTTTTTGATCATCCGGATCCTGAACAGCCCCGTCCAGCAAGGCTATTGTTTTTTGAACAACCAAGGGGTCATCCAATGCAACTAGTATTTTGCTGAAGGATCGATTTAACTCATTACTTTTTGAAGGATAAAATTGATTTAAATACTTACTGAGCAATATTTTTTGTGCATCATATGGTTTTTCCATTCTGGAGATGATCAATTCATAAGCTCTCAATACGTCTATTTGCTGAGACTCAGGCAATTGGGCGAAATTTATTTTCATCAACGAATTAATCATCCTGACTTGCAAGCTCCTGGTGCCCACTCTGGCCATAGCAACCATTGCCTGTGTAAGTATTTGGGGATCTTTTTCTAAAAACGCTTTTTCCTGCCATTGACTAACCGGCTGATGCTCCACTGCCATACGAGCAGCATATCGAATGTAACGATCCTTATTTTTCAGGTTCGGCCATGCCAGGGTGATGGCATTCGAATTGGGGTCGCCATGAAAGGCTTCCAGTTGCCTTCTTAAATTTCGTGCCATCAGAATATCCGGAGGTGTTTTTGTAATGAGTGGAGTATTGGGCAAGGTATTTTCGCCATAATAAACCCGGTATAAGTCTGAATCTAACTTACGCCCTCCAGTTAAAAAATACATAGCCCCATCAGGTCCGATGATACCATCTGTTAAAGGTAATGGTGCTCCGGAAATAAACTCCTCAGCACTTGCTTTGTATGATGATCCGATAGGTGTTAAGTGGACAGCATAAATGATTCCGAAACTCCAGTCAAAAGCAAACAGACCTCTGCGGTACTTTTCAGGGAATCGTGCATGATTACCACTAAAAAGACTGGTAGGTGAACCCTGTCCAATATTTAAAATTGCCGGCAAATTGTCAGGATAAGCGGGCGACCATTTACTGTTTCCCGTTCGCCATCCAAATTCACTACCACTTGTTGAATGACTAATGCGGGTGGGACGATACCAGGGCATTCCGAAATCCCATTCCATATCTGCATCGTAAACAAACATATCCCCAACTTCATTGAAGGCCAGGTCAAAAGCATTCCGGTAACCTGCACTAATGAGTTCCCAGTTGGTTCCTTCGGGGTTGATTTTAGCGATAAATCCACCCGGAGCAGCCCGGTCATTTGCATGTCCGTTGGGGTCTTTAATCAATGGGAATAGATTGTCCTCCTTCCAGGTTTCAGGTAAACGATAGGCATCCATTTTGGGAACATCCACATGATTTCCGGCAATGATATGAATTGACTTCTTATCAGGAGAGATCACCATACTGTGTGGGCCATGCTCACCACCCGGAGTAACCATATCCTTTAATAACGTAATCTTGTCGTATTGATCGTCATTATCAGTATCCTGAAGACGATAAAGGCCACTACTTTTAGCCATGGCCGTATCCGCTTTATGATTAACCATCACATAAAGGCTATTGAATGAATAGAGTAAGCCTTGCGCATAGCCCATTTTTATTTTTTCTTTCGTGGTATCGCCTTCAACCTTAATCTCCAGCCTTTCAACAATTATTTTTGACTTAACCGATTCCGTACCAATTGGTGGAATGGTTAATCGATATAAATAACCGTATTGATCGCAGGCAATCATTCTGCCCTTTTGATCAAAAGTCATCGCCACCCATGAGCCATTTTTACTCTCCGAAGGACTATATAAATGCTCTGCTTTGAAATCGGGTAATAACTTCAGCTTTTCAACCTTTGGATCTAGCTCTCTCAATCTGTTCCTTTTGGTTTCATTGACGTTATCAATAAAGGAGATTCCCAAAAAAAAGACGATTGAGAGCAATGCTACAAGTTTCAAGTAGGTATTCCGTTTCATAATTCTAGGTTCTGCTGATTTTAATAGTTCTAAATATAAAATTGATTTCTGAGATGAGCATTAAAATTAATTAATCATGGCTTCTCATTAAAAAATACATAAAGGCCATCCTTGCCTGCGACCACAATATCTTTTCTGCCGATTTTGTGTAAATCTGCCACTGCGAAAAAGATACCGGTACCTTTTCCCAGGCCAAAAGGCCCAAAGCTAATCACGTGTTTAGTAAAAGATTCCCCATTCCATTTAAAATAATAAAGGCCCGGCGAGTCATTTCCACCCGGATCTTTACCATTATGAGCGCGATACCGCTTTCCGGTTATCAATTCCATTTGTCCGTCATGATCCAGATCCTCCCATTCCATGGTATGAAATTGTGAATGATAAGGATCTATCGGATGTTTTATAAAAATAACTGATTTACCTTCTCTTTTTTGTTCATACCAATAAAGCCCGTAAGAATGGCCATGGCCGGCAATCAAGTCATTTAATCCATCTTTATTCACGTCGGTAACAATTACCGGTATGCTGGCGTCCTTCAGGTCAAAATCAGGATGAAGTTTCCAAGGTTTATTATTTCTATCATCAGGAGCCTCCACCCAGCCCTCTGAAATTATAAAATCACCCCTTCCATCACCATTAATATCACCAAATCCTAGTCCGTGACCATGCTTGTCGATAACCCTGGTTTTTACAAATTCAGCCAAAGCTTTGTTCTTATTATCACGTTTTAAGGTGTAATAAATCAAAGGATTGCCCGGGGTATTAGGAACAATTTCCTCAAAACCATCTCCATCCACATCCCAAGCCCGGATAGTCTCAATATTCCCTGTTGAAGCAATATCCAATAACAACCACTCTTGATCATTACCCGGATTCTTACGCCATCTAAGGGTTTTACTAAACCATCCACCTGTGATAAAATCTATTTTGCCATCCCCATCTACATCCATTGGGATAGTCGAAAAGTCATCAAAATATTCGCCTACTCGCTCAACTTGTCCGATGAAATGGCGATTTAAAAACAGGGGTCCTTCATACCAGTAACTCCCTGAAACAATATCCAGATTTTGATCTCCATTTACATCGAATACACCAACCGACTCGGCACTTTCTGAGGCAATTAACTGTTTTTTGAATCTAAGTTCGGTCCTGTACTGTAATGGCCATAAAGTCAGAAACCATAAGCCAAACCCTAGCATTAAACATTGAAAAAATCCCATTAAAGCCATCATTACTGAACTTATTTTAGAAAAGAATTAAATATTAAATATAAAACTATTCAGGAAAAAATTGTCTTTAACCCAGATGAGAGTCAAATTAATAAATACAAAGTAAAAGTCTGTCCTGACCTGTCATGCCTCTTATCGTCTTATCACCTCTTTTATTTCATCCTGCTCACACATCCCTTTAAGCACCTATATTCATTCAGTACAATAGTTTTGATCAATCGACCCGGAAATCGATAGAAACATCGTAAACACCTTAACTGACCCTTCAGGAGCTTTTGGGTGATCCTTTTTTACATACGATCCCTACCGGATCGAAATTTTCCTGACCATTAAATGCTGTAGATAGTGGACTACTCCAGACTAAGGGATAAATTTCGCGTTAATTTTAAAGGAGGTTCTTGGTTCAGTGAGAATAAGTTGTCAAAAGGAGATTCCTTTTCAAGGTCGCAAACAAAGTAGGTTCTCGTTTGCATGGCTATTGTACAACTCAGCTCTACCCTCTGTAACTTCCGATTTAAACTGTAAGATGGGTCAGAATTTTTCTTAATACAACCCGAGTTCGATATATGAAAGATAAAGAAATACCCATATCATGGTTCTCAAGCCGCTCCGCAGGCTTATGATTTGATTTTTGAAAGCAATACCTGCGTGTTATCGCTTCGTTTAGTCCTTTCCTCCGGAGTATTTCCGGCATGAAATGGTACTTGATTTCAGATGATTTGTAGCCGGAAGATACCTCCTTCGGCAAGGTTTAGTTTACCTAAAGTTGTGCTTCATCGGTACGGGCAGTCCGGTAATGGAGGCAAAGGCCCTGCTAAGCAAACCCGGGTGGCAGCCCTATCTTTTTTGCATTTCTGAATGTTAGGTGAGCTATTCAACGCTCAGCAAAAAAATAGGGCAGAACACGGGACCGGAATAAGCCAGGAGCAACAGGCCCTGCTTTCCAAAAAATGGGAAAAATAATCAGGCCCCGGCAAGATATCCTATTAATTTCAGGTTAAACTAAACCAACCCTGTTTCTTTTTGACCGCTGGCCGCCCAATCCCGTATCAGCTATATTCTCTAAACTAGTTTAATCAATCGACACCGGGCCTAATTCATTTAATGTAAGGGATAATTTAAGGAAACACCCTTTCCATTGGGTTGAGCAATGTACCCTTCCTTGATTTCAATCCATCAAAAAATAAGCTAAGAAATACTAAGAGAATGGGCAGGAAATACCCAGAGGGAGCATATGCTTTTAAGCTCTCCTGTTAAATAATAGTCGATTCAGCCTAAGCCTATCTGCTCCCTGTTAAACGTCTTACGCAGCATTTTGATTGATGATTGAAGGCGTGAACGTAGAATGCCAACCGTGATGTGAAGCTCTTCCGCAGCCTGCACGTGAGTATATCCTTTGAAATAAATCAAATCTAAAGCAGATCGTTGTTCTTCATTAAGAATATAGGTCATATCTCTTACTCCAATCAACTCAGGGTTATAAAAAATTTGAAATTTTTGATCGATTTGTTGGTTTGATTCAGAAAGTGTTTCGCTAACCGTGTAATTACGATAATTCACACTTCTCAAATAATCGATGGAAATATTCCGGGCTAATCTTGCCATCCATGTGTAAAGCCTTCCCTTTCCGGGGTCATACTGCTGAAATGATTTCCAAATTTTAATGAAGGTCTCCTGAAGCAAGTCTTGAGCAACCTCTTCAATAACCACTATGGTTGAAATAACCCGGTATAATGAATCCGAATACATACGGTACAATGCCGACATGGCAGTCCCGTCCATATTTTTTAAACCTTCAATCAGTTTTTCTTCTGATATGCGGAGTTTTCTGTTCCTTCCGGTTCTGTTGATATAAGAACCTTCTGATGGTATATCCATTGTTATCATAACGCTCTTTCGATTTTACTTAAAAATGGATAAGCATCATGAATTTAAGATGAAGATAAAAGAAAATTAAAAAATATTTTGAGTCGGGGTTTAGCCCCGCCAATACCTAATTTTCAGAAATACTAGTGTACATGGAAAGTTTGCAATGGAATTTTATTAGAGCTTGGGGGCTTACTACTTCGATGAAATAACCAGGCTATCCTATTAATAAAATAGCGGGAATGCTATTAAAAACCCGGATAAATGGACCTTTTAAATAAAAGTAGTCGTGTCCGACTGTAAGTTTTCATCCTACCGAGCAGTGGAGGTTTCCAAAAAAAAAGGGTGTCCAATACATGAAACACCCTTTTCTGAATGAAATAAATTTTTGATTACCGCTTTCTGATTTCTACCCTTCGATTTAACTGTCTACCGGATTCAGTATCATTGGAAGTTAGAGGCACTGACTCACCAAAGCCTTTAGTAATTAAATTATTAGCGTTAATGCCGGCAGTAACCAAATAGCTTTTAACTGCTGTAGCCCGATCAATAGAAAGAACCATATTTCTCTTCTCAGTTCCTTCGGCAGAAGAGTGTCCATTTAAATTAAAACTCATTGATGGATATTTCTTCATTTCTCTGGCTATTTCATCAAGAACTGTATAAGACGAAGTTTTCAGAACCGAGGAATTAAACTCAAACAATATATTTTTATAGTTAAAGCTGGCCTCTGAGGCTACCACTTCAGGACAACCGCCATTGACAGCAGAACCTGCCTTATTCGGACAATTATCTTTTGAATCAGGGATGCCGTCACCATCAGAGTCGGCTTCAACAGCCGCTGCAACCTTTGGAGCTTCTTGAACTGCAGCAGGTATAGGCGCTGCCGGGGCCTGACTGATTACCTTCTTAGGTTTGCAGGAGGAAAATAATACCGAAGCAGTAAAGACCGCAAGGGCAAAAATCGAAAGTGTGCTTTTGAAGTTTCTCATTTCTAACTAAAAGTTTTTTTAATAATACAGACCTAAAACTACTATTTTGTTATTTTTCTAGCAAATCAAACCTTAATTAATAATAAGAAAGTAAATTTTAATCGAAAAAAATGCTTTTTTTAGAAAAAAAAGACGGTTTCGAAGAATTAAATCAAATAATAAATTCACGAAGGTTGCATTGAAAAGATCGAACTTACGAATACTATTTTCATAAACGGATTTTCGATCAGCTCCTCTAGGGGTTCAATCCTATGATAAGGAATATCCAAGGTAGGCCATGAGTTCTGATCCATGCATCTCAATTACCGGCTCCACGATTATTCCAGGAAACATTTAATTAAACAGCACAGAATTAAATTTTTGTAAAGTCATAAAGGCCCAAACAATCCGGCTAAAAGAGGTCTTGATTCGGTCAGGAAATCAGGATTTATTCTTTACTCCCTTGCCTATTCGTCGGTTCCCATTAAAAAGCCGGGCATTTCTTCCTCAATCCTCAGGTTTTTTCTTCAACTTTGAGCCTACTTAGACCGCATTGAGAATGACACAACAGTTCATTGAAGACGAAAAAATTGAATGGGATCAAATTGATGAAGGCGTTGAGCGAAAGATTATGGCATATGATCAAAGCCTGATGATGGTAAAAATAAACTTTCAAAAAGGTGGAATTGGTCCCTTGCATAAGCATCCGCACGTTCAAATTACCCATGTACAAAGCGGAAAATTTGAAGTAAGTATAGACGGCAAAAAACAAATACTTAAAAGTGGAGATGCTTTTTTGGTGAGCTCCAACCTAGTTCATGGTGTTCTTTGTCTTGAGGAGGGTATTTTGATTGATACATTTAGTCCGATGCGGGAAGATTTTCTTTAAATCTTCCCGCATGGCAGTCATTTCTTATTTTTCAGTTCCATGGCTTTTCTTAGTGCATCTACCGTTTTATGATCCCCGGTATGACTCCATCCCGGAGGCATAAAGATATATAAAACCTTGTTTTTTACCCCCGGAGCATGATAAACATCCTTTGCCAGTGCTGCAATTTCGCCAAAATAAGCATCCAAAAAACTATTGGATTTCATTTCTCTGGTAATTCCATATTGAATCTGAACACCATCCTTTTCGGGTTGATAGGTTTTAAAAACTTTATCCCAGATATTCAGTAGATTACAATAATTCATATCCATATATTCGATATTTTTCGAATGATGTACCCGGTGATGTGAGGGGGTTAATATGAATTTCCCCAACAACCCCAACCTCGCATTCTTCATCATTGACTCACCAATATGAATGAAGGAGCCCCAGGTTCCATCAATAAACATAATCACAAACAGCATGGCAGGTGGTACACCCAGTACCATGCAAATGCTTGTTCTGATGATATCGGCATAAGGTGCTTCGAGAAAGAAATGGGCATGGGAAACCGCTAAATTCATACTCTCAGGTGCATGATGCGTGGAATGTAAGCACCAGAATAGCCTGACCTTATGCCCTAAATAATGGTAAACAAAATGGGCGAGTTCCCAAATGATATAGCCATAAATGAACCAGTACCAGGTAAATTGGATGTTCATAATGGCATATTTTTCAAAGAGGCCAATACAGACCATGGTCATGCCCACAGAAATATATCTTCCGATAACTGAATTCAGGAGGTAAGAGAAGAAAGAGATCTTATAAGTTACAACCTTAAACTGCTTGTAAAGGAGTCCCCTAATCAGTTCGAGAATCAAAATAATCGGAAGTAAGGGCGCAATAGCTCTGCTGATTCCATCATAGGTGAGCAAGGAACGGTAATTACCTGATTTGATGATTTCAATAAGTCCATCAAAGCTAAAAAAGCCCCAGATCTGCTTTAAAATTGTTTGAACAAATTCCATATTAAGGATTGATAATCAATTAAATTTAGAGATAAGAATTCCAATTTAAAAGCCCAGTATGCTTTTGGCTTTCAGCAATATGCTTTAAGCTTTAATACCCAGCTGCCTGTCCATCTTTACGCGATTCAGATGCTCCGAAATAGACTTTGCGTACCGGGTCCCAGCGTATCGCCTGATAACCTCCGTATAAGCCGTTTATGTAACCAATCTGATGACCTTTTTGCATTAATTCTCTGATAACATCATACGGATAACCACTCTCCAGTGTAATCGTGCCTCCTTTTGGAGCCATTCCTTCCCCGGTAGGTTCAGATGACCCATCATGATTCATTCTTGGAAAATCTCCGGCTTCCTGAATATTTAAACCGAAATCAACTACATTCATCACAATCTGGACATGTCCTAATGGCTGGAATGAGCCCCCCATCACTCCGAAACTCATCACGGGCACGCCATCCTTGGTCATAAATGCAGGAATAATGGTTTGAAATGGACGCTTTCCCGGTGCATAGGTATTATTTTCACCTTCTTTCATCACATTAAAAAGCTCACCGCGGTCTTGGAACATAAAACCAAGTCCATCGGGCATCATCCCTGAACCAAAGCCTCTAAAATTACTCTGTATGAGGGAAACCATATTCCCGTCCTTATCAGCAACAGTCAGATAAATAGTATCCCCATCTTTCATCGCCGGATTACCCGCATCCACCCGGATGGCCGCCTTATTGGGATTAATCAGTTTTCTCCTCTCTGCAGCGTATGCCTCAGAAATCAACTCCTTAACCGGAACCTTAGCAAAGTCCATGTCGGCATAAAATTTAGCCCGATCTTCGAATGCCAACTTTTTAGCTTCCGTAAACAAATGCACATGCTCGGCGCTCCCTAATTTAATTTTTGAAAAATCATAGCCCTCCAAAATTGCAAGCATCT
>Ga0194116_10002492_pt1 | contig 23698 bp, 17 predicted proteins | sample TA2MahsurfametaG_4_FD_148617 | JGI IMG/M metagenome (GOLD analysis project Ga0194116, IMG submission 148617) | Freshwater microbial communities from Lake Tanganyika, Tanzania - TA2015008 Mahale S9 surface | ecosystem: Environmental > Aquatic > Freshwater > Lake | place: Tanzania: Lake...
CCCTTTCGCCCGGGAACCTCCTGCGTGAGTCATTTCGCTCGGTTCTTTTTACAGCAATTCGTTTTCTCACCCGCCTCTGTGGAGCTACGCCTGTGAAAGTGTTAACGCACAATATTGTTTGCCAGGCACAAGAATAACCCTCCCAAGAGGAAGTAGACTGTTTACATGAGCGGAGTTGAAGTCAGCGTTATTTTGCCCACTTACAACGAGAGCAAGAACGTTCCGATTATTGTGGATCGTATCGCCCAGGTTCTTGCCCCGCTTTGCTCCTTTGAAGTGCTGGTGGTGGACGACAACTCCCCCGACAGCACATGGGCCATTGCCGAGCAGCTCGCAGCTGAACGCCCCTGGCTGCGCAGCATCCGCCGCATGCAGAACAAAGGCCTCTCGCCTGCGGTGGTCGATGGCTTCTCTCTGGCCAAAGGCCAGTACCTCATCGTGATGGACGCAGATCTCCAGCACGACGAACAAGCCCTCACCAAATTCCTAGATGCATTCAAAAGTGGAGCCCAGCTCGTGGCAGGCTCCCGCAAGGTCGATGGCGGCGGGGTTGAAGATTGGAGCGTTGTTCGCCAGTTTGTGTCGTGGTTTGCCACGCGCCTGGCACATGTGGTGTTGCCCCTGCAGGTCACCGATCCCATGAGCGGCTTTTTTGGAATCACCCGTGCGCTGCATGAATCCACCACCCCACAAGTGAACCCCAAGGGCTTCAAAATCCTGCTCGAATACCTGGCGCGCACCAAGGCAGCCGATGTTCGCGAAATTGGATACACCTTCCGCGGCCGCCAGCATGGCGAAAGCAAGCTCTCCAACGACGTAATTTACGACTACCTCGAAGCACTGTGGGGGCTCTCGAAATTTTCCGATCTTCTCTCCTGGCGCTTCCTAAACTACGCGCTTGTGGGATGCGTGGGCCTGGTGGTGAACGTGGCCGTGCTGCGCCTCCTCACTCATGGTGTGGGTGCGAGTGAATCGCATGCGCTGATGATTGCCGTTGAAACGTCCATCATCTCCAATTTCTTCCTCAATAACTCAATCACCTTCCGCAAACAGCGCTTCAAAGGCATTGCAAAAATCTTGCGCGGCCTGCTGATGTTCAACGCTATTTGTGCCACCGGTGCGTTTATTAACCACTCGCTTGCGCTGAATATCCGCCAGGCTGAATTTGCAAATATCTATTTCGCCACTGCGCTCGGATACCTTATTGCCACCATCTGGAACTATGTGGTGAATACGCAGGTGTGTTGGAAGGCTCACAGAGGCTAAAGTTATCGCCAGCCTCTGGTTAAGCACTCAAGTGCGTATTATCGCAAATCAGATTCTCATTGCCCGCATTTAACCAGCACAACACTCTGTGACCCATCCACCACCAAACATCCTGCGGGCAGCTGTTCACTCTTCAAATAAAATCCAAACTCCGCAGTGCTCGATCCTTCTCTTTCGCCAAAGTGAATTCCCAAATTCGGATAAGCCAGCGCTCGAGAAGCACGGAATGTGTAGCCTTGTCCCCATGGAAAATCAGGATTGCGTGACTTGAGCTCGACAATTTCACTTGGCCAAATGTAGCGCTCGGCCTTGCGTCCCGAGGCACTGCGCAATTCAAAAAAGGTGTTCCTGTAAACCACCGAAAGTATGAGAGCAGCCAAGACACCCAGCATCCATTTCATCTTGGTGCCGCCCACACCCAAAGCACCTTCAACGGATGTCAGAATGAGGAGTGCGACCACGGGAGCTGTGCCAATATGATAGTAGGAATGAATAAACGAATGGCTTCCATCCAGAGCAGCAATCGCAACAATCTGCAAAATCAGTGCACCTGTGAGCCACAGTATTGTGCGGCGAGTGTCATTCCCCGCTAAGAAATACACGACTGCAAAAAACACCGGCGCGGCTGTAAAGCCAATGTCTTCAACAACGAGTTTAAAGAGACTTTGCGGTTCGGTAAAAAATTCAATGAGAGAGCTCACCGGATTCCGCCCTTGAACAGCGAATAATCCTTGTGTGTCTTGAAGTGAGGCAATCCATTTTAGTCCAACTGTATAATAGAGCCCCGCGCACACAAGCGGCGGCAACGTCCACAATGCCCGCGATATCCTTTCCTTCACAGGCACATCGCGCAAAAGCAAAAGCACCAGTACGGTCACCGAGGTGGGTTTCACGAGCAGCCCCGCGGCAATCAAAATCAGACTCAGAATTCTAGCTCTAAACCCATCGCCGATTTTGATCCCTTTTGTTTCCCCTGAGTTTGCACCCTGCTCAGCCTCGGTATCCCACAGGCAGGAAACACCGAGCAGCACAAGCAGCAGCGCGAGGTAGTCGGGCATGAATTTTGTGGAGAAGGTGCTTGCAATCGAGACCACGGGTAAAAGCAGAAACGCCCATCCCACTTTCCGCCCCAGCAACAGTTTATTTTTCCAGACCTGGTAACACATCCAGGTCAAGCCAAAGTGCAGCACAAACAAAAACAACAGAGCGGCAGTGCGTCCCGCTGCAGGCCCCAGTGCAAAAAACGGAGCTCCCATGAGGTTCACCAGCGGAAATTCCATCGGCATGAGGGCGTAGCCGTCCATGCTGTTGAGCACTGCAGGCACAAGTGGATGCCTCAGTTCCGGTTCCACGGTCCAGCGCAACCAGTAGCGGATGGAGACTCCGAGGGTGTCGATTTGTCGCCAGATGTGGGGTTGGTCGAAGGGCAAAAATGCTTTCACCACAGCGGTCAGAGCGCGCACAGCAAACACCACAAGCACAATCTTGAGAATACGTTCTGTGGAGTGAATTTTCATTCATTCAACTTTCTGTTCAATGATAAAATAAAATTTCAATTTCTTTCAAAACGCGCGCCTTATTTTTCAAACATCTGTCTATGTGCCTCGTCGGCACGGTGCAAACACCTCGCCCCAATTCACGGCGGGCTCAGGAGCGTTCTTACGTTTCCAAATCACATTCACGCTTGAGTCACTGAAATACTTTTCAAAGTTCTCACGAATGCCGGAATCTTTTTCGAATTTATCGACGAAGTAGCCGTCTTTCCAAATCATCACATAATCTTTCTGCACAGCTTCTGGTGGCTCAAAAAACACTTCAGCCTTCGAGAATTCTGCAGGAAAGAGTGCTCCATACTGTGGCGCCATGATCTTGGTGCCTAATCCCGTGCTGAGGAATTTTTCGACCACACACTTGTGCTCGGAATAGCTGCCATCAAAAAGCAGCGACAAATGCACCGGATTCATCCAGTGAAAAAGCCTGCGCCCCATGGCCGAGCGGAATCCCAAAATGCTGACGACCAGCATGCCCACACACAACAACACCAAACCGCGTTGCTCGGCACCTGATAACCGCCCCGCGCCAAGCCGCAGCATCACCAATGGCCAAATGAAAAGCGCGAGCAAAGGATAAGCATAATAGCTCATCAGGCTTCCCGCTGTAGGAGCAACCGCCGAGAGGTTCACCACCACCCAGGGCACATAGGCCAACAGCGGCACAGCCATCAAAATCTGCTTTTTACGAAACGCATACACAGCATAAATAACCGCGGGCACACTCAAATAAGGTTTGTGAATCAGCATCTCGAACACACGCTGAGCAAGGAATTGCACATTCACGTGGGCCCATGCGGGTTGACCAGAATAAATCCGTGCAAAGGCATCGTCGCCGGTGAAGTTCACCTTCTGAAATTTAAGAACCACTGCGGAATAAATAAACCCAACAAGCGCTGCAGCAAGAAGGCGGCTCCAACCCTCAGGGGCTTGCTTGCTCCACCACGCGAGCACAAGAAAAGTCATGAGAAGTCCAAACACATGGAAGCCCACATCTTCGCGTACGCCCAAGGTTAAAATAAATATTCCCCAGGCCAGAACCTGCACCCACCGTCGTGGGTCGAGCCAAAGCGCAAAACTCACAAAAAGCCCGCTCACTGCCATGGCTTCGGTGTGAGGGTAAATCAAAATGGAGAGAGCGAGCCCCGAGAATGGCAAGAGCAGTGCGGCTGTAAAAGTCCAGCGGCTCTCCCTCAGCCCAGGCTCGAGCTGTGAGCGCTCAAGAAACAGAATTCCCGCAATTGCCATGCCTACAAATATGAGTGCCTGCCACAAACCCACCGCCACATGCGGAAGGATTCCAAACGTTTTGGCGAAGAGCTGCATGGGCCAAAAGCTCGGTGACACATGGGTGGCCATGTATTGCCCAGGTTCCAAAACAGGAGGGTTGGTCATCACCAAATCGGCTTGAGAGAGCAGATACCCAAAGAAGCCACTGTCTAAGTAATACGCGCCTTCCCTGAGGAAGTGATACAGCATGCCCGTAAACGGCAAGATGGCCGCAGGCAGCAGAATAGCTAAGAGTTTGAGGGGAGAGAGAAAGGGAGACTGACTTGATTCAGTATTCATGGCTGGCCTACTCGAATATCAGTGAGCAAGAAAATCAGAACATTGCGAGCTTTGGTTCGTTGAGAATTCTAAACCCAAAGCTTATCGTGCAATGACCAGTTTGTCATTGAGGTTTTGACGTGCGGATTTCTGAAAATTATTACAAGCCAATTGGGATAACATTCCTGTGGTTCGTCGTTTTGCTTTGGACTTTTAAAAATATCGGAAATTTACATTCCTTTTCTTCTATTTTGCAAGCAACAAACCATCTCGACGTTGGCTGGTATCAGCGAATTGCTGTTGAGGGATATAAACTTCATCCACATATTTCCGACGGACAAAGTACAGTTTTCTTTCCTTTGTTTCCTATGATTGCTTCGCCGCTCATTCACGTCCTTGGCCTCGATCCGCTTTTGGCATTAAATATCCTGCAAAAGCTAAGTCTCATCTTGATGGTTGTTTTGGTTTATCGCTGGGCTTTGCTCGAAAAATTTTCACCCAAAGAGAGTTTGCTTGCACTGTTGCTGCATCCGGCCCTGGTTTTTTTTCTAGTTCCCTACACTGAGTCGCTGTATTTATGCTGCCTGTTTGGCTTACTTCTCTCATGGCGAATCAAGAATGTCGGTTTTATTCTTTTCAGTGCACTTCTTCTCGGTTTGTGTCGGCCTACCGGACTCTTCGTTATTCCAGCAGCGGGATTCACACTTCTACACCGTGCCTACGTCTCGCTACATAATTCGGAACAGCGAGGGAAAATGTTTTCATACCCCGCTGCTAAGGCTTTGCTCGCCGACTTTGAGTTCCGAGCAACCCTTAGGTTTGTTTTGAGTGCCTCATTAGGTGCAGTCTTGGCAGTAGGTTTGGTTGCATTGGTCATGCATTTGAGCGTTGGGGACTGGTTTGCTTTTTACCGATATCGGTACCTGTGGAACGAAACTCCGGGCTTTCAGAATTTTGTTTCCTTTTTAAACCTCGATCTCGGTTCGCGGTTTCCGCGGATCATTGTGACCTGGCTGGCCCTGTGGGGTAGCTATCTCTTACTCCAGGCTGGTCGCGTCTTTGAAGGTTTTCTATGCATTGTGTCGCTACTTCTTCCGGCTTACCAGGGAAAAATGGGTGATATAATCCGTTATAGTTTGGGCGCAGCGCCAGCTTGGATCATGCTCTATGAGCGATCAAAACATTCCAGAATCATTCACATGTCTCTCATTGCCTTCAGCACATCTACGGCGATTGCGTTAGTGGCAAGTTGGTTGAAAAGAGAGTGGGTTGGCTAATTTTTCGGTTTCGCCTAATGCGTAGATTTTAATGTTTCGAATTGGACTGAGGGTTATAAAGAAAAATCGAATAACGCTCGCTGTCTAGTGCCCCTGCTTCTGCTCTACCCACGAGAGCGAGTTGAGAGGGAACCAAGATTGAGTCGTTCAAAATTACGTAAGTTGGTTGGGTCAATTTGTTGAGGTTGGTGGATAAGGCAACTAATGCCTCAGAATTGCTCAAGGGTCTGCGATCGGCCCAGCGCACGAAAAACTCATTTTGCAAGCGGTAAGGGCTAAACACAGGTTTGTTCAAATAGGCAGCGACCGGTGTGGATGCCCAGTCAACAATACCCGCAAGCGAATATGCTTTAAACCCCTGCTCCACGGCATGTCTGGAAATTAAATCAGCGGCCTCACGCGATGATGAAAAGGTCTTTTGAAGATCTCGTTGCGCTGCCTTAAAACTGAACACAAGTTGGCTTCCAAGCCCAACTAAAAAGGCAAATCTTGCAATTCGGAACGAAGTTTTTTTAGTAACAGCCTCGCGATATTGGGGATCGGCAAGAGCAAGCCAAAAGACAACAACTGCAGTTATCCAAACAAACGCTGAATGCCTCGCTCCACCATCTTTGAGTCCGAATAAAATGGCATAGCAACAGGAGAGAGCCAATGAAAAAAATAAAGCTAGTCTGAATTTCTTCACGACCGAAAAAAACAGCGCGATTGTGCCAATGTAACTTATTCCTTTCAACGTCCACAATAAATTTCCTTCGAGTTTTAATTGTGGCCACCATTCGACATTATTGAATACAAATAAGTCCGAGAAATGCCGAAAAGCGCGATCAAAGGAATGCATTCCAAATTCGCCCACCTTGAAGCTTCCGTAGGATTGCATTCCCAAATTTGCACGGATGATTGAATAGGCAGAAAACACACCAGCGCAGGCCAGGACAACCAGACCCAAAAAATTCTTCGAGTGTTTTGAGGTCAGTGTTTGCAGCCCAACGCACAGGCCTAAAGCGAATGCGATGCCTAGGTTAAAGATATTGAATGTTGCAGAAACACTCAGAGGCAGAAAAAACCAAAGGCTTTTTCGCAAATCGGAGTCGTTCCGTTTCTCCCAGTGGCACAAGGCAATAAAAAGAAAGACCACACCGCCGAGATAATTGCGAGCAATTATAGTCCATTCGTAGAGAAAGAAATATCCAAAACAAATGCCAACTTTTTCGAGTAAAGAGAAAGGCGAAAGCCGGAAAATTGCAAAAACACCAACCGTGCCAATTATACTCTGCAGTACATGCATGGAAAAGACAGGAAGACTCAATTCTTTGAGTTGCCATAACAAAAAGTGCCATATAGGGGGATGACCCTCTTGCCGTGTGTTCTGCCAGAGTTCACTTAGATTCCTGCTCTCCAAAGCAATCATCCAAGCCTGGGCCTCGTCCCGCCATATTTCGTGCGCGCCAGACAGCCATAGCGTTAGCACCAGGAAAGATAGTGCCGCAACCCAAGGCATACGCTGTTGGGTCAAAGTTGGTTCATTTTCGTTGCTCACAGGGAGGGAAAAAGCCTGAATTATATGTGCTCTCATTCTCTTGCTCATAAGTTGTGCATAAAAAAATGATACGTTTGCCTCGTTATAGAGGCGCAAATCCTTTCAAAATCGTGAACTTTTGTCTATACCGTCAGCAATCCTTTGTTAGCTTCCGCGAGTGTATGGTGAAAAGATTTTTTGATTTTTGTATATCGCTTTCGATTATTGCTGCTGCGCAGGTTTTGCTATGGTTGGCTCTGTTTTCCACCCCTTTGCTGGGTGCAACGATTTTGTTCTATCGTGGAATTGGGCTCATGCTGTTGAGCACAATCATCATCGGTGGGCTTCTACTTGTGGCTGCCTTTGTCCGTAACAAGAAAGGTCCCTTAAAGGGAAATGCCCTCTTCACTCTCGAAAGCGTGTTTTCTGGGCTTGTGAGCGGCGCCTCGGTTGCAATTTGTTTCTTCATTGTTGTTCCCGTAACGCTCGACCGCAGCGTAACGACATTTCTCCTATCGCGAATGGCAATTCATTCAAGCCTGAGCAAAGAACAAATTCACAACGTGTTAGTCAGCCAATATATCGACGAATACGATGCAGTCGGACGCCGAATGGCCGAACAAATTGCCTCGGGAAACGTCACAGAGGTTTCCGAGAATAGTTATGCTCTAACTCAGAATGGGCGTAACTTTTTAAAGTTCTCAGGTTACGTAGCAGATATTTTTCGCGTACAGAAAAAATTTATTCAGGCGGAAGCAGTTAAACAGGATATTGATCGCGGCACTGCCAAATGAACTTACAACTCAATAAGTGAGTCTAATTGTGACAAGCACAGTCCATTTGCTTAAATCTCGACCCTTACCTCAGCTGATTTCTTTTGTTATTCCCTGCTACAATGAGCAAGAAGTGGTTCCACTTCTCAGGCGTGAGATTGAGGCTTTCCTTGCTGAGCTCAATCTTCCTTACGAACTGATTCTTGTGAACGACGGAAGCAGAGATTCAACCCTAGTGCTTCTCGATCGGTGGGCAAACGAGAATCCAGCCGTAAAGGTACTTGGATTTGCGAGGAATTTTGGGCACCAAATTGCAGTCACGGCAGGATTAGATGTTGCTCGCGGCGATGCTGTTGTGGTCATGGATGCGGATCTACAGGATCCTCCCCGCGTTGTTCATGAAATGATTCAACGGTACTGCGAAGGCTACGATGTTGTTTACGGGCAGCGTGAAGAACGCACCGGAGAAACCTTTTTCAAGAAATTTACTGCCTGGGCTTTCTATCGCCTCATGAAGCGGTTGGTGCACAAAGATCTACCCGTTGATACGGGAGATTTTCGGCTCATCTCAAGTTCGTGCCTTGCAGCGTTGAAACGCATGCGTGAAACTCACCGTTTTTTACGTGGAATGATTGCCTGGGTTGGTTTTCCTCAAATTGCGGTGAAATACAAACGCGATCCTCGCGCAGCCGGCGATACGAAATATCCTCTCTCCAAAATGCTAAAGTTCGCCTGGACTGCTGCTGTTTCGTTTTCGCCGCTCCCATTGCGAGTGAGTCTAATGCTTGGGTTGGCCATTGCTTTTATAGGTGTGCTTGTTGGGGTTTATGCCATTTCAATGAGTTTCATACATTACGTCATTCGTCCTGAAGGATTTGTTTATAATCCGGGTTGGGGAACAATTGTGACCATGCTGTGCCTCATTGGCGGCTCAATTCTTATAGGATTAGGCGTCCTTGGGGAATACGTTGCACGAATTTATGATGAACTCAAAGATCGCCCATTATACCTTGTCAACTACTCAAAGAATGTGAGTGAATAATGAAGAAAGTTGCGGTTATTGGCGGTGGTTTTACGGGAATGGCTGCTGCCACAACGCTCCGACATCTCGGAGCGGAAGTGCATTTGTTCGAGAGGAACCAGCACCTCGGCGGGCTTGCAGCAGGTTTTAAAGAGCCTCACTGGAACTCCAGCCTCGAGTATTTTTACCATCATTGGTTCAAGTCTGATTCGTACGTTCAAAAGTATGCAGAACTTTGGAATTGCTCGGATGGCTTGGTTTTCAGGCGCCCCAAAACGGTCATTGAAACCGACAATAGTGGTTTTGTGCAGCTTGATTCCCCACTCTCTTTGCTCAAATATCCAGAACTACCTTTGCACGATAAACTCCGCTTGGGCGGCACGCTTGCTTACCTGAAAGTGACTCGCAATTGGCAAAAACTGGAGTCCCATCGTGCAGAGGATTGGTGCCGAAAATACATGGGCTCAGGGCCCTACGAGAAGATCTGGCAGCCCCTGATGATAGGTAAGTTTGGGGACACACATTCGAAGCAGGTGAACATGGCATGGCTTTGGTCGCGCCTTACCTGTCGCACGCCCGAGTTAGGCACTTTTCAAGGCGGATTCAGCGAGTTCGTTGCACGTGCTGAAGGCGCCATGCAGAAGCAAGGTGTTCGAATTGTAAAAGATGCCGGCGAAATATCAGCAACTCGCAACGCCAATAATTGGGCCGTGACTTTTGCCGGGTGTGAGCCGGAGTCATACGATGCTGTCGTGGTTGCTGCATCGCCTTCAGCGTTTGAGAAGGTCACAGGCCAAGCTGCAGCGTCTTATTTGCAAGCTCTCGGAAAATGTAAATCGCTGGGAGTGCAGGTGATAGTACTTGTCAACAAAAAGAGGCTTGGCAAAAACTACTGGTACAGCTTGAAACGGAATCATTATAATCCTTATTTAGCACTCATCGAGCACACCAATTTTGTTCCCGAGTCCGAATATGGGAATGAACACTTGGTGTATTTGGCTAAGTACGTGGATACAGCTTCGCCAGAATGGGCTGAAACAGATTCTGAATTGTTTGCCTCGGCACTCAAGACTTGCCAGCGGGTGAATCCAGAGTTCGAAACCAGTTCGTGCATAAGACATTATGTATTCCGCGATGCCTATGCGCAGCCCATAATGGGCACTGGTGCTTCCCAATCTCTCCCTTCATTCAAGGTTCCCGATCAGCCCAACCTCTACCACGCAAGTATGTCGCACGTGTATCCTTGGGATCGGGGAACGAATTTTGCACTCGAGGCGGGGGAAAAGGTTGCGAAGTTGGTGCAGTCGGGTGCTCAGCCGTTCTGAGAACCTTTACTGCTGTCGAATATAACACGCTCAAAGATTGCGAAGGAATCGTGGCTTTGCAGAGAACTGAAAACGCTGAGACATTTCCGTTTACGAAAACTCGTTGCTTTTTGTTTGGCTACATTGTTTGGGCACTGTATCTTTGTGTTGTGATTTTATTAGCAAACGGCAACGGTTTTCAGGAACGTTTCTTTCGCCTTTTTAATTGGGATTCTTATTGGTATTCGTCGATAGTGGAATTCGGATACCACACAACAATTCCTCCAACGCCGCAAAAACCTGATATTTCAAACGTGGCTTTTTTTCCGGGATATCCTTATACGGCCAGAGTTATCCATTTAATCTTTGAAATTTCGTCGAATAGAGCCCTTCTGTTTGCGTCGAATTTCTATGGCATTCTGTTTTTCTCTAATTTCTTTTTTTGCTCAAGAGCCCTGAAATTCTCTTTTGGACAATCACTTTTTTGTTTGGCTGTGATTTTGTGCTTTCCGACCTCTTTTTATTTGTTGTCTGCATACTCTGAATCGATGTTCATGGCCGGCATTTTCGGATTTGCCGCAGCCTGGATTCGATACGCTGACTCTGGGAAGTTTGGTGTGCTTATTTATGGCGCCCTTATGGGTATGCTTATGACCAGTTCTCGGATCACCGGCTTAGCTGTCGCGTTTGTTCCATTCGTCTATGAGTCTTTGATCGTTGCGAATGCTCGATTCTTCAGGGAGTCGCAGACCAAGGTGAGTTTTCTGTCGAAAAGTCTGGTTCTTTCTTTGCTTTTTGGTGGTGTTGCGTCCCTGGGTGCCGCAGCTTTTTATGCCTTTTGCTTTGGGAAGTGGGGGCATTGGAACCTGTACGGCTGGACTCAAGAGATTGGCTGGGGAATTAAGACACAGCCGTGGTTTTTGTTTAAACATGCCTCGTGGAATAGATTTTTCAGTGCTTTCCTTGAATTTAGGCAGACTGGTTTAGTGAGTTCGAACGCGGTGAGCGGGATAATGACACAAATATGGATTCTGGTGTCTTTGGTTGTCTCGACGGTGATTACGCGGCACCTCATCCAAAAACGGGTCGTAACTTGTGCCGTCTTGCTGTGGGGCCTCTCATTCTCCATTTTTCTTATTTCGGCCGTTGGGCTCTATCACGTCAGGTATCAAAGTATGAGTCGCTATCTGCTTCCTAGTTTTGCGTTGTTTTGTCCCTTTATTTTGCTGGTTATTCGAGAGCTGAAACCGAATCAGTTCAAACTGGGTCGGATCCATTGGCTTTTTATAACAGTTGTGATGGCGTTGATGATATTGTTGCAGGGGATTTTGCTAAAAAGGGTGACAGCTGGGGGCTGGGTTGCGGAGCCAGCGCCACAAATCGAGTTACAACGCCACGGGCATAACTCGGTATCCTAAAGGTTTCGTCTTTATAATCATCTACTTTCCAAAAGAAACAGGCCCATTGAATATTTATCGTAGGTCCAACCGGGTTTGAGAGAATACTTCACAAAGCAGTAGTTTGCCCTTGAAAAATTTGAATCACATTCAGTGCTGGGGAGTGAGAGAGTTACTGGCAGCGAAGGGTTTTTTTCGAATCTGAATGCTCGGGTCATCACAACTTTGCCATCGTTTCTTTTAATAAATATTTCGAGCTCTGTTGGAAGTCTTTCCGGTGGATTTTTGATCATGAAGGAAAAACTCAGGCGATCATTTAATGGAACAAATTCACTTCGCGCGGGTAGCCACTCACCAGGTAATTCGTTTAAAGTTTCTCTGAAGTTACTTTGTATTTGCGGACGGCCTGTTTGAGCCCAACGGAAACTAGGTACGGCTGTTGCCGTATAGGCTTTAATCCCGATGGAAAATGTCATTGCGAGTAGGGCGAGGGCGATTAGAAGCCTCAAAAATCTCAAAAGTATTTCTGACGATTGTGTGATGAGTGCGGCAAGGACGATGACGCAGAGGAGGTATGCTGAATTGTTCGGAATATGAATTCCAATCATAAACGCGAGCAAAAGAGCAAACGAGGCCGTAAGCCACGGTAGAACTTTTTGAGCATGACCTGCATTCACCAGAGCCTTGTATAAGTGGGCTATAAACAGGGCAAAAGAGCATACTAGAAAAAGCCAGCCAGCGATGCCCAACTCGGCGGGTAGTGTTAAGTAGGCCGAGCTCGGCCAATCCTGAAAATAGGAGAGACCTTGTTGCAGGAGCCCATCTTTTGCACCTGCGAGCTCTGCATGAAAAGAACCAAGTCCAGCGCCTGTGATTGGGTTGTGAGTTATTGAATTCCATTGCACTAGCCAATGCGAGTAACGAACCGGATCTTGTTCCTTAATAACCTCAAGTAAGTTGAGCTTTGATTTAAGAAAACCTGCGGCGAAATCAAGGACGCGAGAAACTTCGGGTCTTTCTCGGTGAAAATAAACAAGGCCGGCTAAACCAAATACGCAGGTTGCAATTAAAGCGCAGCGTTTGAGGCGATCGACCTTTGGCAAATGTACGCTTTGGATAGCAAGGCCCAGGAGCAAACCACATATTGAAGCTAGGGCTGCAGAACGGCCGCCTGTATGTACAGTCAAAATCGTGAGCAATATGCCAAGGGATACCGGAAAATGCGTAACTCTATTCGGTTGGTTGCTTCGATAGAAGATGAAAAATGGCGCGCCGAGGGAGAGGAGCATCCCAGCCGCTCCTGAGTCTTCTAGCAATCCAGCGGCTCTTTGGGCAGCAACTGCTGAACCACTGCCTTGAGCCAAAAAATTGATGTTAAACAATCCCTGAACACAGGCAACCAGACAATTTAGCGTGACAAGCCCGAGCAAGAGATACCCTATGATCACTGCGAGCTTATTGGACGAGTTTTCATGATTTTTTTGTCGGTGTTTTAAAAATAAGAGCGCACCTGGTAGATAGGTCCATAGCCCAAACACGTATGATTTCGCAATGTCGAAGCTCCAATTTGCGGAGATACCAGGGGCAAGTAGATAGTCAAAGTGGGGTATATCGACGCGCAGTGATGGCTGGTAAAAAGAAGCATACGCATGAGCTATCAAGAGGGCTCCTGTTAGGAGCAAAATGAGGCCACCTCTGGCTTGTGTCAGTATTAATGCAGCCATTCCGAGAGCTGCGGTTAAATATCGCTGACCCTTGAGCATTTCGCTCCACCAGGGAATATGGAAATAGGAATCTGCGCGCACTAAAGCGAGGGTTAGGAGTGCAGTGCAAGACCAGGAAATCATGGCCAAGACCGACAGGCCTCTTTGCAGTTGCTGCCATTTGAATTTACGCAATGGTGGAGATAGGTTCATCATGGTCACGCTATATAACTAGTTGGAAATGGAAACAATGTCCTTGGAGCCCTTTGGGCGTTTTGCATTCGTGGTGCAGCGCTGTGGCGAGAGTATCAACGCTGGCGCTGAAAGATATGTTCTGAACTTCGCCAAAGCTCTGGCCAACGAGGGCTTCGATACCGATATTTACACGACTCAAGCGCTCTCTTACCGGACTTGGGCAAATGCTTTGCCTGAAGTAGAGGCAATTCACTCCGAGGGTGGCAGCGGCAAGGTGAGGATACTCCGCTATCCGACCGTCGTACGTCGCAAGACTCTTTTATTCAGGGTTTTTAGATTGGTATCCCTTCGGCTTAAACGCTGTTTGCCTGGTATTTATGGCTGGCTTAGCTTCATCCTTGACCGCTTGTTTCTCTGGGCTCAGGGTCCATGGTGCCCAGCGTTGGTTCAAGCATTGTCGGAATCCGCACACCAATACCGTGCGGTGGTTGTGAAGTGCTATCTCTACGCTCCTTCAGCTCTTGTTCTTGAATCTCTGGCCAAAACCAAGACACCTTCTGTTTTCATAGTCACCGCGCACGACGAGCCCGAGTTTCGATTGAATTTCGTTCTGAGATCGCTCAAAAATGCAACAATGCTTGGTTTTGTGAGCCACGCTGAACAAAGCCTGTGTTACAGGCTGTGGCCTGCAAGTGCCGCCAAAGCATCAACCCTCCTGCATCCCGGCCTGGATGAGTTTTTGTTGGATGATCTCCAGGAGGGAGAGTGGGGAGCTGAAATCTCAGTGCCGAGCCGGTTCTGCTTGCTTTTGGGAAGAGTGGAGCCAAACAAGGGTCTAAAGATTTTAGACGAGCTTGTTCCTGCGGATTGCCAAATTGTTCTGGCTGGCGACTCTGAGGTGCAACCACATCCTGACAGGCGATTCGTATACACAGGCCGTGTGACCGAGCCCCAGAAGAAATGGCTTCTTCGGAATGCCCGAGCGCTGCTTGTCGTTTCACGATTCGAAGCCTATTCGATGGTTACAGCAGAAGCCCAGGCTGTCGGATGTCCCGTGTTGGCCTTGGCTGGCTGCGATCCTGTTGAAGAACTTGTGGCAAAATATGGCGGTGCTGTTGTTTCGCGGGATGATTTTGGAGAGGCGGTGCGACGCGTATTAGGAGATGATAAGTATCGCGCGAGTATTGCGCCTAAGAGCAATCTTATCCGAGAGCAGAGAAGCTGGCACGGAACCGCACAGCAGTTGATTCATTTCCTGGAGAAGCAGAAAGGCGAAGCCGTTGTCTAATTTGAATTCTGCAAACCTGAAGTTAATCTTTGAGCTCTCAAAGCGGGATTTTAAAATCAGATATTTGGGCTCACTGCTTGGGATTTACTGGAACGTTCTTCATCCGGTTGTTCTTATCGCTATCTACACGCTGATTTTTTCCAAGGTGATGGGTGCTCGCTTGGGGCACTCCTCGGATAACTGGTCTTACAGTCTTTATTTGTGCGCTGCGCTTCTGCCATGGAATGCTTTTTCGGAAACGTTTAACCGGTCGGTAGTTGTTTTGGTCGACAACGCAGGGTTTCTTAAAAAGATGGTCTTTCCGACCTACATTTTGTTTCTATCCACCCTGCTGACCTCTTTGATTAACTTTGCGATCACACTGACGGTTTATTTGGTGGTTTTGCTTTGTTTGGGCAGGCTTCACTTAGAGTTTCTTCCCATCTATTTGGTCTTTGCACTTGCATTCAATTTTTTGGGAATGTTCCTTGGCATGGGAATTGGTTGTTTGAATGTGTTTTTGCGAGACTTCCAGCAATTAACGGCAATTATTTTTCAGCTTTGGTTTTGGTTTACTCCCATTGTTTATTTGACAGACCATTTGCCCGGAATCGCGCAAAAGCTTCTCTGGTTCAATCCTGCATTCGGATTTGTTGAAGTCCTGCATGAGAGCCTCTATTTTGGACGAATGCCTTCAATCAAGGTTGTTGGCATTTCTTTACTTTCGTTGGTTCTAGCAGCGGCAATTGGGGTTTTTGTTTACAAGAAAGCCGAACCTCTTGTGAGGGACGAGCTATGATTCGAATGAGCAATTTAGTCAAAGAATTTAGGGTTTACCGGAACAAACTGAGCCGTCTCAAAGGCATCATGGGTTTGGCTCAGGCGAACAAGGATTACACGCTCGTCCGCGCCATCAATGGAATCAACCTTGAAGTGGCGCAGGGCCAGGTGCATGGTTTGATTGGAATGAATGGAGCAGGAAAAAGCACGCTCCTGAAACTTCTCACTGGCGTGATTTATCCCACCGGTGGCTCAATTGAAATGACAGGCAAGGTGGCAGCTCTATTGGAGCTAGGCACTGGCTTTCATCATGAATTAACCGGTCGGGAAAATGTTTTTTTGAGTGGATCCATTCAGGGTTTTTCTCAAGAACAGATGCAGGAAAAAATTGGAGAGATCGAGGCGTTCGCGGAATTAGGAGATTTTTTTGACCGGCCTGTTCGCATCTACTCTTCAGGCATGTACGTGCGTCTTGCCTTTGCTTTGGCTGTGGCAATTGAGCCTGATGTTCTGATTGTTGATGAAGCGTTGTCGGTGGGAGATGCCTATTTCCAGCAAAAGTGTCTGGATAGAATTAATCAATTCAAGAAAAAGGGCGTGACAATTCTTTTTGTGAGCCACGACATCGGTGCTGTTAAGCTCCTCTGTGACTCAGTTTCGCTCATGAATAAGGGCGAGGTGATTTTTACTGGAACCCCTGTCAGTGCGCTTGAGCTCTACACAGCTCTGCTTGCCGAACAAAAGAACGCTTCAAAAGATTATGCTGAGAGACTTCTGGGTGATGGGGCTTCAGATAATGGCATTGTCTCGGGGACAAAAGAGGCGACCATTGAAAGCGTTCAATTGCTCAATTCGAGTGGTGTAGCCGCTAAATCGGTGCAAGCCGGTCAAAGTGTAGTTGTCCAGGTGAATGCCATTGTTCGTGCGGATGAGCTGGAATTCCCAACTTGCGGAATCATGTTGCGCGACAGATTGGGCTATGACGTTTTTGGAATAAATTCGCATGCATTCGGGATCAAAACTGAGCTCGTGGCCCAGGGGACAATCATTACTTACGAGTTTAAGTGTGATCTCAATGTGGGCCCGGGTGATTACACACTCACCGTGGCACTTCATTCATCCAGAACTCATCTCGAAAAGAATTATGATTGGAGAAACCGAGTTTTATTGATTCATGTGCTACCAAATCCAGCATTTGAATTTGTTGGAGTTGCGCGACTCGTTCCTTCACTCGAAATACTTGTTGCAGACGGGAACAACAATGCCGGGCAACAGTAACAAAATTCTCATTGTCAGCACCTTTCCACCCAAACACTGTGGCATTGGGACATATGCCCACGAGCAAATGCTCTGGTACAAGCGAAACGGATGGATTGTTTATCAACAGGCTCCAGACGCGGAGTGTTCTGCTCATTTCCGAATTGGCCTCGGCAATCTCAGGGGACTCATTAAGTTCTGGCTGAATTGCTGGATGTATAATTTTGATTCGATTTGCATCCACTATCTGGATGATTTCATGTTTCCAAGCGGAACAAGGAATCGCCTAAAGAATTTATTAGTCCGCGTTTTGCAGTTCTTTGTATACTCCACTCTGCTCGTATTTTGGGGTTCCAAATTTCAGATTGTCTTCCATGAAATTGATAACAAGAACCCAAACAGGTTGTTTCATCTACTGAGAGCTTTGGTCTTTCCTTTTGCTGAAAATCTGCAATTTCATACCGACGCCGAGCGAACAAGCTTTCTCGAAGCTTTCAAGGGCTGGGTTTCGAGCAATCAGACAAGTGTTGTAGATCACGGTCGCTACATGAGCCCAAAATATCATGGCGACAAGGCGCAAGCTCGCGCTGAGCTCAATTTACCTTCTGAAAAGAGCATTTTCCTGTGTATTGGCTTTCTGCAAAGGCACAAGAATTTTAAGCAGGTCATCACCTGCTTTCAGAATGCTCAGCCAAAGGATGCGGAACTCAACGTTGTTGGTAGCATGAGAGTTCCTGCTGCGGATATCATAGCCTACCGCGATGAGCTGTTGACCGAGGCTCAGAAGTCGCCCGATACAGTTCACCTGATTGAAAATTTTGTGTCCGATGTTGATTTCGACCGTTGGTTGAAAGCGGCGGACGTAGTCATTTTGCCTTACGAGGAAATTTGGTCGAGTGGTGTTGGCGCGCGTGCGCAGCTTTTGGGTGCGGAGATTTGGATTCGACGTCATCCGAATTTGGTGAGTCAGTTTTCTAATTCGAAGTCGCTGATGTTCACAGATTGGGGCGAGCTAGAGCATTTATTTGCCAATCACCTAGCTTCACAGGTCGCAACACGAATGGCTCGCGCACAATCGCCTGGCTCTATTCAAACTAGCAATCGCCTCTCAGGAAAGCGCATGCTTTTTGTGATGCCTTGGTTTGGCTCCTTTGCAAAAGGCGGAGCCGAGAAGGTGATTTTTGAGCTTTGTGAAGCACTTTCTCGGCAGGGCGTGGCTGTCACAGTATGGACTACAAAGTCTACAACACTTGAGAATTGGAATAATTTAGCAACTGAAGATGCAGACACAGCGTTGCCGTTTGGTGTTCGCCGATTCTCATGCAGACCTTATACGGAACCCCTTTTCAAGATCCTCAACGGGCGCCTCAATGGTGCAAAGCTCGGGTTGTTTGGAGGCTGGCTTTGGCAAAAGACGAGCCTTTATGGGCCAAACATGCGCAGCGAGTTGGAGTCACAGCACGAGAGTTTTGATGCAATCGTGTTGTGTCATTATCTCGGAGGCACAACGCACAACTTGGCAAACGTGTGTCCTCAAAAGATCCTGATTTACCCTTTTATTCACGATGAACCCGCCCTCTACAATCGCGTCATGAGAGATGCATTCGCGGCGGCTCGTGGGGTGGTTTGTAATAGTGCAGCTGAAGTGGAGCTCGGCCAACGAGCCGAGCTCGGGCTCTCGCCGCAGTTGTTCACCCCCGTTGGGAATATCGTAGAGCAAGTGAACACGCATCACATTCCCAAGCCGTCGAGCTTTCAAAGCCTCACGGGGGGGCACTTCGTTTTGTTTTTGGGTCGATTGATTTCTGAAAAGAATCTTCAAGAACTCATTCACTGGCATTCCGATATCCAGCAGAACCTCGGTCAGCGTGCACCGAAACTTGTTTTTGCTGGAAAAGGCGATTTTTTTAAAGGCCGTGAAGTACCAGATTGGATGTTGGTCACAGGTAGTATTTCTGAAGATGAGAAAAGTTGGCTTCTGCAGAATTGTCTGATGCTGGTTCAACCGAGTCTTTTGGAGAGTTTTTCGCTGGTCATCATGGAAGCCTGGCTTTTGGGAAAACCCGTTTGCGTTCATTCGAAGTGTCTTGCGACTTTGGGGCACGTAAAGGCGAGTGGCGGTGGTCAAGGGGTCATTAACTCACCCGAGTACTCGGCCTTTGTTCGCGAGCTCTTGGAAGACCCTTCGCGTGCTCGCGCCTTGGGCGAAAAGGGCCAGGCCTATGTTCAACAAGAATTCTCTGAATTGGCGGTCTTAAATAAGTTCTCAGATGCGGCAGCGAAGTATTTGGAGTGGCAATGAGTATTCGGCGTTATTTAGGTGTGTGGAAGCGGCGCGTTCAAAAGTATTCGAGGTTTCCTCGAGTGCTGTTTCGAATGTTCGCCCGTGCGTACCGACTCGAAGATGACCGGCTTATTGCTGAACATGCACTCGGGCGCGAATACTACAAGAAATTCGAGGAAGAATTCCGCGGCAACGAAATAAAACCCTCTTGGCACCACTACGCGAAAATTCTCAATAATCGATTGGATAAGAGTGGCTTAATTGTAGATGTTGGCGCTGGCACAGGGCAAATGCTTCAGTTTCTCAGAACACAGTGTCAGGGTCGCCGGTACGTGGCTGTTGAGCCAGATGAAGAGTCCGCGAAGGGCGCCATGGCAGGGGGTTTTGAGGTCATTCAGAAAGATTTCCAGGAGTTTCTGCTCACTGCAGAACGCAAATCCGTTGATGTACTGTTCTTAAGCCACGTCGTTGAACACATGGACTGGGCCACCTTGATTGCATGTCTTGCTCAGTTAAAGAGCGTTTTGAGGCCGAAAGGGCTCGTGGTTATCGAGACTCCAAATTGCGCAGCCATCATGACGTCAGCCGTCAATTTCTGGGAGGATCCTACACATGTTCGCCCCATCCATCCCTCGACTTTGGGTTTTTCCCTGAAATGGTTGGGCTACATTTTGCACGAAAATCATACATTCGCGCCTTTTTCTTACGAGAAATCAGCTGCTGGTGAGTATTTGTTTGGTGAGGGGCAAGACAGGGTTTTGGTCGCAGAGGCGTAAAGTGCCAGAGCCAAAGTAAGCTCTCGGGCGAATACTTTGCATTTTAGAGAGCGTTTTAGTAAAGATCCCCGATAATCCCAGGAGAAACTGAAGAATGATCCACTTCCAACACCTCCGCCGTCGCAAGTATTTTGCTGTCGCAGATTTCGTGTGTGTTGGACTTGCAGTGGCTCTTGCGTTCTACATTCGCACCAAGATTCCGCTTCCTGTGTTTGCTGGGCTTCTACCCGAAAGTCTTCCCGCGGGTTTTGAATCATTTTGGATTCCCGCCAGCGTGCTTGGATGCGTTTTCATGTTTATGCAGTATGCATTTGGCGTCTACGACCTCTGGCATTCATCAAGCACGGCCAATTGGTTGCAACGTGTGTTGCCTGCCAACATCGCGATGCTCGCTACCTCGTTCACCTATCTTTACCTCGCACAAAACTTTAATTTTCCGCGTTCTTTGCTCATTGCCATGTTCGCTGTGAATTATATACTTTCAACCTTCTGGCGTGTGGCCTACTTCAAAATCACCGAAGCCGACATGAGTGATGTTGTGTTGGTTGGAAAGTGGGTCGATATCTCAAAGCTTCTGAGTGAGCTTTCTGCTCCACCATTTTCTTCTCATGTGCGGGTGGTTGCTGTTTTTGTTCCTGAGTATACTGCCGATATTCCGCACGAAAGCACTCGCAACTTTCTTGTGTTGCCGTTCGATGAATTTGATTCCTACACGAACAAAAATCCGTACACATCTGTGATTCTTGCGCCATCGGATTCGTTTCAGCAGAAGGCATTCAGCTGTGTGTTGTCGGCAGCCAAAAGGGGTATCAACATTTATGCTGTGCCAACGATATATGAAATTTTACTGGGTAGGCTTCAACACCTTCGTATTAATGACCTCCCATTGCTAGAACTGCGTTTAAAGCCTCCGTCAACATTGAGTTTTGCAACTAAAAGAGTTTTTGATGTTGTGCTTGCGAGCATTTTGATTGCCACGCTAGCACTTCCGATGATGGTTATTGCTATACTGGTAAAGGTCACCTCACGAGGCCCAGCAATCTATTCGCAAATGAGGGTTGGACGCTATGATAGTGAGTTCAGAATATACAAATTTAGAAGTATGGTTCAAAATGCTGAAGCTCTAAAGGGCTTTTCCCAAGCGATAAAAAATGACTCCCGATTTACGAGAATTGGAAAATTTTTACGGGCCACGCGACTCGATGAACTCCCTCAGCTTTGGAATATTCTGAAGGGTGAAATGAGTTTTGTAGGGCCAAGGCCGTTAGTACCTGTTGAAGTGAGGCATTTTGAGCAAGAAGTTTCTGGCTTCTCCGAGCGACACCGGGTTAGGCCAGGTGTAACCGGATTGGCACAGGTAAGTGGCAATTACGTCACTAACCCCGAAGTCAAACTGAAATATGACCTAGCATACATATCAAATCAAAATGTACTTTTCGACACACAAATACTATTTCGAACACTGAAAACAATTCTAACGCGTTCTGGTATGTAATGTTTAGAATATTCATTTTTCATAAAGAGTGATTCAGCTAAGTTCGGAAACTGTTATTATTTAGGATTTGGCCAAAAAATTATGGAAACTCCCAGAGCGCAAGAAAAACGAACCCGCAGAATTAGAATCATTCAATTAGGAAAATTTTATCCGCCTGTAACAGGAGGCATGGAAAGCTACCTTTTTGAACTTGTAACTAGCTTAGTTGGCGCTAACAAATACTCGTTAGCTGTCATTGCATTTAGTAACGGGAATCTGTCAGTAGTTGAGCGTCTTGGATCTTGGGCTTTCTTGGTTCGCGCCAAAGCAATTTTTAATTTCAGATCCTTGCCTGTTTCTGTAAAATATATACAGTTTTGTGCGCGTATTTTTTCCACCGGAGACGTGATACACGTACATTTCCCCAACCCAATCGCTGCATTAGCTCTAACGATCTTTCGTCCCCGGGTACCGATAGTAATCCACTGGCATAGCGATATCGTTCGGCAAAAAATCCTCAAGTATTTAGTCTTCCCGCTGCAGCTATATTGTTTGCGAAGAGCCTCTCGAATACTCGTAACGAGTTTCGAATATCAAAGTGCATCAAAAGATCTTCGTAAGTTTCAGCATAAGTGCGTGGAACTTCCAATTACGATTTCAGATTTGAAATCAGAGTTTTATGAATATTCAGTTAGGCAGAGGGCTGAATCATCAAAGTTTGTTGTTTTAAGCATAGGTCGGCTTGTCGATTATAAAGGATTTGAATTTTTAATAAGGTCACTCCGGTATCTGTCGGCTGATTTTCAAATTAAGATTGTCGGTGATGGACCTGCCTATAATTGTTTACTTCAGGAGGGAGCGGACTTCGTTAAATCTGGACAACTGGTCTTTCTGGGGAATCTAAGCGAACAGGAGAAAGCCAAAGAGATAGCTAACTCAGATGTGTTTTGCTTGCCATCCACAAATCGATGCGAAGCGTTTGGAGTTGTCCTACTTGAGGCGATGCAACTCAGTAAACCGCTCGTAACGACGAAAATTAAAGGATCTGGTGTAAATTGGGTTAATCAGGATAATGAAACAGGATTAATAGTTCAGCCTCAGAATCCAAAAGAATTGGCAGACGCTTTTGAATATCTTCGCTCTAGACCAGAGCTTATCGAAAAATTCGGTGTGAACGCTAGAAAGCGATATGAACAAGTTTTCTCTCATGACGTTGCTATGGAAAAGTTAGAAGAAGTCTATAACAAACTCGTGCCCCGTGTCATTTGAGCTAAAAGGGAATTGCGATGTCTAAAGTTGCTTTCACCATTGTGGCAAAGAATTACTTTGCGTCTGCGCTGGCGCTGCGAAATTCATTGCAGAAATCTGATCCCAGCGTCAGCTTTTTTATTTTCTTGTGTGATCAGACCTCTCCTGAGTTTTGTGAGCAATCTGATGGCGAAGAATTTATTCTTGTAGATGAAAAAATTGTACCACAGTTCAGGAATATGGCTTTTAAGTACGACGTTGTGGAGCTTTGCACAGCGGTTAAGCCATTTATTTTTAAATGGCTCCTAGGTCACAAGAATGGAGGCACTTTTTTTTATATCGACCCAGACTGTATGGTCTACAGCCGGCTCGATTCCTTGGTCGAAATTTTGAAAGAAAAAGCGGTAGTTTTGACGCCACATATTTGTTTTCCGGCCAACGAAACACTCGCGGCCATGCCGGAGGATCATTTTCTAATAAGCGGTGCATTTAATCTAGGTTTCATTGCTCTTCGAAAAGGGGAAATAAGTGAATCGTTTCTTGATTGGTGGTGCGAGAGACTTAAGGATAGGTGTTACGTAGATAAGCATAGAGGCTTGTTTTATGATCAAAAGTGGCTGGATTTGGCCCCATGCCTGTTAGGTGATTCGCTAATTGTGCTTCGCGATCCCGGTTACAATCTGGCGCCTTGGAATCTTCATGAACGCTCAGTATTTCGGGCTGATGGCGAATTTAGAGTCTCGTTCAAGTCGACAGAAGAAGTTTCGAGTCCTTTAGTATTTTGTCATTTCTCTGGATTTGACCCAACTCTGCCAGGCAAAATCAGCAAAAGGGATGCAGGAAATCCGAATTATGATGCGGCAGCCCACGGAGAAGCTCTGTCTTCTCTATACTGCGAGTATTCCTCTAAGCTCTTAGAATTAAAGTACTCGGACTTTGCAAGGCATAACTATTCGTACGGTTCGTTCTCCAATGGTACACGAATTACCAAGCTGCACCGTCGCCTTTATAGAGTTGTTGATGAAAGCGTATCATTTTATCGCCTGGAAGATGAGTATCAGA